>Ga0136560_1000011_pt1 | contig 54940 bp, 53 predicted proteins | sample AntRauMeHopE1497_FD_104925 | JGI IMG/M metagenome (GOLD analysis project Ga0136560, IMG submission 104925) | Saline lake microbial communities from Rauer Islands, Antarctica - Metagenome Hop E1 #497 | ecosystem: Environmental > Aquatic > Non-marine Saline and Alkaline > Saline | place... | reverse complement strand
GCAAATTACTGGCGTCCGAGTTATAACTAAAAATCTGAAAAATATGCTTCAGTTAGCTCAAAATGAATATTTCAATGCCTTTCTGAAAACTACCCCCCTTTTGACCATCAGGAATATAGTACGTAGGTAGGTACGGCGAAATTTCCAAATACTCATTTCTAAGCCGCTTGATTTCCGAGGACGAAATTTTTGTCGGACGCCGGTAAATGTAAAAAACAAGGCCCTTCAATTGATGGTGTATCCTTTACTGGAAATACGACAGCAATCTCTGTAAATTCATCCCAACCAAAATTAAACTGACTTTACATTAACACAAGTTCTAAATGATAGCAATCCTTCTCTTAAAAATGCATTCTTGAGTTTTAGAAAAAAGGTAATTACCCTTAAAGTACGAGGAACTTGTCTGCCATCCTCCTGTTTCAAATATATCCTGACCTCAACTCCTGAGATTTTTTGACATTATTTTCTTTGGTTTCGCTTCCTTTGCACCGCAGATAAATCTTTGCCATAATCAATGTCAACTATCACCACAGACAGCAATCTCAAAAACTGGGGTTTACTTATTCTATTGTCTCTTATCTGGGGCAGTTCTTTTATTCTAATCAAGCGAGGCCTTGAAATTTTCTCCCCAGGTGAGGTGGGTGCATATCGAATCGTTGCGGCAGCGACCTTTCTGCTGCCGCTTTCTATTCCCAGAGTGAGAAACCTGTCCCGAAAACAAATCCTAAATCTGTTAATTGTCGGTTTGATAGGCAGTTTTATTCCAGCTTTTCTTTTTGCAAAAGCTCAAACTCAACTTAGTAGCTCACTCACCGGGGTGCTTAATGCTTTGACTCCGCTCTTTGTAGTCGTAATAGGTGCTTTGTTTTTTTCTTCTAAAATTACGCTGCGGAATGGCATCGGTTTAGGAATAGCTTTTATCGGAGTGCTGGTATTAGTGACGGTAAAAGAAGGCGCAGAATTTGGAGCATTTGAAAGCATTAATGCCTATGCCTTGTTTGTGATTTTGGCCTGCGTTTGCTACGGATTCAACCTAAACCTAATCAAGTATCGCTTCGAAAAACTCAAACCAATCGAAATTTCTGCTATTTCTCTACTGGTCATATTACCGCTAGCCTTAATATATCTGATGGCAGGCACCAACTTTTCTTACAAAGTAGTCCATGTAAAAGGAGCTATGGAGGCCTTAGGTTACCTGACTTTGCTTGGGGTATTTGGCACCGCCTTAGCGCTGATTCTTTTCAATATTATGGTGAAAAAAGTGTCGCCTGTGTTTGCAAGTTCAGTGACTTACCTGATCCCAATCGTTGCTATTTTTTGGGGAGTTTTGGATGGGGAGGTACTGCTATTAGGCCACTACGCAGGAATAGCAGCGGTGATTCTGGGGGTATGGTTTGGCAATCGAAAACGATAATCTCAGCTTATTTTTCTGAAATATAGTTCTTCAATTCCTTCTTGGTCATTTCCATCACTACAGCTTCCTGTGGATGGGTGACTACCCACTCTGCAGATTTAGGAACTTCAATCGATCCTTTAGAGGTGGCAAAGCTCACTGGGATAACCTCATATTTCAATTTTTCAGGTCCGTCTTTTACAGTTTTGAGTACTCTCATTCGTACATGCGGTCCAGCGTTGTAGTTTTCTCCGCTTGATTCTGCCAGTACATCTCCCGGGTATACTTGATCTCCGACTTTCACTTTTTCGGAACCATACTTCAAAACTATCAATTGAGTGATGGTTCCATCTTCATGGTAGATCTCAATGTGGTTTTCACTTTTTGCAAAAGCGAGATTATTTTTTTCGCCGGGCGCATCCATCTTGATCTCTGCAATGATTCCCTTGCGAGGCGCCACTATCTGCGTTGGCTCTTTGAAGGCAAAAGAAACACCAACATAATCGTCATTGGAGCGATCAGCACCAAGATTATTTTCGATATGTGTCATTTGCATCGCAGTCACTTCCATTCCTTCGGCTACGGGAACCAAAAAAATCGGGGCGGTTTTATTTTTACCGAAGACATTTCCTTTTGCAAACGAAAAGGAATAATTCAGATTTGTTCCCCGACCCTCTTGCGTAAGTCTCAATCGAGTCAATTGACTTCTTCCGGGAATTGCTATTGCGGTGACTACCCGACCACCCGAGGAAGTAAGGTTATCCAAAATGGTGAAATTTAACATCACTGAATAAGGGATAGACTCAGGGTTATTTGCAAAAATGGTGACGTTGCCATCCTTATCCCGCTCTGACTCAACTGTGATCTGGGCATAGGATTGTATTGGAAAAGTAAGAGCAAACAGTAAAAAGAAGATAAGTATTCGCATGAAAGTGGATATTAGAAACAAAGTGCCAAGATTAGTTTTCATAACCTAATTACCAAAAAAATCTCGCTTTTTTATAAAAAATCACTGACTATTCATCCGCTGTCTCCAGGCAAATGCAAGCATTGGGAGTTGCTGATAGCTGTTGATTCCAGCCTTTACACCTTGACTTTTTAGGAAGATATCATTCGATTTCCGACTTAGTTCAATGGAAAAAGGCTTTATGGCATCGCTTGCTTTTTGGATAGATATCAAATCTGCCCGGATTCCTCCGTCCAGAGTCTTAATCCATTCCCGATATTCCTCGGGTGCCATTCGATAAAAATCCCGAAGCTGATACATGAGTAATCGGAGTTGACCGGAATACTTCAGCAAAGTGCTTTCACTATTGGCGCAAATTACCCATGCGATGAAGTTCGCTTCTCCTTCATTGGTCACGCCATAGCTATGGGCCATCTCATGAGCTACGGTAAAAGGTTGCTCCAAAGGATGTAAGGTTGGATCAATGTAGCTTTCACCTGTAAAGGGAAAATAAATCCCAAGAATACCCATTCTTCGCATGAATCCAGGCGGAGGAAAGAGCTTAGTTCGCGGTTTTCCTGTAAAATTCAGGCCAAGTAAATCCAAGTTTTCACCCATATTCTGTCTGACCAAAACCTCAAGTTCGGGATAAGGCAATATGGTCTCAATGGCTAAAGTATCGCTTACCAATGCACTTCTGGATTGCCTGGCAAGTCGCTGCGTAATCTGAATCTCGGACTTCAATTGATCCAGATTCAATGCCTTTGGATCAAGATTCAATTGCTTGAAAATCGGTGTCCGCTGATAGTTAAATCCCCAAAGCACCAGAAAAAAGAAAATAAGTGCTCCGACTCCATTGACCAGAAACCTGAAAAAATAAAAAGACCTGGCCTTCCAGCCTTTTCGCTTGTAAAGTCGGAAACCAGCAATTCCCAAAATCAGAAATACACTGGCTATAAATAAATAAACGCTGGGAAAAGGCAAGTTTCCCAGCGTCAAATCGATTACATTCCGGATTCCCGGAAAGAATATTCTCGAGTAAATCTCATCTGTTTTTTCAGGATTCCGAACTGCAAAATAGCGCAATATCAATGCTATTGCGCCGAGAATCGCCCAAGACCAGTCTCTTTTCCCCATCGGAAGTTAGAGTTAAACTCCCTCTGCCTGAACTTCCTTTACCTCTGGAAGCATTCGTGTCAGCAGATTTTGAATTCCTGCCTTCAGCGTTACAGTACTTGATGGACAGCCGGAGCAAGATCCTTGCAATAACACCTTGACTATTCCGTCTTGGAAAGAATGAAATACAATCGCACCGCCATCTTGCTCGACAGCAGGTCTGATGTATTCATCAAGGATCCCTTTTATTTTCTTGACGATCTCTGAATCATTCTCGTCGAATAGCGGATCACGATCAAAACTTGCCTGAACTACAGTCTTTCCTGCTTCAAGGTATTGACGAATATGATCTTTAATTATCGTCTGAATTTCGATCCAGTCCACTTCAGCATCCTTCGTCACTGTGACAAAATTCGAAGCTACAAAAACACGATGTACTGCAGCAAAATTGAATAGTTCTTTAGCTAGCTGTGAATTCTCAGCACTGGCTGCATCGGGATAATCAAAGCTAACTCCATCTTCTACCAACATAAAATTTGCTACAAATTTCAGTGAATTAGGATTAGGATTGGCCTCCATATAGAGGTGAACGGGTTTGACTTGAGCTTTCAACATAATCTTGGTCAATATTTGTAAAGAAAACCCAATCGCAGGCTTAAAGTTCCTGCAAATCGGGTTTTCCTTCCAATCTTTTACTTAAACGGATGCCCTGTAGCCGCATACCAGATGCCGCCGTAAAGATGCTTTAAGAATACGTCATCCTCCCAGGCAGAGTCCACATGGCCCAAAGCAGTGTAAAATACTCGTCCTCCGTCAAATTCATGATACCAAGCCATCGGATGATTTGCGCCGTTTCCTTTGGCTACATTGTAGGTAGTCTCATCTGCGTTGAGCAAGACTTTCAAGTTGGGATTGATGTCTTTGTATTCATAGAGCTCATCTGTCCACATCCAGTTTTTGGGAAGGTGCCAAGTGGAAGGATGATTCTGATCCACCACTTCCAGACGGAGCGTCTGCTGCTTTGGATGTGACAAAAAATAAGCACCCATCATCTGATTGTACCAGGGCCAGTCGTACTCCGAATCAGCTGCGGCATGCACGCCTACCACTCCTTTGCCACTACGGACAAATTTCTGCAAAGAAGCTCGCTCTGCTTCTCCGAAAATAGTTCCGGTACTGCTGACGAGAATCAGGACATCGTATTTGGCTAGATTCTCTTCTGATAGTTCCTTTACATCTTCCGAGGCGTGGACACTGAACACTTGTTTTTCGCCCATTTTCTTTAAAGCAACCACGGCATTCGGAATGGATTGATGTCTGAAGCCAGCCGTCTTGCTAAAGACCAAGGCTTTGAATTGCTGTGCTGGGGCTATCAGAATAATACTAAATACCAGCCCTAAGGTGAGATACGCTTTTTTGAGATTCATAGGTTTTGGGTTTGGGTTTATTAAAAATTGAACGTCGAATTTGAAGCTTACTAATTGATAATTTCAAACTTCTCCCCAGCTTCCTTTCTGGAAAAGGCATTGAAATGCCACCACTCGGAACCGATTCCCGAAAAGCCACTTGTGGTCATTACTTTTCGAAGAATTTCCCGATTTGCGATTTGAGCTCGGGTAAGTTTTCCTGCCGCCATCATTTCTATTTCCCGATCAGGGTAAGCCTCATAGCCAAAGAAATCATATCCAGTGCCCATATCCAAAGCCTGTCCGGATTCGGTATCGAAGATGGTCAAGTCGACCGCAACGCCAAAGTTATGAAGGCTCCCAACTTTTGGATCTGCCACATAGAGCGGCTTGATACTATCGGGCTTGTCCAGATTATCCCACAGGATCTGCTGCACACTGAGCGGGCGAACTCCATCATATACCAACAGGGTGAAGTTTGGGTACTCATTTCTTAATTTTTCTTGAGCATTTTTGAGCCGTTCGGCGACTTCGAGCTGTAGAAAAGCTTTGGTAAGATCACCATATACATCCTGCCCAAAAAAATTATCCGTGGTGCTGTATTTCAGCTCAACTTTAATTCCGGGAATGAACTCCTCCAGATCAACGAGCCCTTGTCCCTTAAGCCGCTTCTCCAGTTCTGGCAGACTGGCTTCCAACTCTATCTCAGGTATAGGATTCAAAACTTCCCTCTGCTGCTCAGAAAAGATCTCTTGATCGCTTTTGGGCGATGAGCAGGCGATTGTAGCTACGAGTACTAATAGAGCAAGCTTTTTCATGAGGTCAGATTTTTATGGATGACAGTAGCAGAAGCCTGTGCGGTAGGCAAAACCACCACATCCGCTATGGTCACGTGGGCAGGACGAGTTACCACAAATTCGATCACATCTGCAATATCTTGCGCTACAAGAGGTTCAAATCCCTGATAGACTTTTTCGGATCGGTTCTCATCGCCCTTGAACCGCACCAAAGAAAATTCTGTCTCCACCAATCCCGGATGAATCGCAACCACGCGAATACCGAAGGAATTCAAGTCCATTCGCATGCCTTTAGTAATGGCATCAACTGCATGCTTGCCACCGCAATACACACTTCCATTGGGATAAACTTCCTTACCCGCGATAGAACCTATATTGATGATCATTCCTGATTTTCGCACTGTCATCCCTGGAATAATCGCTCTGGACACATACAAGAGACCTTTCACATTGATGTCAATCATCGCATCCCAATCATCGAGATTTGCCGATTGCACAGGATCTATTCCATGGGCATTGCCGGCATTGTTGATCAGTACATCGATGGATTTCCATTTCTCAGGAAGATTATTCAGTATTTCGAGGACTGCTTCTCGATCGCGTACATCAAATATCAATGGCAAAAATTCAATTCCGCTGGGCAATTCGTATTTCAGCTCCTCCAGGCGATTCCCACGTCTTCCGGTAGCGATGATATCGTAGCCAAGATTGGCTAGGGTAATGGCAGCCGCTTTGCCGATTCCGGAGGTTGCCCCGGTGACCAAGGCTATTTTATTTTTCATGAATGAAATATAAACAGAATTAGATTTAGGCTAAAGCCCAAAAGAAAATCGACTGTGTTTTTGCGTTTCGGATTTTGAAAAATGATGAATTGACAATTTCAAAACATAGTTCAAATGAAAGTAAGCAGTGGGGAAAGGAAATAGGATTGGAATCCTCAAAAGAAGTGAGATGATTGAGTATCATACATATTGCCTGAAGTATTTCAAAAAAGCGATAGAAAAAAGCCAAGGCTTTATACTGGATCACATAGTCCCAAAAATGATCAATTATCAATAGCAATGTTCAATTGCGGGGATCAAGTGAATAGGATTGCTCATTTAAAAAAATCACGGGCACATTAAATCGTAAAACCTGAGTTTATTGAAAATTCAAATACAACGTAATGGATTTTCGTCGGATCGATGAGATGGCATCCCGGAAAGCCGGATTTGTGTTTTCTGCCTGATAAATATCATTTAAGCCATGGGAAAACCGAATCTCGGGCGCAAACTTAAAGTACTTAAAGTAAACCTCGAAGCCCATTCCCAGCTCCAACGAAAAGTCCTGACCCGTAGTCACCAAGTCATCCACATTAGCCTCGTCTTGGGTTTTCGTCCTGAAATTATAGCTTGCCCCGCCCACCCAGTACATTCTGGTATTATTGAACCGAATTGATCGATACTTGAATAAAAGTGGCAATTCGATTATGGTTGCTTCAGAGTTAATGATCTCACTAGTGGAGCCCGGAGTAGTACTAGGATCAGCCGGTGTGCTCCCCACATTACTGGTTGAATTGGCAAAATAACTCACCTCAGTATTAAACTCATAGAAACCTACCTTGGGAGTAAATAGCAGCTGTACCTGATCATGAAAACTCAATATTCCAATAAAACCCAATGAAAAACCCGGTGAAAATTGCGGGAATATCCCTCTAAGGTTGGGGTTTGTGCCACCCGGATTTTGCATAAATGCATCGGAATATTTCACCCTATACGTACTATTGTGACCCGCCAAAAAGAAACCGTAAGAAAGCGTCCGGTCATCCGAACCCGAGGTGCTCGTGAGGCCAAACATCCCCTGACCAAAAGAGGGAAAAGCTATGAAACTAGCAAGAAAAACGAAAAGGATTACTTTATCCCTACGTAGATTGAGCTTATTCCAAAAGTGAGTGATTTGCATACAGTGCTGGTAAATCCGACTTTTTTTAGTACCGCCAAGAAATCCTCCCCATCTGGGAAAGCCTGTACGGATTCAGGAAGATAAGTATAAGCAGAATTGTCTTTGGATACTAGTTTTCCAATTTGGGGTAGGATAGTATTCGAATAAAACGAGTAGGCCTGCTTCATAGGAGTCGCCGTCGGCTTGCTGAATTCAAGAATTACAGTTTTGCCACCGGGCTTTAATACCCGATACATATCTGACAAGCCTTTCTCCAGATTCTCAAAGTTCCTCACTCCAAAAGAAACGATGACAGCATCAAACTTATTATCCTCAAAAAGTAATCCCTCCGAATCTCCAAGCTGCAAGTCAATAATATGATCCAAGCCACGCTTTATCATTTTTTTCTTGCCCTCGGCGAGCATTCCTTCGGAAATATCCACACCGATAATTTTATCAGGATTCAATACCAATGCTTCGATTGCAAAATCCCCAGTACCGGTAGCAATATCGAGGATCAATTTTGGCTGATCGTTTTTGAGCAGTTTTATGGCCTTTTTTCGCCAGATAATATCGATCCCCAAACTCAACACATGATTGAGGAGGTCATATTTCGGGCTGATGTTGTTAAACATCTCAGCTACCTGAGCTTTTTTAGAGTCTTTTTTATCTTTGTATGGAACTACGGACATCACGATTCGATCTTTGGAGGGGCAATATTACTGAAGAAACCTGAGGAAATGAAAAATGTTCGGCTTTGAGTTATTTCAGACTCTTCCGCTTAAAATTGTACTTTTGCAATCAAATCCTCAATCATGATTCATAAAGCAGCATTTGTCATCAGTAATTCCAACCCGGGAAATTGCCCAAAACCAGATCGTGCGGAGATTGCATTTATCGGCCGATCCAATGTGGGAAAGAGTTCGCTGATCAATATGCTCGTTGGACAAAAGGGACTTGCCAAAACTTCTCAGAAACCTGGAAAGACTCAACTAATCAACCATTTTGTAATCAATGATCGCTGGTACTTGGTCGATCTTCCGGGTTATGGCTTTGCCAAAATCAATCTTAAAGTAAAGCAAGGCTGGGAAAATATGATTCGAACGTACTTGACCAAGCGTGAGAATCTTTGCGGCGTCTTTGTACTGATAGACAGCAGATTGGAACCCCAACAGATTGATTTGGAGTTTCTGCTTTGGTGCGGAACCGAAGGAGTACCTACTGCAATCGTATTTACAAAGGCTGATAAGCAATCTAAATCTAAGACGGATTTGAACATTCGGGCTTTTCTAAAAAAAATGACCGAGATCTTCGAAGAAGAGCCAGACTACTTTGTCACGAGTGCTGAGACCTCAACAGGCAAAGCGGAACTGACTGCTTTTATTGAAGAATTGGTGGTGGAGTACGAAACTGAGAAGTGATTTTAATTATTATTTAATCAGTTACAACTAAATAAAGAAAAGCACAATACAATTGGTCTCATCTCGGAAATAATCTGAACAATATTTGGGTGTTTCGGCTCGGCTCGCTCTTGTGGGTCTTCGGTCTTCCCTGTCTACCGGCAGGCAGGCGTCTTCCCTACCTACGGCAGGCCTGCCTACCGGCAGGCAGGCAGGCGTTTTCCATCCCAAAATTGAAGAAATTAAGGTCACTGTTGTATTTTCAGATATACATAATGATTTAAGGTATACTCTTATATTTGCAACCTGTAAAAAATAAAATACATGGATTTCAAAGAATTAGCGACAGTATCTGGTAAGCCAGGTTTATTTAAAGTACTCAAACCAACACGAAGTGGGGTTATTTTAGAAAGTTTGGATGGAAAGAATACGAAACTGGTAGCAGGAATGTCCCAGCGAGTATCCATCCTAAGCGATATAAGTATTTATACACTGAATGAGGCCGGTGCAGAACCGCTTAAGTCAGTGATGCAAAAGATCGAAAAGGAGTTTGCTGGTGATTTGGGATTGGATTCCAATCCGGATGATGCCGAGCTCCGTGCTTTTATGAAGCATGTACTTCCTGAGGTGGATGAAGCAAGAGTGTACGTCTCAGATATCAAAAAATTGATTTCTTGGTATTCCTTGATCCGAACTCAGGCTCCTGAGACGCTTGCTGAAGCCGACTCAGCTGAGGAGAAAAAAGAAGAGAAAGAATAATTCCAGCCCCGATTTAGGGGCTTTTTTGATTAACCCTTATGAGTCAGAACACCTCAAAAGAAACTTTCCTAATCCTTAAAAAGGATTTTGAATTGCCTGAATTGGCAGAAAGCTTCGATGAGGTACAGGCTATTCTAATTCTTTCCAAAGCCATAAGTCAGCTCCTTGATCGAGACTTTGAGCGCTTACTTCAGATCTGCTATCGAATTGATGTGGGTGAGGAAAAGCTCAAAAAAATCCTACATGAATCCGAACCAGACTACGTTTCACTAGACCTAGCTAAAGCGCTTTGGGAAAGGCAAAAGCTAAAAATTGAGATTCGGAAAAGGTATTCTTGATGTTAAAACCGAATGAACCGAGATTATTGATCAGTTCGCTTCGTTAATTTCGGATTCTGGCCCGTGTCAAATATGTCGGTTACATAGACAGAATTCTCATCGAAATAGTAAATATATTAGAATGCCTAATGATGCCAATAGCTTTATTTTCTTTGCTTATTGGGATCGAAGACGCCTGCCTGCCGGTAGGCAGGGAAGAACCACCATATCGAGGCGAGACGAAACACCCAATTATCAAGTATGCGCATGTTGCTTCTGCCTCAAAGACAAACTGGTGGATAATCATCGAAAATAACTTTATAATTTTCGGACACGAAATAGCGGTAAAATTTAGCAGTAAGTGAAGGATCCAGTTGCCTAGATTCAGGAAATAGTTGAAATAAAGGGCAATATTCAAGTACAATTCCTAATTTTTCATTTTCAATTTAAAAATCCTCCCCCTATGCCCAACCCTATCTGGATCATGACTTCAGCATTTGATACACTGGATCTCGATCAAACTATCGAAAAAGCAGTTGAAATCGGAGTTCAGGGTTTAGACCTCTGCGTGTTCCGAAAAGATGGCTCCCGCAATGATTTCGTAGCTACCCACCTGGATTATGAGACTTTTGGAGTGAATAAGGCAAAAGCAACTTTGGATAAATTCAATGCTGCAAAACTAGGGCTATCCATCGGAGCATTTGAGAACCTGATTGGTGGCGATCCCATCCATCGCATCAAAAATCAAAACCATCTCCTACGCCTTATCCGGATGGCTTACCTTTTAGGTGGCGACGAAAATGATGTGAAAGTCGGCACTTTCGTAGGCTACAATCACGAGCTAGGAAATCAGGAAGGTGGATTTGAAAAGAACCTGCTCGAATATCAAAAAGTCTTCACTCCCATCATCAACTATGCAGAAGATCTTGGAGTCACCGTCCTCTACGAAAATTGCCCCATGGAAGGCTGGAGGAGTTCAGGCCATTTTGGCACCTTCAATAATCTTCCCGGAGTCTTGGCAGCTCGAAAACTGATGTATGAACTTGTCCCTTCACCCAATCACGGTGAAATCTACGATCCTTCTCATGACGTCTGGCAGCACACAGACCCGGTAGCTGTCATCAAGCATACCGACATGGCTCGACTCAAACGGATTCACGTCAAATCCACTCGTAACAATCCCGATCCCTTCTGGGGAAATATGTATCCCATGCAGGAAGTTCGTGCAGGATGGCTAGAAAAAACAGGAATTCCTTCCAGCAAAAATCCGTGGGATCGCCATCACTATGAGGCTACACTACCCGGATTTGGGTTGGGAGATTCGATGGACTGGAGGGCATTTGTTAATGCCCTGAAAGAAAATGGATTTACCGGTCCTTTCGAAATCGAAAATGAAGCGGTTTTGTCGAAACAAACCGGAAAAATGGGCGCAATCGTCCAAGGTTGCAAAGCTGCGGTTCAGAATCTTGCGCCTTTACTCTACGAATTGGGAGATGATGGCTGGCAATATCCAGATTCAGCATACAAACCACTTTTGGAAGTTAATCGCCAGAATGTTCCGCTCATGACCATGGAGTCAATTTCCTGAGCTGATCAAGAGCTTGTATTTAAAAAACATAGTAGTTTACGCTGTAAAAAGAAACTAGTAAATATTAGCAACGTAAACTAGTGTACTTTTACAAAAGAAACAGTATCTTTGATTGATCAAACACCTCAACATATGATACTTAAAGAGGAGATACAAGCAGCGGTCATAGGGCAACGGAAGATGATATCAAAAGAACTCGTACTTACAAAGCGAGATGCGAGCACCAAAATAAAGCCCTCCAGTACCCATATCGAAGTGATCACCGGCATACGTCGCTGTGGAAAAAGCACGCTTATGCGTCAGATCATCTCCGAAAGTCAGGCTGCCTTTGCCTATCTCAACTTTGAAGATCCTCGAATATATGGTTTCGAAATAAGCGACTTTCCCAAGTTGGATGAGGTATTTGGCGAAGATGTGTCCACTTACTACTTCGATGAAATCCAAAATGTACCAGGCTGGGAAGTGTATGTCCGACAACTTCACGACCGAGGGGAAAAAATCTACGTGACAGGATCCAATGCCTCTTTATTGAGCCGAGAGCTAGGCACAAGACTTACTGGACGCTACTTGGCTCATGAGATATTCCCCTTCTCGTACGCCGAATTCTTGGCATATAGCAAGAAGGCCGATTCAAATGAAAGCTTTGCGGATTATTTGAATTTAGGTGGATTTCCGGAATATCTCCGCGACCAAAATCCTGAAGTATTGCAGAACCTCCTCAAAGACATCGTTTTCAGAGATATCGCCATACGCTACAGCATCAAGAATACCAAGACGCTGATGGATATCACACTGTTTCTTATCTCCAATGTGGGAAAAGAAATGAGCTTCAACAGTCTCAAAAAATCATTTGACGTGGGTTCGGCAACCACGGTTTCCGACTACTTGTCTTGGTTGGAAGATGCCTATTTGCTGTTCTTTCTGCCAAGATTCAGTTGGTCGGCCAAAAGTATCTCCAAGAATCCCAAAAAAGTATATTGTATCGACACTGGCTTTGCCAAAGCAAACTCGCTTAGCTTTAGCAAAGATCAGGGCAGATTGTTGGAAAATCTGGTATATCTACTACTTCGAAAAACAAACCGTAAATTGTACTATTTCAGAGAGCGGAAGGAATGTGATTTTGTGGTTTTTGAAGGTGAATCCTGCAAATGGCTAATCCAAGTCACAGAGAAAGTTCACGTGGATAATCAGCAAAGAGAGTTGGATGGACTGTTGGAAGCCATGGCTTTTTTTGGACAGAAAGAAGGATTTATTCTAACAATGCAGCAGACCGATTTCATGACTTTTAGAGATCAAACCGTCCAAATCATGCCGGTAAAAGATTTTTTGAAGGAGTATCTTTGAAAGTCAGAAATCTAAAGTGGGACATCTGAAATCTGAAAATTTTGATTTCTGCTTTTTCCCTTGAGCTTTTAACCTTTTTCCTAACATCGAACATCCTAAATCTTCCACGGTACCTATCACCGGACATCTGACACCCGACATCTAACACTCTTTCAACTTTCTCACTTTAGCTTTCAGACTTTTCATCGGTCATCCGACATCGGATCCCTTTTTAGCTTTCAGACTTTTAATCCATCACCCGACTCCCAGCATCCACCACCCTTACTTACCTAATACTTTCCTCGTATCCTTGATCGGCAGGAAGATTCACTCGCGTTGCAGCTTCCACAGCCAATTGATCACAGCGTTCATTTTCGACATTACCGGCATGCCCTTTTACCCATATGAATTTGGGCTTGTATTTCAAGTGAAGGGGAATGTAGCGTAGCCATAGATCAGGATTTTTCTTGTCTTTAAAGCCCTTTTTCTGCCAGCCCCAAAGCCAGCCCTTCTCTACCGAATCCACTACATATTTGCTGTCCGAATAAATTTGAACCGGATAGTCTGTCATCGTAAGTGATTGAAGCGCGCGAATTACCGCTAAAAGCTCCATCCGGTTATTCGTAGTCAATCGGAAACCCTCCGCTAATTCTTTGCGATGGTTTCCAAACTTCAGCACCGCTCCATATCCTCCCGGCCCGGGATTCCCCTTAGCCGCTCCATCTGTATAAATCATAATCATGGTCAAAGAAATAAAATCTGAGTTGAAAAATTAGAATATCTTTTATCTATGTCCGCAATCATGCCATTAGCCGTATTTTCTTTGCTTATCGGGACCGAAGACGCCTGCCTGCCGGTAGGCAATGAAGACCGAAACGCCAAAATATCAATTTGGCACCAATTATATTCTTGACTCTTCTGTCTACTGGCAAAGTAGCGGATGATCAGAGCACCTTTAAATAACTTCGGCTGGAAAGAGGTTTGATTTGAAAATTTTCACTGCTATCGAAAGCAAGATAATTCCAAAAATTCGTCGTAATACATCCAGCCCGGTTCGCCCTAGCTTTCGCTCCAGCCAGTTTGTGCTCTTCAGTACCGCGTATACAAAAATCAGATTCACCAATATCCCGATAGCAATATTTAACTGAGCAAATTCAGCTTTCAGCGTCAAAATAGTGGTCAGCGTACCCGCGCCGGCGATCAATGGGAAAGCTATCGGCACAATCGAGGCTCCTGTGGTAGTGGTAGCTTCAGGATCAGCCTTGAAAATCTCAATACCCAAAATCATCTCCGCTCCGATGGCAAAGATGATCAGTGCACCCGCAATAGCAAAGTCCTCCACTCCTATCCCAAATAAGCTCAGTATGCTTTTCCCTCCAAAAAGAAAAAGGATCATCAGCACTCCGGCAACAATAGTGGCTTTTTCGGATTGAATATGACCCACTTTTTTTCGAAGATTGATCACTATCGGTATGGAACCGAGTATATCTATCACCGAAAAAAGAATCAACGAAACGGATAAAATCTCTTTGAAATCAATCATGGAGCAAAAGTAGGGAATAAAATCCTATCCGTTAAGTGAGATTGAAAAGCAATTCCGAAGTCTGAAAACAGAAAGCTAAACCCTGTCAGGTGAAATATCCTCTGTGTTCTCAAAGCCTCTTTATTTTAAAGTCAAAATAGAAATTTAGAAACAACCTTTGAGGTTTTTCTCATACCATTGAAGGTTTAGTTCTACAAAAGAAAAACCTTCGAGGTCCGAAAAAGACCTCAAAGGTTAATACTTACTTAAAAACTCGATCAAACGATCCATCTCCGAGTTAGTGACTGCCGGAAAATTCGCAATTCGGAAGCTTGTCGGCTTTAAAGATCCGTAGCCACCGCCCAGTTCCATTCCAGCGACTTTGGCTTCTCTTTTCACCTTTGTGATGACATCATCTGAACCGGTCACGCTCAATACAGTAGTGCTACGGGTTGCTGCGTTATCGACAAGCATTCGGAGTGCGGTTGTATTTGCGATGCAGTTTTCCAGCTTTCGCATACGCGCTCGAAGATTGGCATCGACATGCTGGATTTCAGGCATATCTTTCAAAACCCGGTTAAGCAAATAAATCCCAAGGACATTTGGAGTGTAATGTGTTTGATATCCTCGTGAATTTTCCAGCATAAAATTCAAACTATTGTAGCGGCCATTTTCGCCTTTTCGCGCGGTCTTCTCGATCGCCTTTGGGGAAAGGATTAAGACTCCCAAGCCAGCAGGAAGTCCGAAGCATTTCTGCACAGAAGCGTACCAGATATCCGCAAGCGAAAAGTCAAACTCGATCCCCGCCATCGAAGAAGTTGTATCGACCGCAATCATCTTTTCAGGAAACTTGGCGGCTATTGCTCCTATCACTTCCATTGTGACTTGAGAGGCATTCGCAGTTTCATTTTGTGTCAAGGCAATCAGATCAAACTCTTCTGGGACATCCAGATTTTCAACGTCGATGGCTTGATTTGCCTGAATTTTCAGCCCTACGCTAGCTGGAATAATATGATGCGCAAATTCAATCCACTTTTTGCCAAACGAACCAGAATAAATATGGAAGCTAGCAGACTCTACGATGGACTGAGAAATAATTTCCCAATTTTCTGTGGCAGAGGAAGTAAATAATAGCGAATAATCCTCCGGCATATGGAGTTTTTGCTGCATCAGCGATTCAGTTTCCTGATACAGATCCATAAAAGGCCCACTGCGGTGATTGGCACTGAGGATTCCTTCATTAAAAGCGTCTTGTAAGTAGGTCGGAAGGGCATCGTGAACTTTGGATGGCCCGGGAGCAAAAGTGATCATAGTTCTGAGAATTAAAGGAAATATAGGATTCCAAGCGCGTAGCTTTTCAAGCCTAAGCCAGAAATCATACCCACACAGGATTTGGAAATAATGCTTTTGTGCCGAAATTCTTCCCGCTTGTAAATATTTGAAATGTGAATCTCAAGCGTCGGAGTAGTCACTCCTGCAATAGCATCAGAGATCGCGACGGAGGTATGGGTATAGCCACCAGCATTGAGCAGAATAGCATCAAATGAAAATCCAACTTCATGAATTTTATTAATCAATTCGCCTTCTACATTACTCTGAAAATAATGGATTTCAATTGCAGGAAATTCAAGCTTCAATTCTTCCAAATAATCTTCAAAAGAAGTGCTACCATAGACTTCCGGTTCACGCTTTCCTAGAAGATTAAGATTTGGGCCGTTGATGATCTGGATTTTCAAAATAGGCTTGATTTGATTCGAGCCTAAAGTTAAAAGGATTTGGGGTATTAAGGTGGAAAGATTGGGAGAGTTTACACTCCATGATAGGACTTATAGCAAAGAATTAATCTATCCAAAATAAAACCTTTGTGTATAAAGCTGATTAAATTGGTGTGTAAATAAAAGTGCTATGAGAACAAATATTGATATTGATGACAAATTGATGGAGGAAATACTGGATAAAACTACCCTTAAAACAAAAAAAGAGGTTGTTGATAAAGCACTGCGTGAATTCCTTCGTAAAATCAAGCTGCGTGAATTAGCAGAATTGAGCGGCAAAATTACTTGGGAAGGAAACCTTGATGAAATGAGGGGAATTTAAATGAATATTCTTCCTGACACCTCTATCTGGATCACCTTCTTTAATAAACCCACATTAGCTGTCTCTAAAAAGCTTTGTATATTAATTGAAGAAGATGAAATTGTCATATGCCCTCCTGTCTATCAAGAGATTTTACAGGGTACCAAAGACCAAAAGAGTTTTCAGATTCTTTCTGATAGACTATCTGGTTTGTCTCGCCTACATGCAGATCCATACGAAGCTGCTTTAGGAGGAGCCCAACTCTATTCTAGCTTGAGGCAAAAGGGAATCACTATTCGCAAAAGTCACGACTGCTTGATTGCTTGGTACGCCATAAAATATAATATCCCTATATGGCATCAGGATAAAGATTTTGAAATGATCGCCTCCCATGGAGAGTTGAAAATTTACAACCTCTAAATCTTCAATCCACCACGGCGAACAAGCTCTTTCTTTTTTTAATCTACCAATACTATAATGCTCAAAACCTGGCAAACCCATATTCGCCAATTTCGCCACTATCTGAAGCTGGAGCGCTCACTCAGCGCCAACTCCATCGAAGCCTATACCAGCGATGTGGAGAAGCTTGCAAAATATTGCGAAGTAAATTTCCCTGATAAAAGCCCACTCCATTTAGAATTGGAACACCTCAGACGATTCGTCAATGACCTCGCCAAACTGGAAATCTCTGACTACACTCAAGCCAGAATTACCTCGGGCATTAAGGCTTTCTACAAATACCTGATGTATGAAGATCTGATTTCTGAAGATCCTGCACAACTCCTGGAAGCCCCGAAATTGGGACGAAAACTTCCAGACACCCTTAGCTTCATCGAAATCGAGCAACTTCTGGAAGCTATTCCGCTTGGCGAGCCCGAAGGCCATCGCAATCGGGCCATGCTGGAGATGCTCTACAGTTCGGGTCTTCGGGTATCCGAACTCACCGAGTTGAAAAAAGGGCAAATCTTTGAAGACATCGGTTTTCTGAGAGTAGTGGGAAAAGGCAACAAAGAGCGACTGGTGCCGATTGGAAAAGATGCGTTGAAGTATCTGAACATTTACAAAAACGAGGTCCGGGTGCATCAAACCATCGCCAAAGGACATGAGGAATTTGTCTTTCTGAACCGCAGAGGAAAAAAACTCACTCGGGTCATGATCTTCCTGATCATCAAGAAAACTGCCTTGCAAGCTGGGATTGATAAGAATATCAGTCCCCATACTTTCCGCCATTCCTTTGCGACCCACCTGATCGAAGGTGGAGCGGACTTACGTGCCGTGCAGGAAATGCTTGGTCATGAAAGCATCACGACTACGGAGATTTACACGCATTTGGATCGAGATTACTTGAGGCAGGTGCTGACAGATTTTCACCCGAGAAAGTGATTCTGATTTTAGATTTCGAATTTAAGATATTTGTTATACGTTGGAATTTGCTTAATCCTCAATTCGATGATGACAAAAGTTTATGCTTTGCATTTTCCCTATACTTTTCAAGCGCGTTTATCGGTGGATTTCTTAAAATCTATAATCAGCTGAATTCAGACCCGATTCTTGGACTGGCGATTTTGTTCCTGATTATTACGATAATTGGTCAAGCTATAGAATGGTCGTGACAAAGTTCTATATCAGAGCCTATGGCTAAATATAAGCGGCACGATTAAAGTCTTCATTCTTGTTTGACAGAGAAAGGTAGAAAGAGGTCAAAAGACAATCATTTAAAAATTTCATATTAAAAACTAAATTTTAGTTATTAAAAACTAGTGAATATTTAAGTTAATTACCTATTTTCATAAATAATTATTAAACTCTTTATTGAAACTGACATACGTTTTTAAACAATGAAAAAACTTACTCTCGTAATTTTTACTCTCCTTACTTCAGCTTCATTTTCTATGAGCCAAGGCTACAATCCAGCTGTGCCAAGTGAGCTTGAAGCTTTTGTGAAAATTAATAAAGACCAAAGCCTGGGCTTACCCATCGGCTCCAATTTCCCAGAGTTTGACTACATAGATCTCGATGGATATAAAATTGATTACGCCAATCTCAAAGATAAACTGATTGTTCTAAATACTTGGTTTGTAGGCTGCACAGGATGTAAGCAAGAAGAAGAATTTCTAAAAGAACTCACTTCAGAATTTAAAGATCGAGATGATATTATCTTCTTAAGCTTTGCGATGTCTTCACCTCAAAAAATCGAGCGCTACTACTCCAAAAGAGGTGATTTTGGATATAAGACAGCTAGTGTGGAAAAAAAATGGGTAATCGAAAATTTCAAAATTCAATTGTCCCCTACGCATTACATCATCAAAGACGGGATTTTAGTAGAACTTATTTCAATGCCAATTGCAACATCTCAATTGTTAGATTGGTATAAAAACAGAATAACTAGCTTTTTAGACTATAACCTACAAATAGGATTGCAGGATATTATATTAGATTATCTCTCCTATCCGATTACGGTCTGACAATTACTTTTTTTTTGACAGCTCCTTAGAGATTTTTGTTATCAGTGCGGATATTATAGGAAGAAGTAGGTTACCGAAAACCTACTGAATAAAATCAATCAATTGAGTAGCCACAGGGTCTTTTGATTGGCATTTCTACGTATAAATTGAGAATTAATTAATACATTCATGCTGAACAACTAAGCCAGATTCACATGAAATATATTCTTTTAGTAGCCATTTTTTGTGGCTTTATCCAGATATCCAGCGCTCAAACCCAGAAAGTACTAAATCTGAATATTACTAATCCGGGATTAGGTTTCGAACTACCGCTTAATACCAAAAATTCACTTGAATTCAATACTGGGTTTGGAATAAATTATTCCTATCGATCGGTGGATGCAGACGACAACAACTTAATTAATTTTTTAGTAAATCCATATGCAGACCTCCAGTTAAAGCGCTTTTATAACTTCGATAAACGCAGTAAGGCAGGAAAAAGCACCGAATTCAATTCTGGTAACTTCTTCGCTATGAAGGCCTTTTACGATGGAAGAAAAATTGGAGGCAACATGGATCCTGAGGTAAGACAGATGATTGCCTTCGGTCCTGCTTGGGGTTTACAGAGAAGTAATGGTAAATTCAGTTTTAGAGGAAGCGTTGGTCCAATTGTGTATGGAGATTTCGAAGGCAATGTTGACTTTTACCCATTGAACTTTACTATTAATTTTAGTTACTTGCTCAGGAAGAAAAATATAAAAGATGTGGATAATTGAAAACCGTGAATTTGAGATGAGAATAAAGAGTTTTTGCTCTATTTTCAAAATCTCAGTTGAGACCCAATGAATATTCTCCCCAACCCTTCTTAATCCCAAAAACTGCCTTGCAAAAATTACTCCTCTTGCTAATTCTACTCGTCTCCCTGATTTCTTGCACCTCCACAAAGGTTATGACGCGCACCGAATGCGATATTTGTCTGTCCCAGTCGGATGGCGTGCTACTATTGCCGCTGGCTTGGGATCGGTCCTTCAGCCGCTTGAGCAGTGTAGAGCAAAATGAACTCGAAAGGCAAATCCTAGCTATTCTACAAGATCAAGGATTCACCAAAGTCGCACTTTATAATCAGTTGGATTACGAGTTGCTTTCCGCAGGGATCAAAGACTTGAACGATCCTGAGCAGCGAGCGAAAATAAGTGCAAGCTTGGATTATTCTTATTTATTGGGAATATCGCTGGATAATACCCGAAACAGCGAAGGGTGGGACTACAGCAATTCTCTGGAAGCTTACGAAATGATGCCACCAGTCACAGACATGGAAATCTCAGCTTCCATGCGAGTAGCTTTGATCGAAACTCAAACTGGAACAATCGTCTCCGATAATACCATATCAACCGATATCCCCGGCTGGGGAATGTCGGACGCCGCAGGAGGTCAAAACTATTGGAACATTAACACGATCAGTCTTGCCATAAAAACAGCTACGCGACAGGGGATCAAATTTATGGTAGATGACTGCGAATGCTAATTAAAGCCAAAATCCAGTTGAGAATCTGCTCTACCCGTGAATAATAATTTGCCCCAATAGATACCTTTTCCCAAACCGTCAGTGAAAAAATTACTTTCCATTCTTCTCCTCTTCGTGTCTCTAGCCTCTTGCAGTTCCACAAAAATTTACCCGAGGATTAGCTGTCACATTTGCCTAAGCAAGAAGGACGGGATTTTACTACTTCCGCTCAACTGGCAAGAAAGCTTCAGACAACTTTCGATTTATGAGCAGAATCGGCTGGAAGGAATGATCATAGAAATATTTCAAGAAGAAGGTTTTACTAACGTCGCAATCTATGACCAGATGGATTATGAGCTTCTCAATGCAGGCATCAAAGATGTCAATGATCCAATTCAGCGAGCTAATATTAACCTGGAGCTGGGAATTCCATATCTTTTGGGGCTTAGCCTCGGAGAATTGGAATGGACTGGAGACTGGAAAAGAAGCGACGATTTGAACTTAGATTCTCCCTCCTATTGGGAAAGTGACACCAGGATAAGCAGTTCCCTTCGAATTGCGCTGATGGAAACGGCAACCGGAGATATTATTTCAGATTATGCAATCAACACCACGATCGGAGGGCTTCCGATTCCCATAGGAAATCGAGCAAGTATAAATGTAAACTTCGCATCGCTATCTCAGGCAGTGGTTATCTCCACTCGTAAGGGAATCAAAAACTTAGTAAAAGACTGTGGTTGCTAACGCCGTTTAGCATTGATATACCATATCTGAATTACGATTTACGATTTCCGAGATTTTTGAAGGATCTAAACGCTGAGCTTACCAATTATCCTTTTTGAATTATATGATTATCCGCTATTTTGCCAGTAGGTAAAAAAGACAAGAATATAATTGGTGATAAACTGATTTTGGGTGTTTCGGTATTCCCTGCCTACCGAGCTGGCGTCTTCCCTGCCTACGGCAGGCAGGCGTCTTCTGTCCCAATAAGCAAAAAAAATAAAGCTACTGCTGCAATTGCGGATATACATATTGAATTATTTACTAAATCATTTTTCAAAAAAAATACTCAGCTCCTCTTCTCCAAAATTCTTTTTCAAGCTTACGTGTATTTGCATCGAACCCCGTGTCACAACATAAATAGTGAAAAGTATTCCCCCTCGGCTTAGTTCGACACACTGTGACGAGCTCATTGCAAGTGCTCATCACTAGATGCTAAGGGATCAATTTTATCTTTAAAGAAGGATTGGAGCGGTCGAAACCTTTATTCGAGAATAAACGATACGCCTCAGCCGCGCTTAAAAAACCCAAGTAACCTTGGGGCCAAGCGACTCGTGGTGTGCGAGTCGAACTGAGTCCAGACCAAGTTGCCCATACGTGCAGCTTGGAGGATACACATATATTATAAAAAACATTTTTTTGGTTTTAAAAAATGTAATCGAAATCCTTCCGAACTTTAAGAAAGTGCAATTATTCTATTTTTCTATGCTAAAGCCTATTAATTCCATCCTACCATTGGCGATTACTCCTGAAAAACTTCAGTCTATCACCGATGCTGTGCAAGCCTTAGTCCATGACTTAGGCCCGATCCTGCTCACCTTAAGTCCCGAAGAGCGGGAGTTGATGCGCCAAAAAGAGCAGTCATCTACTCCACTGATCGAAAAGATTATGAATTACATGGTGGACAATCCTTCTTTTCTAAATCCTGAAACTTCTCAGTTGGCAGGGCAAATAGACTGGAAAACCATCGCAACGCTAATTCCAATCTCCAATGCACTCAACCAACTCTGCAATGGGTTAGATGATACATTACTGCAAATCAGCATAGACTTGAAAACACCTTAAATTTCAGGAGCTTTTGTTCTTGATTTCCTAGACCAATTACCAAACCTAGCATATAAAAGAACGTGACGGTCAGAATATTGACTTAACGATTTTATAAATCTTTGGCAGTTTTAGAGCAGCTCATTATGGTCGGGAGTGAAGAAGACGAATAATTATTTTGAAATAATTGATCTCCTATCGGGAATCAAGATGGAAAGGCAGAACATGAGCTATTATTTCTGTCTGCAATTTCCACAGCTTGATTTGAATGAGTGCAATCGTAGCTTGTTTCCATCTTGAAGCCTCCACACAATTTCCATTTTTTAATCTTTACTTTTGCGCCCTTGTAAGCACTTACCATGGAAAAGGAAATAGAATCGGTGATCCCGGCCAAAATCACCGCCGAACAGATCGCTCAATGCATCGCCGTATTGGAATGCTTGAATACTGATTCGAACCAGATTTTTGATATTCCCAAAGAAAATAGACTAGCACTTCTGATGGCTGCCGGGCAATTTTCCCGTCCCGGCAAGGAAGAACTTGCCGAGCGAAAAAAAGGCGCAAAAAAGACTCACCGAAAGCAGAAGACTGACAAGGATAAATCTGCTCGAAAGACCACAGGCATCCGGTCCGCACGGGAAGCCTCGATATTCATCGCTCCGAGTATGCTGTCTTTGACAGGAAAAGAAGCCGATGAAGCGATACAATTGGAATCGCCTCGGGAATGCTACGTCTGCAAAGAATCCTTCGACCGACTGCATCATTTCTATGACACGATGTGTCCGAGTTGCGGAGATTTCAATTACGCTAAGCGTTTCCAGACAGCGGATTTAAAAGGCCAAGTCGCTTTGGTAACAGGTTCTCGGCTAAAAATCGGCTACCACATTACGCTGATGATGCTTCGTGCAGGAGCAACAGTGATTGCCACGACTAGATTTCCGGTGGACTCAGCGTTGCGCTTTGCCAAGGAACCCGATTTCAGCGAATGGGCTGATCGGCTCCACGTCCATGGATTGGACTTGAGGCATATACCTAGTGTGGAGATTTTTTGCAATTACATTGAGCAACAATACGATCGATTGGATGTGTTGATCAATAATGCCGCTCAGACGGTGCGTCGCCCTTCTGGCTTTTACCAGCATTTGATGGAAAACGAGGTTTTGGCCTGGACAGATCTTTCTTCCACTTCGCAAAAACTACTTTCCGCCCATCACGAATGCCTTCAGGAGATTCGTACGCTTAGTCAGGAATTTGCCGAAGGCGAAAATAAAAACCTGCCAGTCTCTTGGCATGGAAAGCAACTCGGGATCGGCCTGACCTCCTCCGCCCAACTTACGCAAATCCCCTATAGCATCGATGACACGTTGAGTTCGGAGGAAATCTTCCCAATCGGAAAACTAGATGCCGACCTACAACAGGTAGACTTGCGAAAGACCAATAGTTGGCGATTGAAACTAGGGGAAATCCAGACCAACGAGATGTTGGAAGTACAGCTGGTGAATTCTGTGGCGCCATTTGTCCTTTGCAATCGGCTGGTCAACATCATGAAGAAAACTATTACCGGCAAAAAGCATATCATCAATGTGTCTGCGATGGAAGGAAAATTTCATCAGTTTCACAAAGAAGCTCGCCATCCGCATACCAATATGGCCAAGGCTGCATTGAATATGATGACGCTGACTTCTGCTGCCGAATTACCAAAGTTCGGTATCTATACCAATGCCGTGGATACCGGCTGGGTGACGGATGAAGATCCCGCAGAGTTGGCCAAGCGTAAGCAGGATTTACATGATTTCCAGCCTCCGTTGGACATTGTCGATGGTGCTGCCCGAGTGATGGATCCGCTCTTTGATGGGATCAATACCGGCAAGCATTGGAACGGGAAGTTTTTGAAGGATTATAGACCAACTAGCTGGTAGGGTTTTCTCCCGGCGGCGCTCCCAGGAGCGCGAGGCGCATCGTAGGTAAACCTTTGAGATTTTTTTAACCTCGAAGGTTTTGAATTCAATTGCATTACACGTATTACCGCAACGGCACAATTTTTTATTAGAAAGGTGCGGTCTATTACGATACGCCACATGGGAAAAGGACTGAAAGCCCTGAATACTTCAGCCAAGCTTACTAGGGCTGGGTAACATAGAAAAATAACTGTCTCGAAAAGAGCTGAAAGGGCGAAATATCACTACGTTAATGATACCTGAATTCCCAAATGTTATTACCTCATAGACACATAGAAAAACATAGCTCTCATAATTAATCACTTCAATCAATAGTAAATATTATACACTTTGGCCTTTATGATGAAAAAATCCATCCGGTTCAAATTTCACCACATAATCAAGAAGTACACATAGAAATTGGTCAAAATTGAGCGCGAATCAATTTTTTACTTCGATCACTGTGACAATGTGGCTGACTTTTTTATCTAAACTTTCCGGAAATTCCTGTTAAAAATTTCAGCTTCTGGAGAAGCAGTCGAACTGAGAGCCACAAAGATACCATTGGCAAAAAAGATATCTGCAACACTTCCATATCGAATCCACCTCGAAAAGTGCCAAGCAATTTTCAGAATACACAACTGCTTATATATATGGTAAAAAATATTCCCCTTGGAAACTATCTCTGCCATCGGCTGACCGGTATGTGGTTCTATAATTTTATAAATTATTTGATTGACGGCTACTTTGCCAATAAGCTAAAAAGGCAAGCATATAATTGAGGTATACATGATAAATGGATGCTTCGGCCTACCTCGCTGTGGCTAGGCGTCGGTTTTCGGTCCTAATAAGCAAAGAAAAACAAGGTTATTGTAATCAATGTGGATCTCCATCTTGAATTATAACTTCAATGAATCTGCCTTACCAACTCTCGAATAATTCGCCCCATTATAGGTTCGGCTAGTGCGGCAGCCTCCAAAACCTCCTGAAGTGTGATTCGCTTGATCTTACCCTCCACACCCAAATCTGTAATCGCCGAGATCCCAAATACCTCCATTCCCATCTGTCGAGCCACAATCACTTCAGGCACTGTGCTCATCCCCACTGCATCCGCACCGATACTACGGATGTAATTGTACTCCGCCGGTGTCTCGAGGTTTGGGCCTTGTACTCCGGCATAGGTCCCACGGTGAAGGTTAATATTATTCTGCTTGGCAAAGCCCAAAGCCCGGCTGATCAGATCTGACGAATAGGCATCACTCATATCCGGGAAGCGGGGACCAAAAGATTCTTCATGTTTACCACGAAGCGGATTTTCCGGAAAAAGATCAATGTGATCTGTGATCACCATCACTTCACCTACTTGCTGCGCAGGATTCAATCCCCCACAGGCATTGGAGACCATCAGCGTCTTTATCCCCAATCGCTTCATTACTCGTACAGGAAAAGTGACCTGCTGCATCGAATAGCCTTCATAATAATGAAATCTACCTAGCATTGCCATTACAAATTTTCCTTCAAGAGTTCCAAACAGGAGACGCCCTGCATGACTCTCTACTGTAGAAATCGGAAAATGCGGGATATCCGCATAGCTAATCTCCAGCAGGATATCGATCTGCTTGGATAGGCTTCCCAGCCCAGTCCCGAGAATGATTCCGATCTGAGGATCGGTAGAGATTTGTTTTTGGATAAAAAGAGTGGCTTCGGTGATTTGTTCGAGGTAGGTCATCGCTTAGTTTGAAAGTCCTAAAGATATCAAATCCGATAAAACTTCGAACTTTTACCCTGCTTCACTTGTATAGCTTTCAACAAAAAAATCAAAATGATCAAGATAGTGGTCGGTACCAACCGAAAAAATTCAGTCTCCAAGCAACTTGCACTCCTTGTGCAAAGCATACTTTTAGAAAAAGGAACAGAAGCAGAAATATTAGAATTAGAGGAACTTCCAGCAGACTTTACTGCCACAGCGCTGTATGAAAACTCCGGTAAAAATGAACTTTACAATGCCTTCCATGCAAAAGTAGCTGCAGGTAATAAATTCGTCTTTATCGTACCTGAGTACAATGGTTCTTTTCCCGGTATCCTAAAAACATTTATCGACGGGATGACCTACCCGAATACTTTTCAAAATAAAAAAGCGGCGCTGATTGGTATTTCTTCTGGAGTAGGCGGGGGTGGCATCGCGTTGAGCCACCTTACCGACATCTTCCATTATTTGGGTATGCATGTGCTTGCCCTCAAGCCGAAGCTTGCCAAAATAGAGCAAAACATGTCAGATAACCTGCTCACCAACAAGTTGTATTTGGAACTATTGCATACCCAGGCAGACATGCTGCTTGAGTTTTAGGATTTAGTCCACGTTGTCATGCAGGAATCTGTTGTTGCCTAGGATCTCATTGTCATCGCTCAGGTTGTATTTACTGATCGATGGCTCTGAGCTATGCTGCGGCTCATTAAGAACCACATTCTTACGCTGATAAGCAGGCACTGCCAATTTCTCCTTCAACTCTTCGGCCGTTGGATTCAAATTTCTATTGCCTTTCAGCTTCTCAAAACGCTCGTGAGCTCTCTGAATAGCCTTCTGCTTCATCTGATCGTAGTAATCATTTGCGAGGGCTGGGGCGGCTAGCTCCTCTTTTTTCTTAGGAGTTTCTTCTTTTTCCTCCTCTGATTCAGAGATCAAACCGTGGACAATCTTTTCAGGAGCTTCAAGCTGCTTTACCTCTTCCTTTTTTGCTTCGATCTTCTCAGCTGGAGTTTCTGATGCAGGAATAGGCTTAGGAGCAAAAGCTTTTGGGAAAGAGAAGGTAAAACTGGATCCTTCCTCGACCATGTCCTCCTTTACTTTCTCACTTTTTCCGGAGTTGAGGTTGATCAAAGTTTTCTCTTCCAATGGCTCCTCGACCATGATGTGCCTTGGCATATTTGGCGCAAAAGCTGAAGTCACTTGCTTGGTCGCGGTAGTGGCCGGTCTGGCGGAGCTTCCTGCAAGTCGATCCATTTCAAAACCAGTCGCAATGACAGTGACACGGATGGCTTTGCCCAATTCTGGATCAATCCCCTGACCGAAAATTACCTCGGCGTTGTCACCTGCTTTTTCCTGAATGTACTCTGTGATTTCGCTGAGTTCGTCCATAGACAATTCCTCTTCCTCACCAGACATGATGGAAAGTAGTATTTTCTCAGCGCCCTTAATATCCACATTGTTGAGCAGTGGAGAGGAAATCGCTGCACCGGCTGCGCGGATTGCTCGGCCTTCGCCTTCTTCAGTAGATGATCCCATCACTGCGGCTCCTGCATCTTTCATCACTGTTTTCACATCTTCAAAGTCGACGTTGACATCCTGATGAACGGTAATAATCTCTGCGATCGATCGTGCTGCGGTAGAGAGAATATCATCCGCTTTGCTGAAGGCTGTACGGATTGCAAGATTGCCATAAATTTCGCGCAGTTTGTCATTCAAGATGACCAATACCGTATCGCAATTTTCACGTAGCGACTCGATTCCCTGCTGTGCTACGTTCATCTTCTTCTTTCCTTCAAACATGAAGGGCGCTGTCACAATCCCGACAGTAAGAATATTGAGTTCTTTGGCGATTCGGGCTACTACTGGAGCTGCTCCGGTGCCTGTACCTCCACCCATACCGGCGGTGATGAATACCATTTTGGTATTGTCTGCTAGGAGTTCGCGGATCTCATCCTCTGACTCTAAAGCTGCATTTCTTCCCTGCTCTGGATTGGCTCCGGCACCAAGACCTTCGGTGAGGTTGGCTCCTAATTGCAATCTAAGCGGTACTGGGCTTGACTTAAGCGCTTGTGCATCTGTGTTGACTACCACAAACTCGACGTCTTTGATTCCAAGGCTATACATGTGGTTGACGGCATTAGAACCGCCGCCGCCTACACCTATCACTTTGATAATCGACTTGGAGTTTTTTGGAAGATCAAATCTGTAATCTTTCATGTTATCTGACATATTTATTGGTTTGGTGAAATGAGTTCAAGATTAAGTTTTTGAAGGGTTTAGGAAATGGAGGGAAATCAATCGCAAAGCGATCAACCTCCCCAATCATAAGCCCTAATAGTTTTCATCTCCTATATCATCGCTGATGATACTTTTCAGTTTCTCTTTGATACTGGTGAAAATATCTTTGTTGAATAATTCACGTGGTTCTTTTCGCTTGGGAATGGATTGACCGTTTGCCACTCGCTTTTTGTAGATCTGATCCCGGTCATCCAGATCTTTGAATCCTGCAAGTACCAAGCCTACCGAAGTGGCATACATTGGGCTTTTGACTTCTTCGACCACCGACTTGCCCAGATGTTCATTTGGGTAGCCGATTCGGGTGTCTAACCCGGTCATGTATTCAAACAGCTGACTGATAAACTGCAATTGTGCACCACCTCCGGTTAAAACGATCCCTGCGGCAAGCTTTTTATAATGACCACTTTGCATAATTTCGTTTTGGACGATTTCGATGATTTCCTCCATTCTAGCCTGTATGATGGAAGCGAGATTTCGAATTGAGATTTCCTTTGGTGACCGATTCCTCAAGCCAGGAATGGATACAATCTCATTGGGATTAGCCTCCTCTGTGATTGCTTTACCAAATTTTATCTTTAGTAATTCCGCTTGGTTCTGCATCACCATGCATCCTTCTTTGATGTCTTTGGTGATGATATTGCCACCAAGTGGAATGACTGCGGTGTGACGAATAATATTTTCGTAAAAAATCGCAATATCCGTCGTACCACCTCCGATATCAATCAAACATACGCCTGCTTCCTTCTCCTCATTACTGAGAACAGAAAGTGAACTCGCCAAAGGCTCTAAAATTAGTTGCTTGGAAACCAAATTTGCTCTGCGTACACATCGGTTGATATTGTTGATGGCGGTAGTCTGAGCGGTGATGATATGGAAATCCGCTTCCAGACGTGTGCCAGACATTCCTACGGGATCTTTAATACCGCCTTCGTAGTCGACAGTATAGTCCTGCGGCATGACGTGTATAATGGTGTTGCCGGGCGGGATGAGGATATTTTCCATTTCTCCGGATAGCCGGCGCACATCTTCCACGGTAATCTCGTCATCACTTGGCTGACGCATGATGCTCCCGCTTTGGATCTTGCTTTGAATATGCTGTCCCGCAATACCGACGATCACATCTCCGATATCAACGTTTGCCATTTCGGAGGCTTCTTCGACCGCTTTTTCTATGGCATGGACGGTTTTGTCAATATTAGTAACCATTCCTCGATCCACGCCATCCGAAACCGCTTTGCCCATGCCAAGCACCTCTAGCTTGCCATATTCATTTTTGCGACCTACGATCACACAGATTTTTGTGGTACCGATGTCTAGTCCTACTATTAGTTCTTTGTTTTCCATATCCATGCGTTTATTCGCAGACGATTTGATTCTTAAATTTTACACTGACCCGATCATAGGCATTCCAGCCTTTCTTGGGCAAAATTTCTTTATAAAAAACCGAGATTCGGTCAAACTTATCTTGGATATCCATCCCATCGCCAAACTCGATGATCTGATTTCCTACTTGCTGATAGAGCCGAATGTCATCCCTGGCGTTTAGCTCGATTTCAGTGATTTGAGCATTCCAAAATTCATCCTCTGTGATAAATGTGATCAGCTCCATCAACTCTGGCATAGCCTCAATCACCTCACCCGAATCCATCAATTCTTCGGCGTATCTTCCTTCCAAAATCAGCACCCGACTCGTATAAGAGGTAGACGTCGGGATTACCTTTCCGTCCCTAGTAATGTATCCATCTGCACCATAAGGCTGCGCAATTCGGGCAATTGGCTGATGCTGCTTGATGTGTAGATTCAAAATCCCTTTTTGACCAAGCATTACCTGTACAGACTTGACGAATGGATGTCCACCAATTCGCTCTTCAATTTCTTTCATAGGCACTTCTTCCAATCGGAGACCTGCCTTCAAATCAGGAAATGCCTGAATCAAAATGGCCGAGATTTCTTCTTGCTCCACAAAATACACTCCGCTCACGCCATCAATGGAAATCTCCGTTCCTTGAAAAATTCTATTCAAGGTTTGCTTTTCGACAAAGCCGATGAATCCTATCAGTACGAGGCTGAGGACTGTAAATGCGATTACTTTTTTAAGATTTGCCTTTTTCATATTGCCGATCTTTTATCGCGGTCACTGATCAGGGAAGCAATAGCAGGTACCAGTCGGTCTACATCTCCGGCACCTAGAGTCACTACCACTTCCAGTTTTGTTTTTTCCAAATACTGCATCAATTCAGCCTTCGGCACCAAAGACTTTTTGGTTACTTTGATTCCTTCCAATAGCATCGCCGAGTCCACACCCGGTATCGGACTTTCTCTTGCAGGATAGATTTCAAGTAAGATCACTTCATCCGCCAGAGAGAGGCTTTCCGAGAATCCTGCGGCAAAATCCCGTGTTCGGCTGAAGAGATGAGGCTGGAATATCACCGTCAATGTCTTCATAGGAAACATTGCCCGTACTGAACTTAAGCATGCGCGAATCTCCTCAGGATGATGTGCGTAGTCATCGATATATACCAAATTGGGAGTATTCAGATGAATCTCAAATCTGCGTTTTACACCTTTAAATGAGCTTAGCCCCTTTCTGATCTGGGCTTCAGTAAGCTGGTGATCTAGGCCTATTGCAATGGCAGCGAGCGCATTTTCAACGTTATGAAAACCAGGTATGAAAAGCTCCAACCCTTTGACTGAATGCTTACCATCAGAATAATCGAATAGAAACGACCCAGACTTTGCCTGAATATTTTCTGCTCTGATCCCTGAGGATCGTAGTCCGTATTCTTGAGTTCTGACTTTCGGCATTCTTTCTTCACCCAGTTTCAAGGCAGCATTTTGCTGGATATATAATTTTCCCTTCTTATCGATGAGATGGATAAATTCCCGGAATCCTTCCACAATCGTGGATTCATCACCATAGATATCCAAGTGATCCGGATCGGCGCTGGTCACCACAGCCTCGTTGGGATGAAGTCTCAAAAATGAACGATCAAACTCATCCGCTTCAACCACCACCACAGTCGGTTCTTTGGAATTTTTATCCCCCAAGATCAGATTGCTCTGATAGTTTTGAGTGATTCCCCCAAGAAAAGCTGCAACCGGCTTGCCTGCTGCTTTCAGCAAATGAGCAATCAGCGAAGAGGTCGTTGTCTTGCCATGCGTACCTGCAACGGCTATAGTGTAGAATGAACTGGTGACCATTCCGAGGACATCCGATCGCTTTTTTACTTGGAAATTTTGATCCCGGAAATAGTTTAGCTGTGTGCTCTCCAATGGCATAGCTGGAGTCCAGATGATCAGCGATTTTTCGGGATTGTTCAAAAGGACTTGTGGTATAGAACCAGTAGCATCTTCAAAAGTGACCGTCATTCCCTCAGCAATCAACTCCTCAATCAAAGGAGATGGTGTCCGATCGTAGCCAGACACAGCAAATCCCTCATGGCGAAACCAACGGGCCAAGGCACTCATGCCGATACCGCCGATACCCAGGAAATGGACGTTATGTAAGCTTTTGAAACTCATCCGATCAGTTTTTCTATTTCTGCTACAATGGCAATAGCCGCATTGGGTTTTGCCAATTCTTTTATATTCCTGCCTAATTTTTCTGCGATTACGGCATCACTTAGGAGTTCGTCGATTTTATTTTTCAATTGCCCTACAGCCTGGGAGTCTTTCAAAAGCCAAGCGGCAGCATGATTGACATAGGCCATGGCGTTCTTGGTTTGGTGATCCTCAGCCACATTCGGTGAAGGAATGAATATCACCGGCTTGCCCACCAGCGAAAGCTCCGAAACGGACAAGGCACCAGCTCTGGAAACGATCAGGTCTGCCGCTGCATACCCCAAATCCATCTCACGGATGAATTCCCTCAAGTGAATATTTTCCAACTTGGTATTCTCCATGGCTAGAAGCATCTCTTTGAAGTAGAATTTTCCACATTGCCACAGCACCTGATAGCCACTCTTGTCAAGACTCTCCATATTCCGGAGCATCGCCTGATTTAGAGTTCTGGCTCCAAGTGATCCACCCAGGATCAGAATCGTTTTTTTACCTTCCTTCAGGTTGAAATGAGCAAGGCCTTTTTCTCGCTTGCCCTCTAGCTGAAGAATGTCCTTTCGAACAGGGTTTCCTGTGTAGACCACTTTTTCTGCAGGAAAGAATCGATCCATTCCAGGATAAGCGACACAGATCTTGTTGGCTTTTCTGGCCAAAATCTTGTTCGTCAGCCCAGCATAGGAATTTTGCTCCTGCAACAAAGTGGGAATCCGCTTTCTTTGCGCAGCATACAGGACCGGTCCACTGGCATAGCCACCCACTCCCACTACTGCATCAGGCTTGAAATCACTCACTATCTTGGAAGCTTGTCGTAGGCTTTTCAAGAGTTTCAAGGGGAATTTCAAATTATCCAACGTCAGACTCCGTTGCAATCCTGCCACAGGCAACCCTTTGATCGGGTAGCCCGCTTCTGGCACTTTCTTCATTTCCATTTTGCCCAAAGCACCGACGAAAAGCATCTCAGAATCCGGGTGCTTTTCCACCCAGGCATTTGCAATAGCAATTGCCGGATAGATGTGCCCGCCGGTACCTCCACCACTGATCAAAATGCGATATGTAGGATTCTTGTCGATAATTAGGTTGTTTTTAGCCTTGACTTATTTCCTGACATAGAATTGGCTTGCGCTTCTTCAAAATGGTCGCCACGAGACACCGAAAGGATAATTCCAAGAGATATCCCAGTGAATACTAAAGAGGAGCCTCCCATACTTAATAAAGGCAAAGGCAAACCGGTGATGGGAGCGAGGCCAACTGCAACCGCCATGTTGACCAAGGCTTGGATGACCAAGGCAAAGCTTAGTCCCGCAGAAAGAAGCCCCCCAAAGGCTTTATTGGAAAGGGCAACGATGCGCATACCGCGATAAAGCAGCACCAAATAAAATAGTAGCACTATGAACCCGCCCACCACGCCATACTCCTCAATGATAATGGCGTAGATAAAATCTGAATAAGGATGCGGGAGGGAATTTCGCTGCTCGCTATTCCCTGGGCCTTTACCTGTCAATCCGCCAGTAGCAATAGCAATAAAAGATTGCTCTGCCTGAAACGGGATTTCCTCCTCATTGAAGAATGCCTCCACTCTGGAGACCAATGTAGCACCCCGCTGTCCTGTAAATCCCGCGATGGTCAAACCCAACACTCCGACCAATAAGACCATGGCGAGATACTTGACTGGCACCCGTCCGATAAACATGATGATCAGACAAGTCAATAGAAGTAGAATGGCGGTAGAGAAATTTGCCATAGCAATCAAGCCACAAATCAGCCCAATTGCACAAATAATCGGTACAAACGTACTTTTGAAATCCTTGATATTGTTTTGCCTGGTAGCAAGCATGGCGGCTATCCCTGCAATCAAGGCTAGTTTCGCAAAATCAGATGGCTGAAACGCCTGATTGATGACAGGAATCGTCAACCAGCGATTAGCCTCATTGATATTAGATCCAAAGAGATAGGTAATCACCAGCAGCGGAATCGAAGCAACCACTCCTATACGAGCATAGCGTGCGTATCGGCGGTAAGGAACCCGATGCGCGGCCCACATCACACCAAGCGAGATAAAGACCAATAAGGTATGCTTGAAAAGATAAAGCTCCGTATTACCTGCGGCGTATTTATAGGCAAGCGATCCTGTGGCAGAGTACACCACCAATATGCTAAACACAGAAAATACGAGCACGATTGTCCAAATAATCGGGTCTCCTCTGAAGTTGGCGTCTATCCATGATTTGAACTCTGTCATACGATGGATCGATTAAGGCTTAAAACCGCGCTGCGAAATTGATTTCCGCGGTCTTCATAATTTTTGAAAAGATCGAAACTGGCACATGCCGGAGAGAGTAAAACCACATCTCCGGATTCACTAAAGACTTGGCTCCACCTTACCGCTTCATTTATATTTGCTGTCTCCCTGATTTCTGGAATAGTCTTCTGGAAGGCAGATTTCAATTTCGAATTGTCTTTTCCAAGGCAAATCAAGGCTTTGATATTGGCAGTGTACTTGTCGAGTACAGAATAATCATTGCCTTTGTCCACACCACCAGCAATCCACACAATTGGATTCTGATAGCTGCCAAGCGCATAGGCGGTGGCTTCCACGTTGGTTGCCTTGCTGTCGTTGACAAAAGTGACTCCATCAAGCGCCCTTACTTTTTCCATGCGGTGAGGTGCATTGGTAAATGTTTTCAACCCTGCAAGCAGTTGCGATTCTTCCACCCCTGCAAGCATGGCCGCCATCGTGGCACAAAGCGTATTCATTAGGTTATGGTCTCCGGGAATAGGAATAGCAGACAAAGGAATAGTCGATTTTCTACCTGAAACTTGAATGATCAATTGATCTCCGGCTAAGTAGCCGCCATTACTCTGCACGCCTTTCAGCGAAAAGCAATGCAGTGAAGCTTGGATCTTGATTCGATTAAGACCCTGCATACATGTTAAATCATCTGCATTGATAATCGCACAGTTATTCGAAGCCAGATTTTTGAAAAGACGAAGCTTTGAATTCACATAGTTATCGAACTGATACTCGTAGCGATCCAAATGATCAGGAGTGATATTCGTCAGGATCGCGATACTAGGCTTAAAGGAAACAAATCCATCAATTTGGAAGCTGCTGCATTCGATCACCCACCACTCATGATCTATATCGATCAGCTGTGCCGCCCAACTTTTGCCTACATTTCCAGCCAGCCCTACGTCCAATCCAGCGGCCTTCAAGAGATGATAAGTCAATAACGTGGTCGTGGTCTTACCGTTGGTACCGGTGATAGCGATCACTTTGCCAGCGCTGAATCGATGTGCAAATTCCAGCTCATCGATGACGGCAATGCCTTCATTAAAAGCTCGTTTTACAATCGAAATCGAGGAAGAGATTCCAGGACTTTTGATAATCAAATCCGCGTTCAGAATTACTTCCTCAGTATGTCCACCTTCTTCAAACTCAATTCCTGCGGCGCTCAAACTGGCTTTTTTGCTATCTGAAATTGTTCCAAACTCTGATACAAAAACGTCATAACCCTTCCCTTTGGCAAGCATTGCTGCTCCCATTCCACTTTCTCCGGCTCCAAGGATGGCTATTAGTTTCATTTGTTTATCTAAGTTTCAATGTTGCAAGTGTGATCACTGCAAGGAGAATCCCCACAATCCAAAATCGAGTGACGATTTTCGCCTCGGGAATATTTTTCTTTTGATAATGGTGGTGAATCGGGGACATCAAAAAGACCCTTCTTCCTTCACCGTATTTCTTCTTGGAATATTTAAAATAACCCACCTGAATCATTACACTGGTAGTCTCCACAAAGAAAATCCCACACATCAGCGGAAGCAAAAGCTCTTTGCGAAGCGTCAAAGCCAATACTGCAATTACTCCTCCGAGCATCAAACTCCCGGTATCACCCATGAAAACCTGAGCAGGGTAAGCGTTGTACCAAAGGAATCCAACACAGGCGCCGATAAACGCCGAAGCGAAAATCACCAGTTCCCCGGAATTGGGGATATACATCACGTTGAGGTATTGGGAGAAAATCGCATTACCAGAGATGTAGGCAAAAATTGCAATCGTAAGTCCAATAATCGCTGAAGTCCCCGCTGCCAAACCATCAATTCCGTCGGTGATATTGGCGCCATTGGATACTGCTGTGATGATAAAAGTGACTACAAATACATAGAGCAATGGAGTCATCGCTTCGCCCAAGAAACCAAGCAAAGTCTCGTAATTCAGTTCATTGTTTTTGGTAAAAGGGATGGTGGTCTTGGCAACCTTCACATCTTGAAAAGCGGGCGTTTCCACGACTCCCTCATCGATTGAAACTGGGTTGGTAAACTCACGGATGACAACATCTTCATGAAAATAAAGCGTAGTCCCGACGATAATCCCAATCCCAATCTGACCTACGATTTTGAATCTTCCCTTGAGTCCTTCCTTATCCTTCTTGAAGACTTTGATGTAATCATCCACAAAACCAATAGCTCCCAACCAGACGGTCGTGATCAGCAAAAGTATAATGTAGATGTTATTAAGATTGGCAAATAATAGTGTGGGAATCAGGATGGCCGCAATGATCATCAAGCCACCCATTGTTGGAGTGCCTTTTTTCTGTGCCTGCCCTTCCAGTCCTAGATCTCTGACAGTCTCTCCGATTTGCTTGTTTCTAATCCAATTGATGATATGATGCCCAAAAGTAATCGTGATCAGTAGTGAAAAAACCGCCGCCATCCCTGCACGGAAAGAAATATACTTAAACACCCCAGTGCCGGGGATATCAAGTACTCGATCCAAATAGTCAAAAATCGGGTAAAGCATCTTAGTTTTTAGTCAATTGTTGTAAGATTTCTGTCACCACTTCCGCATCATCAAAATGATATTTCATGCCTTGTATATCTTGGTAGTCCTCATGCCCTTTGCCGGCAATGAGGATGATGTCTCCTTTTTGAGAAAGCATGCACGCCGTCTTGATTGCTTCTCTGCGATCTTCGATGGTCAGTGTCTTTCGGATTTCCGTAGGACCGATGCCTGCCTGCATCTCTTTTAGAATCGCATTAGGATCTTCAAATCGAGGATTGTCCGAGGTGAGGATCACTTTATCACTTTCTTGAACTGCGATTTTAGCCATAATTGGCCGCTTGGTCTTGTCACGATTTCCACCGCACCCGACCACCGTGATCAATTGCTCTACTCCGGTACGCACTCCATTGAGTGTCTTTAGGACATTGTCCAGAGCATCTGGGGTGTGTGCATAATCGACAATGGCGATGATTCCGCCCACAGCGATGCGGTCAAAGCGACCCTTGGCACCGCGGATAGCCGATAGCTCCCGAAGCACATCGTCTTCTTCTTCTCCCAACAGCACAGCGATGCCCATCACGGTGAGTAAGTTGTACGCATTAAAAGCTCCGATCATGCGAAACCAAATGAGCTTGCCATTGATATCCAGCTCCAAGCCTTCGAGGGTATTGGAAATGATCTTTGCCTTGAAGTCAGCGGGGGATTTCAAAGCAAAAGTCTGATGTGTGGCCCGAGAGTTTTGAAGCATGACCGCTCCACGCTTATCGTCTCCGTTTACCAGTGCAAAAGCATCTTTTGGAAGCTCATCGAAGAGTTTTTTCTTTGCCTTGATATATTCATCGAAGGTGCCGTGATAGTCAAGGTGATCGTGAGAAATATTGGTAAAAGCAGCTCCAGCCAATTTCAATCCTGCAATTCGCTCCTGCACAATAGCGTGAGAACTGGCTTCTATGAAACAATGACTGCAGCCCTCATTCACCATTTTGCGGAGCAAAGCCTGTACGCTAAGTGCATCAGGAGTCGTATGGGTTGCCGGAATAACGGTCTCATTGATCTTGTTTTCCACTGTGGAAAGCAAGCCTGTACTGTAACCCATTCTGACAAAAAGCTGGTGCAGCAACGTCACCGTAGTGGTTTTGCCATTTGTACCGGTGATTGCTACGACTTTGATTTTTTCCGAAGGATTATCGAAGAAATTGCTGGCCATAATGCCCAGTGCTTTGGCAGAATTCACCACCTCCACATAAGTCACTCCGTCTACGATCGTTTCAGGCAGCTTTTGGCAAACGATTATGATTGCTCCAGACTCAATCGATTTTGCGATAAAATCATGCCCGTCTACCTGTGTGCCGGGTATTGCGACGAAAGCAGTTCCTTCACCCACAGATCGGCTGTCAAATGCTAGATCTTTCACACCAACTTCCATATCTCCAATCGTGGAAGTCAGCGATACTTTGTACAATATGTCTTTCAGCACTTTCATTAGCCCAATACAAGATTTATAGTAGCATTTCCTTTCAATGGTGTGCCGGGGGCAAGTGATTGTGCTTTCACTCTGCCTTTGCCGGAATAATTCACCTGAAGGCCTTTATTTTCCAGAATGAACAGCGCGTCACGCAACGACAATCCAGAGACATCTGGCACAGTTGGCTTATCCGTGTCATTGATCTGCATCTGAACATTACTGCCATCGGAGACCGTTTTCACCCATTCTTCCTCGTTCATCGCAGAGCCTTTCAGTCCTAATTCGGCGAAAATCTCCTGTAATTCTTCTGCCTTTCCGGCTTTTACATAAGGAGAGCCCAGATCATCTACTTTAGCCAGTCGCTCGCCACTTCCGGGATTCAACTCAAGGTCCAAAGCATAGATTCTATCGGCGATTTCTTTGAATACCGGAGCAGATACATCACCTCCATAAGCGGCAAAGCCTTCCGGGCTGTCAATCACGACGATCATACTGTACTTTGGATTATCCGCCGGAAAGTAGCCTGCAAAGCTGGTGTAGTATTTTTTGGTGTACTGTCCATTGACCAGCTTCTGAGCAGTCCCGGTTTTACCGGCAATTTTGTAGTCCGCATTTGCGATATTCTTAGCGGTGCCATTGCTGACTACCCCTTCTAGAAGTTCTTGAAGCTGCTTGATGGTCTTTTCAGAAGCAATTTTCTTTCGATATACTTCAGGCTGATAGCTTTCTTGGACGATATTTCCTTTAGAAACAGCTTTGACGATGTAGGGCTTCATCATTTTACCTCCATTTGCGACAGCATTATATAATGCCAGCGTATGAAGCGGATTTAGCTTGGACTCGTAACCAATCGAAATCCAGGGAAGGGATGTACCATACCAGTCTTTTGCTCCTGGCTTTTTGAAAAAAGGTTTGCCCTCGCCTGTCAATTGAAATCCCATTGGCTCGTTCAAGCCGGCTTTTTCAATATAGGCCATGAATTTCGAAGGACTTGAGCCGAAATACTGATCGACGAGTTTGGAAATAGCCACGTTGGAGGATTTTTCAAAACCTTCGCGTACAGTCATCGTCCCGTACCCACCATTTTTGGCATCACGCATGGATCGGTTGTAGAAGAGATGAACGCCATTGCCTGTCTCCACTTTGTCCTCCAAGCTGATGTTATTCTCTTCCAAAAGGGCCAACATGGACAGCAACTTAAACGTAGATCCCGGTTCGGTATTTCCCTGATCACCGATGGCGAAATTGTAATTTTCGCCGTAGCCATTTCCGCTTTTATTCCGCTGTAGATTTGAGATGGCTTTGATTTGACCAGTTCGTACTTCCATGACGATCACAGACCCAAAGGCTGCATTGCGATCCACCAATTGTCTCAATAGTGCAGTCTCTGCTACATCTTGAATGTTGATATCAAGTGTGGTGATCACATCAAGACCATCTTCGGGCTTCACATCCTCAGCATCGAAAACAGGCTTCCAACTACCCCCAGCAAGGCGCTGAAATAGCGCTTTACCATCAGTTCCTTTGAGATAGGAGTTGAAACTGTATTCAATGCCAGCGCCGTATTCGTCCTCATTCAAAAACCCGACAGTTCGGCTGGCGAGCGTATTGAACGGACGGTAGCGTTTTTCCACTTTTTCAAAAATCACTCCTCCGGATAATCTTCCTGCTCTGAAAATAGGCCAGTTAGCCATCCTCTGCATGCCCTGATAGCCAATTTGTTTCCGATTCAAAACCAGATATCGTTTGTTGTCCAATCGGGCATCTTTGATCATCCGCTTGTAGGAGGCTGCTGATTTATCTTTGTAAAAAGCTGAAAGACGATTGGCCAGCGAATCAATACCCGATTTAAAAAGATCACTTTTTGCGATTGTAGGATCTATTGCTACTCGGTAAAAAGGCAAGCTGGTGGCCAAAAGGCTGCCATCACCGGCATAGATGTTTCCTCGGGTTGCCGGTACTTCGCGGTATTGGAAGTTGATCGTTTCTGCTTTTTCTCGCCATATATCTCCATCCTTCAACTGCAACTTGGCAATCCGGTAAGGGATTGCCGCGGCTGTCAAAGCGATTAGGATGAATACCACCCGCACTCGGATCAATATGGATTGTTTTACATTCACTCTTTTATCTCGATTTTGATAGGAGGATGATTCAATTCTTCTATTCCCTGACTGGCGATGCGTTTAGCTACCTCGGACTGCATGCTGCTGAGCATGTATTCAGCCTCCAGTGTGGTCACATCTGCTCTCAGGTCTTCTACTTCCTGTTGTGCTTTTTCAATTTTACGTACCATGTTTTCGGCACGATGATTTCCCCAGATGTAGATCAACGCCAGAAATGCGACAAATCCGATCGGAGGCACAAACTGAACCGGCACCCCTTCGCCAAGAATGGCGGTAATGTCCAGCTTCTCTTCAATCCAGCTAAACATGGATTTTTTAGCGCCGCTGCTTTTGGGTGCGTTGCCTTTGACTAGTTTTTTTCTGAATGTGTTTTGACTCATTTTTCCGTTCGTTTTGCGATTCTGAGTTTGGCACTTCTTGCTCTTGGATTGGCAGCTACTTCCGCCTCATCTGCTACCACGGCTCCTCTTGTCAGTGGCTCCAGCGGGCGAATCAGGTTTCCGTAAAAATCCTTTTCTACTTCGCCGTGAAATTTGCCTTTGATCATCAGGTTTTTGACCAATCGATCTTCCAGCGAATGGTAGCTCATCACCACCAATCTTCCTCCTGGCTTCAATACCTCCAAAGCGTTAGTCAACAAATCCTCCAAAGCACCCATTTCATCGTTGACCTCGATTCGCAGGGCTTGGAAGACCTGAGCGTAATACTTGAAGTCCTTGCCCCGAGGAGCATATTTTTTCAAGAAAGTAGTAAAACCTTCGGTGGTCTCAAATGGCGCCGACGCTCGCTCAGAGACGATGGCTTGCGCCAAAGTTTTTGCATTTTTGATCTCTCCGTAGATCCCTAAAATCTTATGCAGCTTGCCCTCGTCGTAGGTATTCAACACTTCCTTGGCAGAGATCTCAGCACCTTGATCCATTCGCATATCCAGCTCTCCGCTGAACCGAGTGGAAAAGCCTCTCGAGGGCTTGTCAATCTGATGCGATGAGATTCCCAGATCAGCCAATATTCCATCTACTTTGGTTACTTTATGGAGTCTGAGGTATTTTTTCAAATCCCTGAAGTTGGCCGCAACAAAGGTGAATTTGTCACTCTTAGGGATATTGGCTTCGGCATCTGCATCTTGATCAAATCCATAGAGATGACCTTGATCCAACTTTGCCAAAATGGCTCGCGAGTGCCCGCCTCCGCCAAAGGTCACGTCGACATAGATCCCATTGGGATCAATAGCCATGCCTTCAGTGCATTGGGCGAGCATCACTGGAATATGATAAGGAGACTCTGTCATGATTTCTAAGAAAGATATTTTTCCATCTGCTGAGACATGATGTCATCTTCAATGATGACACATCCCAGTAGTCGCTCGGCACTCCATAGCTCGATTTTACTTCCCAAACCGATCACTACCACGTCTTTTTCAAGACCGGCATGCTCTTGAAACGATTTTGGAATCAAAAAACGGCCTGTACTATCCAAGTCCACCTCGGCGATTCGGATAAAAAAAGAACGCTTAAGTCGCCGGGTTTCCTCATTGTGATCAGACAATGCGTTGACCTCATTCTCTAATTTCCTGAATTCCACCATCGGAAAAAGCTTGAGACATCCGTCGGCGGCCTTCTGAATCATAAGCGTCACGCCGTTGGCCTCCGGTATTGCCGCCTTTATCTTGGCAGGCAAGACCAGACGTCCTTTCGGGTCTAGCTTACAATCATATTGACCATTAAACATTTGATTCGGCTATTTTTTTGATGAGTGATAGGTAAAGACAAAAGTAAGAAAATGAAATTCACAATCTACCACAACCCCCCACTTTTTCCCACTTTGTCTTAAAAGTAGCCAAATCTTTGATCCAACCCAATAAAATCTAAAAAAAATGCAAGTTTTTTTTAAAGGTATGGTCTTGATTAGAAAGGCATTAAGCAGGCCCAAAAAAGCGCTATTTGAGCAAATTTAGCCTATTTCAAACTTAATATGGGTAGGGAGATAATCGGGACAGGACTCTAATGAGAATAAGTGGGACGATTTCCCGTAGTTTTTATTTACTGTCGTATTCAGTCTTCAACAGCCAGTCGTTTATGAATGCGGTAGGGTTTGCATACCAATTATATCCGAAATCTATCGGCTTGAATAAGTTTTGCGGAGTTAAGTACTTTTAACTATCCAGACTTATTGAAGAAGTAAATCAGAATTAGATTGGTATCTGGATTTTAAAAAGATGAGACCTCTATGAATTTTTCTTCAATTTTTAGTAAAATTTCAAGTATTGAAGAAAAGTCTCAAGCCGCTTTAATCAAACGGGTAGAAAGCACCCGATAGGCAAAAAATAAACTGATCACCGTCAGCAAAGAAGCGAGATAAAATGCAGCTCCAGGAAGATAAATCGTAGCCGCATCTGAGGTGAAATAGGCAAAAAGCGAATTCATCAATAGCGGTCCAACAATAGCAGACAAACTGACCAAGCTAGTCAAAGCGCCCTGTAATTCCCCTTGCTCATTAGACGGGACTTGACCCGAAATAATCCCCTGAAGCGCCGGTCCGGAAATACCTCCCAGGCAATAGGGAACCAGAAATGCAAACATCACCCAACTCAGCGAGGCGATTCCGAAACAAAATAAACCGATGGCATTTAGAGCGAGACCAATATACACTGCGTTGGCTGGACCTAACTTAGGAATAGCGATCCGAATCAAACCTCCCTGTACCAAAGCTACCAGAAGTCCCACTACTCCCAGTGAATATCCCACCATCGCTTCATCCCAACCAAACTTAAACATCGTGTAATACGCCCAATTACTTTGGACGGCATGCCCTGCGAGATAGATCAAAACCAACGAGACGACCAATCCCGATACTACTGGATATTTTTTGAGATTTATCAATGAACCAATTGGATTGGCGCGTTTCCAGCTAAATGCTCTTCGCTTGTCAACCGGTAGCGACTCAGGAAGCACAAAAAATCCATAAATCACATTCAAAAGCGATAGCGCCGCCGCAACCAAAAATGGTGCTCTCGGGCCGAACTCAGCGCCGGCCAAACCTCCGATCACCGGACCAATAATAAAACCAAGACCAAAAGCTGCTCCAATCAATCCGAAGTTTTGGGCACGCTTCTCAGGTGTACTTATATCTGCAATATAGGCGGTCGCAGTGGTGAAACTTGCTCCAAAAAATCCTGCAATCAATCGGCCTACAAAAAGCCAAAACAGCGTCGGTGCAAGCGCATGAAATATATAATCCACTCCCAATCCAAATAAGGAAAGCAGCAAAACCGGTCTTCGCCCGTATCGATCCGAAAGTCCACCCATAATCGGCGAAAAGAGAAATTGCATGGCTGCAAAAGAAAAAATCAGCCAACCGCCATAGCGTGAAGCCTCGCTCAGGCCCTCGCCTGTCAGGTCTTCGATCAGCTTGGGAACTACTGGGATGATCACTCCCAAACCAATCACATCCACAAGGATGGTGATGAAGATAAAAATTAATGCTTTGTTGGATTGATTGGCCATGGATTTCGATTGTTGCCGCTATATTTATTTAACTTCGGCAATAGTCCACTACTCAACTCCATTCAATCAAAAAAGTCCCGCTCAATGAGCAAGACTTTTTCTAATATTCGACACACAATTAATAATTGTCAAGGATTTCTGTTCGAGTTTAAGTCTTGTTTACAATAGTTTTAGTGGATTTTGACTTGTTGACCGAATTTGGATTGGACTAGAAGTTGTCTTTTTTCTTGAGCTGCTCCTCAAGTTTTTCTTGAAACTCTTCAAGCTTATCGAAATTCTCTTCTTGCCAAATTTTCATTTTCCGTTGAAACTCCTCTATTTTAGGTTGGAATTTCTGTTGCCATTCTTCCATCTTTTCCTCGAATTCCTTCATTATCGGCTCATTGGCTTTTTCCCAAGCGTTCATCTTTTGCTCGAATTCTTTCATTTTAGGTCCTTGGGCTTTCTCCCAAACTGCCATTTTCTTTTCATACTCCTTTATCTTGGGCTCATTGGACTTTTGCCAAGCTTCCATTTTTTTCTCCCATTCCTTCATTTGCGGTTCCCAGCTTTTCATCGCTTCTTCACTTTGCTTTGCCCAATCGTTGGCCTGCTTTTCCCATTCTTTGGCCCGGTTTTCTTTTTCGGCTTTAGTCATTTTAGTCGTATCGCGGGGGACAACTACTCCATTTTTCCCGTTTCGATAGACTGTAGAACCTGTGCCATTGTTGAAATACTCAAAATTTCCCATTTCTGGCATTGGGGGCATCTCAGGCATTGGAGGCATATCAGCCATCGAAGGCATTTCTGGCATTGTAGGCATTTCCGGCATTTCCCCCATATAGAAAGGTGGAATCGGGGCATCTGGAAAATCTGGTGCCATTGGGGCCTCGGTAAAACCGAAGCCCATTGTTGGCATGGTGCTCCAATCGACCCCGTCTTCATTCTTGAAAAGGTAGCTTTTATTTCCCTTTGTAATCACTGTGTCCCCATTCGTGATCACCGTGTCCGCTGAGAAACGGTAGGTATAGGAATTATTCTCATCACGTTTGACGATGATTCTTTCTCCAGATTTAGAAATCAATTCGTTAGAAGATTCACCTTTCTTGACGATTGCGGGTTCTTTGATCGTATCGAGTTGGGTGAAAAATTGGGCTGAAGATCTAAGACCGGAAGTCTCTGGATTCTCTAGCGATACATCGGGCGTGATAGCCTCAACTACTTCGGGACTGTCTTGCTGTGCGCTGGCAATGAGGCCGGCACTGAATAATAAGGTAAGTAACATAGGGATGGAAATAATAGGGTTTTGTGGATAGTTTTGAGCTGGTTGGCCCATGATTCTTTTGATGCGTTGCAAGGTTGGATTACGCTTTTTGCTGGCCGGCAAAGCCAGTTCGGGAGGATTTTGAGTTCGGAAATTCAATACTTCTGCTAAGCTGTAAGCCAATTCCTTGGGAGCAATTCCGGCCTCCACCGCCAAGTCATCCGCTGCATTTTCGCAAAGTTCTTTGATCGTCTGACTCATCCACCAATAAGAAGGATGGTAGAAAAACAGCACTTCCATCGCAGATTGGATCAGATTGATGAGGTAGTCGTTTCGCTTCACATGGGCGAGCTCATGAGCGATGATCGCTTCGAGTTGAGCTGGGGTAAGATGAAAAATCAGTGCGACCGGAATCAAAACTACAGGTTTGAAATAGCCGAAGGTGATTGGCGAAATGCCTGACTCAGTTGCTTTCAGACTCACTTTAGCGTCCAATCCAAACTTGTCAAGCAATCGTTTAAAAGTCTTTTTTACCTCAAAATCAATTTCCATCGATTTGGCTTTGCGTAGCATCCGTAATTCTGTCAGGCTATTAAAAAGTCTGAAAAGGAAAAGTAAGGCGCCGAAAAACCAAAAATTCACCAAAATCGGTAACTGCTGATCAATCCAATAGATGCTCTGACTGAGCAACGTCTCCGCTGTATATCCGGCAGTAAATTGATTCGACTCTTCGGAAGACAAATTTGAAAGCCAGGCTTCCAAAACGGGAGTCGGTGTGAAAGCCGCTAGTTCATAGGCAAAAGTCGCTAGTGTCAGGAGAAAGCTCGTGCCAAGCGTAATCAATCCAAGATTGTATTTGAAAGCAGCGCTTTTATTGGAGCTTAGTTTCAATCCAATCCAAAGTACAACTCCCATGGCAAGAAGTTGCCAAAGGGAATGGACGAGTGTCCAGCCTAAGGCATAGCGTAAATATTCCGGGATCCAGTCAGTGAAAAGATTCATGATTTCTTTTGTTCAAGTTGATCTAAAAATGCTCTTATTTCATCCAAATCAGCTTTTGAGTGATTCTCTTGACCCAGCGCTTGCATGACAAGATGCTGTGCTGAGCCACCAAATGCGGTATTGACCAAGTTTTTCACCAAAGAGTTTTGAGTCTCTTTTTGATTGGTCAGTGGGCGATAGATATGTGAGCGATTTTGCTCATCTCTGATGACCATTCCCTTGGCATGCATGATTTGCATAGTCTTGAGCGTGGTCGTGTAGCCTGTTTCTTTGGTGACTGCAAGTCGCTCGTGAATCTGTCTCACGCTGGCTTCTTTCAATTCCCAAAGCAATGAAAGGATCTCTAATTCGGACTCGGTTGGTTTCGTCATGGTTGTTCTTACGATAGCTTTCGTACAAAGTTATACGAAGATCATCGTAAGTCAAGAAAAAGTACGAAAATAATCGTATGAAAAAATCTGATGTAGAATTGTGCTGGTTTTTCTTTGATAAATTAGGAAGATCGGGGCGGAAGACTGGAGACCGGAGACCGGAAATGTACGACGGGAGACGGAAGACTTGAATTTGGAGACTGGAGACTGGAGATTGACGACGGGAGACCAGACATGGAGGAACAGCAGTAGCGAAGCATGTCGAAATGCGCAATTATCATGTATGCGCAAATAATCATATAATATCATCTCTCTACCGGAAAAGTAGCTGATAATCACAAGAATCATTATGATGATGCGCAATAAAAATACTGAAAAGTTGTCCCCCTCGGCTTCGCTCTGGGACCAGCTTCATTTATAGAAAGTTTGGGGCGCCGGAAATCTAAATTTGAGAATAAACGATACGATCCCGCCGCCCTCAACAGCCAAATAGCCCGGGGGCCGAGCGTAGTCGAGGCCCAGTAAAGGATAAGTACAGCTTCTCGGATACACATACTGTTATTTTTCAGTTTTGTGGAAATAAGACCTCTTCCTCGTTGACTATCCTTATATTATTAAAACTGATCTGAAACAATGTAATCTCCCAATCCCAGCGGGATCGAAATCTTATTTATCGAGCCAAGTGACATCTGTGGATGCAGCTTGTCTTCGACCCGCTCTGGGTCGTGTCACTCTATTCAGAAAACATTTTCTAGCAGCAATTGACGCCACTGACGTCGATTTCTACTCCTTTCGGGACTAATTAGTAAGTAGTTTGACGAGGATTGTAGATCATTTGCACTAACGCCTAAATAAATAATCATGAAAATTTTATAGAATAATACGCTTCCTTGTCAATGGTTGATAGATAACCAAATGGCTTCAGAGGCTCGTCCTCAATTAGATTAAATTTTCCGGACCCCAAGCTTGTCGAGGTGCCTAAATAATTTAGCAAGTGTTACAATTCCGTTTTTATAAAATCATCCCGTGCGGAATTTTTTAATTGATTCGACTCCCTTTTTCTCCAGATTCTTACGAAATAACTCTCCAACAGCTGGCCAGATTCCGGCAATTTTGGAAAGCAAGCCCCGAGATTCCGGAATGCAAATCATATCTTTTGGCTTGGCCATCAGTCGAACCAAGGCCGCTGTGACGTCTGCAGGTTGAAGCACTTTGGCATCGCCACTAAAGGAAAGCTTAGATTCATCCGGATATTCCAGCTGCAAATCAAGCATGGGTGTAGCCACTAAATCCGGGCAGACCACGGAAATTTTAACCCCAAACTGACGATATTCTGCCGCAGCAGCTAAGCTGAAACCTCGAATGGCAAACTTAGACGCACAATATAAACTTAGCCCGGAAATAGGCGCCAAACCCGCCAATGATGAAATGGTAACCACATGACCAAAACCCTGATTTTTCATCAAATCTGCCAAAGTCTTGATCCCAAGGATACTTCCCTTGGTATTAACATCAAGATGATAGTCGATATCAGCCAACTCAAGATCTCGCACAAAACCGGGCTTAATCACTCCAGCGCAATTAAAAAGATGTGAAACCTGCAATCTCTGATGATGAATCAATTGCGTAATTTCTTTCCAGGTCTCAGCTTTTGAGATATCTCCTGCGAAAAACTGAAGATCAACTGATTCACTAAAATGCAATTTCAGGGAAGCTAAATTCAGATCAATCAACAAAAGTGAATGATCTTTTTTCTGAAGCGTTTGAGCTAAATGCAAACCGATTCCACTTCCTGCGCCAGTGATCAGCACCAATTTTGTATTCATAGAAATGATGATTTATTACAAGCTAATCATTTCACAGTACTGAAAATTAATTCATGCTGTGAGCGCCTTACACATGCTCAAATAAATAGATTGATGTTTTTGAACTGTGTTGAAGAGCGAATAGTTGTATAGACATTGAATTTTAAAACTAAATCAAAAAACTAATATGAGTACCAAGCAACCACTTTTAGAACCAATCCACGTTTCGGATTTAAAATTAACAAACCGAGTTTGGATGGCACCGATGACTCGAAGCCGTGCGGCAAACGAAGGAAATGTTCCTTTTGACATTCATGAAAAATATTACAGACAGCGCGCTGGAGCAGGATTGATCATCACGGAAGGCTCGCAAGTATCAAAACAAGCAGTTGGATATATCAACACGCCGGGGATTTACACAGATGCCCAAGTCGAAGGTTGGAAAGGAGTGACTAAAGCAGTCCATGAAGATGGCGGAAAAATATTCATCCAACTATGGCATGTAGGGAGAATATCCCATCCTGATTTTCACAATGGCGAATTGCCAGTAGCGCCCTCTGCCATCAATCCTCATGCAAAATCTTTTACACCAAAAGGTTTCAAAGACACGGTGACTCCAAAGGAAATGTCCATCGAAGAGATCAAACTAACGATCTTGGACTTTAGAAATGCTGCGAAAAATGCAATGGAAGCTGGTTTTGACGGAGTAGAGATTCACTCTTCCAATGGCTATTTACTTCACCAATTTTTCAATCGCACCAGCAATGTCCGAATGGACGAGTATGGAGGAAGCATTGAAAATCGAGCAAGGATCCTGTTTGAAATTATCGATGCGATCAAAGAGGTGATGCCCGAAAACCGAATCGGCTTGAGACTCAATCCTTCGCTCAATGGCATCTTCGGCATGGAAGCAGATGAGGAGACTATTCCAACTTTTGACTATATCGTAGAAAAACTTAACAATTACGATCTAGCCTATCTACATCTTTCAGAGCCGTTTAATGACGTCAGTGAGATCGATTACTTGGTTTCTGAAATCGCCAAACGCTATCGTTCAATGTACAAAGGTACTTTGGTCATCAACGCTGGTTTTGATCAGGAGAAAGGAAATAAATTTATACTTGAAGGTTTGGCTGATGCAGTTGCTTACGGCAAGCCTTTCGTTTCCAATCCGGATTTGGCCACTCGATTCGAACTGGGAGCTGAATTGTCAGAATGGGATCAGGACACCTTTTATACTCCAGGAGAGAAAGGATATACTGACTATCCAACTCTACAAGAATCAAAAGCTTAATATCACAGAAGGCCGGTTTATCCGGCCTTTTTTATACATTAGAATATGTGTTTAGTCGCAATTGCCTGGCAAGCTCACCCGGATTTCCCGCTTCTCATCTCCGCTAATCGAGATGAGTTTTTTGATAGGCCCACTCAAAACTTGCATCAATGGGAAAGCGGGATTTATGCCGGCAAAGACCTCCGCAGTGGTGGTACTTGGATGGGATTTCATCCAAATGGCCGCTGGGCATTGCTGACTAATTACCGTGACTTTTCCTCAATCTTAAAACCAACCATCAGTAGAGGCAAACTGGTGCAGAACTGGCTGGAAAATCAAATTACTCCAAAGGAATACCTAACTGAAATCGAAAAAACACTGGAGAACTATGACGGTTTCAATCTCTTGGTGTCAGATGGCAAGAGCCTTTGGTACCTGAGTAATTATGGAAAAGGAATCGAAGAAATCCGCTCCGGAATTCATGGAATAAGCAATGGGCTGCTCAATGATCCTTGGCCCAAAACCAAATTGGCAAAAGGGCAAATGAAAAAAATTCTGGAGGGGATACCAACAGAAAATAAGCTTCTGGATATTCTAAAGTCAACCGAAACATATTCGCTTGAAGATCTACCCAAAACAGGGGTATTACCAGAAATGGAGATCGGACTTTCTGCACAGCTGATCAGGCTCAATGATACTTATGGAACAGTATCGGCAACAGCGGTTATTCAAAATTCAAGCGGTCTAGTTCGGATGAAAGAGCGTAAATTTGAAAAAGACTTTCATAAATTTTCCGAGCAGGAATTTCTATTTCAGATCAATTAAAATCTCAAATCTATGAATACAATCCTTGATTTAATCATTGTCGGAGGCGGCCCAATCGGGCTAGCCTGTGGCGTAGAAGCTAAAAAAGCCGGACTGAGCTATGTGATTTTGGAAAAGGGCACACTGACCAATTCGATCTATAATTACCCTGTCAATATGCGATTTTTCTCCACTTCGGAGCGATTGGAGATGGCAGGTATTCCTTTTATGTCAGTAGAAAGCAAGCCCACCCGAACAGAAGCGCTCGAATATTACCGCAGAATTTACGGTCACTTTGATCTGAACATCAACTTCTATGAAGAGGTAAAAACGCTTTCAAAATCAGGAGATCTTTTCCAAATCAAAACCTCCAAATCAAGTTACCAGACAAAGAAAATCGTACTGGCGACCGGATTCTATGATTTGCCAAATTTAATGAATGTACCCGGGGAGGACTTAGCGAAGGTCATGCATTACTATAAGGAGCCATGGCCATTCGTCGGGCAAAAGGTGCTAGTAGTGGGCGGGGCAAATTCAGCTGTGGATGCTGCACTGGAGTGCTGGCGCAAAAGAGCGGAAGTCAGTATGGTCTTACTGGAAGAAGAAGTCGATCAAAATGTGAAATATTGGGTACGCCCGGATATTATAAACCGAATCAAGGAAGGTTCGATTACGGCCTACACCAAATCAAAAGTCAAAGAAATCCGAGCATCGGAAGTGACAATCTCCACTCAAGATGGAGAAGTAACGATAGCAAATGATTTTGTACTGGCGATGACGGGCTACAAACCGAATTTTGGATTATTGGATCAGCTTGGTGTGAAGATGAGTCTGGACGAAAAGCGTCAACCTTGCTACGATCATTCCAATCAGGAGTCCAACGTGGCGGGCGTATATCTGGCGGGAGTGGTTTGCGGAGGATTGAATACCCGGGAGTTTTTCATCGAAAACAGCATCGTGCATGCTGAGTCGATCGTGAGCGATATTGTGGGAAAGCTAAGAAATTGACAGTTAGTGTCCCAAAAATTTTCATCTTAGTATTTCAGGGTATTTAGTATAAATTTGAATTAAATCATCCCAAAAATAGCTCTTGGGAAGTTTTAGATTTTTAAATATGGAAACCCAAATCCTCGACTTTACTGAAAAAAACGGACTTGTTCTGTGCGACAAAGATTCTGTCGCTCAAAACAACTATGAACGTCTTTATATTTCAGAGGTAAGAGAACTTGGCACTTACGCGGTCTTTTTTAGGAGATTCTTTAAAAATCAGGAAGACACAGAAGCCTATAAGTCTGAGCCTGTAGTTTGCATTTTCAAGGAAGAAGATTTTCCTGTAAATAGTTTAAGGCACAAGGGGATTCATGCAGCGTTATGGAGTGAGGGGAAAATTGATATTTATATCATATCTGGAAAAACGAGATTAGATATTTACAATGTTAGAAAGCCTGCTGAAAGAGTAAGAGAAAATGAGATTTCAGTAGAGAATTTGAGATTTCCCTCTGAAATAGTTGAAGCTCTTGACAAGGAAAGTAGCGCAGCGCGTTTATTTGGAACGGGGACTTTTTGGGAACAAGACAAGTATAAAAACCAAATAAATATCGATAAGAGCCCATACGTGCACCTTATTGATTATCTGATGAAAGTCAGAAAAAACTTTAATGAGAAAAGTGAAAAACTTGAACCCGAAACTATAGACAAAATACTGGTTCTAAGTATTCTGGTGAAGTTTCTGGAAGAGAAAAAGGATTCTGGAACTGATAGATCAACACTTGATGAGATATTTTCTAAATTTCAAGTACATAGCTTTGTTGAAGCTGTAGAAGGCGGGAATTTTTTGGCTGTCATTGGAGCACTTTCCACAGAATTCAATGGACGCATTTTTGATCAATTCAGCCCCGATGAAAAAGATCAAATTGAAAAAGCTGATTTAAGGTTACTGGCCCAGTTTCTAAGAGCTGACAATGATCTTGATACCAAACAGCTTTTTTTATGGAAACAATATAGTTTTCAACATCTCCCTGCAGAAGTCATTAGCGCTATTTATGAAAACTTCATTCAGGAGGAAGCTCAAAGAGATGGGAATGGCCGCGAAAAAGGCGTGGTTTATACACCGATTCATTTAGTCAATTTCATGGTGGATGAAGTAATGCCACTTGAAAATCCTCCTTTGTCTTTTCTAGAGACCGGGATTTACAAGGTTTTGGATCCTACTTGTGGATCAGGCGTTTTTCTAGTTGCCGCGTACAAAAGATTACTTCAGTGGTGGGCAATCGCTAAGAGTGAAGAAACTGGGGAAATTCAATATCCAGATGCATGGACAGCTCAGAAAATAATGGAGGAAAACATCTTCGGTGTTGATGTTAAAACAGCAGCTGTACGAGTGACCATCTTTGGCCTTACTACAGCTTTATTGGATTATCTAACCCCAAAAGAAGTATGGGGAAAATTGAAATTTAAAGACTTGAGCACAAAAAATATCCTAGAAGCGAAACCACCTACAGGATTTTTCCAATGGGCATTGGAGGCCAAAAATGAAGGGAAGCATTTTTCTCTAGTTATCGGTAATCCACCGTTTAATCCAGAAAAAAATAGTTCAAAGCAAAAGGTTTTAGATCAGGATATAATCGATGATTTGGACTTGAAACATCCAAGTATACCAAGAAAGAACTTTGCGCTACACTTTTTTGAGGCTTCCATGTTGCTGACTGATCGTATTTGTATGATTATTCCATCCAATGCGCTTTTATACGATAAATCTAAGGAGGCTAAAAATTACAGAGAGAGCTTATTTACAGATTATTCCGTATCCGATATTTATGATTTTACCCATTTAAGAAGAGGACTCTTCACAAGTGCAGATACTCCTGTAGTTGCGCTGATAGCGAATAACGAAACTTCACAATTAAAGCCAATAAATCATACGGTGGTAAAACGAACCATTTCTGTAGAGCAGAGAGTACGTTTTGAAATTGATGATTATGATCGACATCTGGTGAAATGGGATTGGGCTGTTGATCCTGATAAGCAGTTTGTGTGGAAAACAAATCTTCTGGGAGGGGGAAGACTGTTTCATTTGATTTATCGGTTAACCATTCTGCCAAAAATGAAGAGTTTTTTAGAGAGTAAAAAAATTGAAGGATGGAAGGAGATTAGAGGATTTGAAGGTGGTGATAAGTTATTGGTTGAAAAGTGTGACAAAATTCTTTCAATAGGAGGCAATGGATATCCAGAAATAATTTATGATACTGCTTTTCGAACCGGAAATCTTAAAGACACTTTCATGTATGAGCCTCCTTTTATGCTCATAGATCAGGTATTTGGATCTAAAAATATTCCAGTTTTAATGATTCCTTCAGCATCTGAGTACACAAAGAAATCGCATTTATATTACAATAGAGATTTTATAGGAATAAGTGCGCCAGTATCTAGTGAAAGGGAATTAGTTCAGATTTATAATTTATTTAAAGTCAGAAATAAATTACAATTGAATTATCAGCTTTATGTTTTGGCGATAAGTAGTAGCGCCATGGTATTGACAGAGACGGATATAAATAAGAGTGAAATACTTGATGTGCCGTTTCAGGATGATTTTGAAGCTATACAGTTGTCTAATTCTGAGGCAATAATACAAAATGATGTTCTAGATTATTATATTAATCTTGGCAAGCAAATCATGAAAGCATCTGCTGGATCAACTCTCCATCATCCAGTAAAAGAAAAACAACTCGTAGAATATGGCGAAGTACTCTGCTCAGAGTTGAATGATATCTATGCGATGAATGGTAATAGTTGGCAATCCGGAAAGATCCATAGAATGCCTTCCTATACAGTTTATCAAATTGGATTTGGAGTTGATGGTAAACTGAATCCAGAGTTTGTTGATGAAGTATTAGATGATTCAATTGAAATCCTAATCGACAATGATGCTGCCAACCGTGGAGCAGCACACAAGCGAATCGTTCGATTATATGATCATGTAGATGGATTTGATTGCGTTTATTTGATCAAGCCGAATGCGCTACGTTATTGGCTAAAGTCCATCGCTTTGAGAGATGCAGACCAAACATTTTCGGACTGTAAAGCTGAAGGATATTGAATATGCCAGGGGTCTCATCTTTTAAAAATCTTCAGCCTTCCCAGTTAATAAATAAGTTAATTCAATACTTAGAAACTGAGTTGCCCAATTTTACTATCTCAGAGGAATTTTTACGTACTCCATTCAACAAGAGAAATGAAGATCAATATACATATGACTTATGCTCCTTTTTGATTGGCAGATCAAATAGCTCATTTTCATTTATCCCCCAAGCAAGACAAAAAGCTTCATACAAGGTTGACATTGGAGTTCATTTTCGAGGAGGGGTTCTGATTTTTACAATTGAAGCCAAGGTTCTGCCTAATCCAAAAAGAAATAAAGGGAAAGATCATCAATATGTTTATGGGAACGGTGCAGGTATTCAACGGTACAAAGACGAAAACCATGGAATAGACCTTGAAGATAGATTATTGTCTCAAAATGGTATGATAGGTTATGTTGAGAACCATGATTTCAATCACTGGTATTCCACGATTAATCAATGGGTATCAGATGCATCTTGGCTAGAGGAGGAAAAACTTGAAATAGTGTCCTTTGATAAGATTGCCCGATTAAAATCAAAACACTCAAGAAAGGGAGGTTCACAGGTAACACTTCATC
>Ga0136560_1000010_pt1 | contig 56654 bp, 37 predicted proteins | sample AntRauMeHopE1497_FD_104925 | JGI IMG/M metagenome (GOLD analysis project Ga0136560, IMG submission 104925) | Saline lake microbial communities from Rauer Islands, Antarctica - Metagenome Hop E1 #497 | ecosystem: Environmental > Aquatic > Non-marine Saline and Alkaline > Saline | place... | reverse complement strand
GACCGACTAAATGCGTATCTTTATTTTTCATCATATTTTTAGTTTGTTGCAAAACCAAAATATGAAAAAAGGAGCTACTCTAAAATAAGTAGCTCCTTAAATTTTTTGTCGGTTAGTAGTGATAATTAATAAATACACTCTACCTATTTTTGTATGATAACTAATGATTTGCCCTATGAACCCAAGGACCAAAATAAGGGTACGTGAAATTCTTTTCCCCAGTACAGATTATGGTCACCCTGGTCTTGACGACGAAGAGCAATATGATAAAATTGAAGAAAACTATGATTTAAGTAGTGATCTTTTAGAACTTATTGAAAGGGAGGATGTATTACGGGCAGAGCGCTACTTATTTCAACTCAGGATTAAATCAACCAAAACTGCACGAATACTACTAAAAGACGCCGAATGGCTTTTAGAATATCTAGATCAGAATAAAACACCTCGTTACCGTTTAAACCTTCAGAAGCTATTTTTATCAAAATCTTTAAAAAAGAACATCAATATATCCAAAGAAATAAAATACGCTGGCAAACCTTGCAACACAAAAGAAAGACTTAAGATAGCCGCACATTATCTTTTTGTACTAACTACTTTAGAACAAGTAAATATTATCTGGAATATCCCCGATAGATTAGAATTAAACGATTCCCTCATAGAGCACTATTATTTTGCGAGGCAAATAAATTCTAATGCAAGAGAAATTAAAAATAAATATAGAAAAGGCAACTCTGTTTTAGATTATTTAACTGCCAAAGAAATATTCTAATACAAAGAAAGCAAATCCTAGGTTACGGGTTATAAGGAATGAAGTCACAAAGAACATTCCAATGTTTTTACTAAAATTCTGACGGAAAGAACCATCTTTCACAGGAAGTACAAAGTTGTTGCTTTTTTCCATTAGCTAGCTGCTCCTTAGAAAAATTTTGCCATTCTATGTAACCCATTGTTTCGGGTTTATGGTTGCATGTTTTAATACGCTCCACAATACCATAAGAGAACAAACGTTTTTTTACATGCTTCGTTATTAGAACCGTTATTCTATTCAATTGCTCCACATTCTCACTACACTCATCACAATCTGATTTTTTCAGATTTAAAATCTCCCGTGCTATTTCATAATCCGACGACATATTCTTTAGGTTATTAAGTCATACAACATTTAATGGTCACAAGCATCTTTGTACTTTAACAATAATTATGATTACCAAGCAAAAGAGAGGGTTTTCAAACTTCGCTCACTTCAAAATGACTATAGATAAGAACTTTCTTCCGCACATAAGTCAACTTTTTGAGAGATACTAAACGGTTAGCTTACAAATAAAATCCATTTTACGAGGTTTCTGAATAGTTTACCAAGAAGGTACTCTTTTATGTCTAAGAATGCTTTTTTACCTTTAACGAGGTTAAATTATATTTACGAATACGGTAAGGAGTAAATTCAACATGATTACAAATGTTCGCAACAATAAAATGGGGAAAAGTATCACCGATAGCATTATTTTCATCTACCGCTTTATTATAAGCTACCTGACAATGTGCTATTGTATCCTCTAAAGTTTGAATAGCATAAGAAATATCTATAAAAGATTGGGAATACTTAATTAAAGGGAAATCTTTTGCCTTAATGAATATTTTTTTCAAACAAGAAGAAAGTAATTCCTCCGAAGCCAAGATGGTATTCACATCAGTACTTAACAGCGCTCTAGAAGAAGCCAAAACTAACGTATCCGCTCTGGTCAATAATAAGTCTTGCCTTCCCATTTGCTCACGGCACACTGCGGTAAGCATAGAAATCTTATCATGTCTCATCCTTAGAAACATATCTATATTCCTCCACGCCCGCTCTACCTCTCTTTTGAAGATTACTAGGCGTATGATTATACTTAGCAATAAAAGTAACATAAACACCAAAGCCGTTATTATATAGCCAGCAAACTTAAAATCCATACCTTATATTTTTCACCTTAACGCGTCCTACTCGCAATCTTTACACTATTCAGTTATTTAAATACTTTAACATCCTATATTATTCGTCAACAAATAAAAAGCCTTGCCCTATCTGCTCACTTTAACAACTCTTTTGGTACGAGCAATACTACTTTTTAACAGATTTTGAGCTCCATGGCCAAACGAATCTTACAAGGAGCAAAAAAAAACAATAGTCACTATTGCGATTTTAGCACTACTGTGGTCTTTACCACCAACTATTAAAAACAAAAAAATAAGAAAAAGCTGACACTCACAACAGCCATGTAATAAGTGGTTTTTATCTATGGATAAGTGTATTGTTTTTTGGTGCTTATTATTTAAAGAAGATTAAACGACACTCTATTTTCTTACTGTTAAAAAAATACAGATAAACCACATCTAGAAATACTCTATTTGTACAGCCAGAAATATTGACATCAATAATCAGTTATTCGGCTCACTAATCAACCAAACCCCCATGATTTCAGATATTACATTTGGCAACGTAATCCAAAAAACCTAAGATATATTTAAGCAAAATCCTTGAAAATATAAATTATGGATGTAGCCACTAAAGAAGGGATAATGGAGGTTCTTTTCCCAATAGCCACCCTAGGGATTACAACAGAAGATGACCACTTACAATTTAGACGAATAGCCAAAAAATTAATGGACGCAGACTGTATTCTAGAATGTATAACTAGGCAAGAAGTATTGTTAGCAGAAAGAAACGGGGATCGATTAGTACTAAAAACTACTAAAGAATTACGCGATTTATTAAGCGATGCCAAATGGCTTTTGCACTATTTGGAACGCACCAATAAACAGACGGGCCACTACCATGTACTGCAAAAACCGTTTTTATCAAAGGATTTGAAAAGGCACTTATACGTTTGTGATACCTTCTATTATATGGGTGCCCCTTGCTACAGCCAAGAAAAACTAAAAATTGCAATAAACTATCTTACGGTGCTTAATGTCATAAAAAGGATAAGTGAAATCTGGGACACAAATGAAAAAATAGCAGACCTCTCCCTTTTAGAAAACTATTATTTTTTTAAACAACTTAACAACGCGGCACAAGAAATTATTACCTGCCACAACAAAAAACAATCAGTATTGGACTATTTATTGGTTAGTGGGTTAATATAATTACCAAAAGAAAGTCTTAGAATTCATGAAACACTTAGTACACCAACGTTCGCCAAATGCATAACTCAAAAGCTACCGAGGTCTATTTAATCACAATCCTATGCAATTAAAAACACCAAGAAGTACAAAGGCTATAAAAGAAAGGGAAAACTCCGCTAACAATCATATCCCTAGCAATCATTTAGAAAACAGAAGCTCCAAATTAAACCAAAATGGTTTTCCTGTTCCGCTAAAGAACAACATAGAAAGCCTAAGTGGAGAAAATTTTAATGATGTTAAAGTACACTACAACTCTAAAAAACCGAAGCAATTTGCTGCCCATGCTTACGCACAAGGAACAGAAATACACCTAGCCGCTGGACAAAGCAAACATTTACCGCATGAGGCTTGGCACATTGTACAGCAAAAACAAGGTAGGGTAAGACCTAATTCTGAGCATAATGGAAGCCTTATAAACACCGATATAGGGTTAGAAAAAGAGGCAAATCTTATGGGTGCCAAAGCCTTACAGTTTAAAAGTAAAGAAAGAACGCCCTTAGCATTGCCAAAATCTAAGCCCCTGCTTAGCCCTATGCAACTGATGTCTATACAGATAAGCATAAATATTGGTAAAAGACAACAAGATAACGACCATTTTGAAGACACTAAAAACAATAATTTACAGGAATACAACCACAAAACAGATAACAAACAAAATATAACAAACAACCATACAAACAGTACACAACAAACCGTCATAAATAATATAACCAACCATAGGAATGAAAAAGGTTCCCATACCGATAAGCAGGATAAGGGAGCCAAGGACATTAACGAATACGAGCTACTTATAAAAAAACAGGCTAGGGAAGATAATTACCTACCTCTTTATGAAGCATTCAAAAAACTAGACAGCGCAAAAAAAGAAGAGATTCTCTTTGGGTGCGGTCTAAACTTGAGCACGCCTAAAAAGTATGAGGAAATACAAAACAAACTAACTACCCGTAACTGGAAGTTACAGAAAAAGTTTGACTGGAGCTCCTTTGCCAAGGAAATACGACAAGTAAACGGAGTTAATTTTGACCCCGACACAAATGAAAATCAAAAACTAAACGCGGACGAAGCGCCAGGCACGAATACACTGCAAGAGCTAGAAGCTGCAAGTGAGAGCGGAGCCTCAGTAGCTGATAACGCTGGGAATGCAGCAGCAAAAATGGCTGACAATAACCCCCTAAACCTACTAAACGGTAGCGTAACTAAAAGTCTTTCTAGCATTGCTATTGGAAGTGGTATTGCAAGCGGGGGCCTGACATTAATACAGCAATTATTACACATCACCAATAACTATGAGGCTTTTATTGAAGCCAGCACAAGCAATAAGCTAAACGTAATTTTAGACAATTTAGATACATTAAAAGAAGCTATAAGCACATCTGAGTCTTTGGTAACCCAAGTACATAATGCAGCTACTAGCGGAAATGCGGCAAGTTTGGCCGGTAGTACTTTTGGTCCTGCCATAGTGTTGGTAGGTGGCATTGTAAAAACCTTAAAAGAAGCTAAAAACTTTAAAGACGCTACTAAGGCCATTGGTGCCCTGAGCCATCTAAAAAGTAGCATAGACGATAAAAATTTTAGGCATCTCGTAGCGGTAGCTGCTACAACCCAAAAAACCAAACGCACTAATTCTGCTATGGGTATGGCTGCAGGAGCAACAGCCATCGCTGCTGGTGGCGCTTTATTGGCAGGGGCTGTAGCGACAGGAGGTATTTTACTTGCCGGTGTGGCAATTATTGGTGGCGCTGCCGCAGCTTACACGTACTTTAAACAAAAACGGAATGCAGAAAAATCCGGAAGAGAAATTGTTGGAAGATTTATTAAAGACCCCACACTAAAGAACAACGACAGTGCCTTGGAAAACCAGCTAATGGCTATGGGCTATGCCAAGGGGGAGTATAAAAATGTCCACGAAGATTACATTGCCAGATATGCCCAACAGCTCCATGATAGTTTTCATAAAACAACAGACAAAGAAGCACCAGAAATACATCGTATTATAGAAGCCCTACAACTAAACGTGCACAAAGAAAAAGGAAAGCCCACTGTAACAGATATTATTTCAAAACTAAAAAAAGGATAAAAGGAATCAATTCCTATTCTCGCCTAGTTTAACCTGACATAAGATGCTGTAAACTGTAGGGAAATAAAAAACATTTAACTTAGTTTAGCATTTTGCTTAAAGCAAGTCAAAAAATACGATATATTTCACCAAGTAAAAGTACTAGTAAATTCAAACTCCCTAAGGGCTTTAATTATTTAAAGAACAAAACTATTTAATAAATAACCTAGCTAAATTATCCCTCAAACCTTAACCTAAAACCAATGCATAGTCTTCCTATTTATTTTGAGCATATAAAAAAATATTACCCACAGGCAAGTTTTGACCCTACCAAAATCATGCAAATTGAAATAGTATTAGGAACTTTTACCTTGGATATAAGAGAATTACAACTCTCCAATGAACCAAGCGAGGTTTTAAATCTCCAGTATTTTTTACCACTTACTTTTTTAGCGCCTGACTACACCTTGCAGATAACCCACTTACAATTGTGCAATCTCATTAATATGTACCTTCCTTACGGAGCCGTAGGCATTGATTATAAAAATATGCTGTTTTACTGGAAGTACAGCGAGACCATTACTAAGGAAATGAATATTGCGATGAGTGCTCAAAAGAATAAGATGCTCCTTGATTTTACCAGCACTTTATTAAGCGTTTCACATTACAGTTTTAATGCTATTATAAAAGAGGGCTTTAGTTTAGAAGAAGGTCTTAAGGATTCTAATTGGGAAAGCTTATTATAAAGAAAATTTACCTTCTTTAGCGTATTCCCTTTTTATTCCCCGCACCAAATCATCATAACCAATAGTCACGTTTTCGTTTCTCCTTGTATGCAGCCATGCAAATTGAACCACATTATTAATAGCACCTCCCGTTATTTCATAGGATTTCGCCAATTGTTCCATTTCTATTTGGGACAAATTGGCAATTGCCTTTAACGCCTTTTCCCAAAGTACCAAACGCTCTTTAGCATCGGGAGATATAAAGCTGATAACAGATTGGAAACGCCTAAGAAATGCAGTATCTATGTTTGGTTTAAGATTGGTGGCCAAAATAATAAGTCCGTCATAATTTTCTATGCGCTGTAACAAATAGGACGACTCTTGGTTGGCATAGCGGTCTTTAGAATCACTTATAGCGGTACGTTTCGCAAAAAGGGAATCCGCTTCATCAAAAAACAGTATCCAGTTCTTATGCTCTGCTTGGTTAAATATATTTGCTAAATTTTTTTCTGTTTCCCCTATATATTTAGATACTACCTGCGAAAGATCTACCCGGTATACGGGTCGCCCGTGCTTCTTTCCCAACAAGCTTGCCGTTAGTGACTTTCCTGTGCCTGGGTTACCGTAAAAAAGTGCTTTATACCCTGTATTTATTTTTTTCTGCAACACCTGGTCCATCCCTATTCTTTGCTGCCATTGTAACCACGTATCTATGTAACCAAGCTCTCTAAATACCGATGGGGAAGCAACAAAGTCATCCCATTCTAGCTTTGACAGAAGTCGCTGAGCAGGAAATTTTGCGTTGAATGCAGGAACATACTCTTCACCGTATACATAGGTAGCCAAAAATATAGGTGTTATTACAACTTTACCATCATAAAACGTTTCGGTCTTCTGTTCATATATTAGTTCTATAGTGTCTAAACGCATAAGTTTTGCTGTAGTTGCCAAATACTCCCGTACAGTAAAGCGCTCTAATATATTTGTACCAAAAAGAATAAATGCCAACGTCTGCACCGTTGGGACAAAGCCACAATGTACCGTATTTGAAAGTCCTCCAAATTCGGTAAACACCCTATTTGTCTGTTCATTTTTAATAAGAAATAAATCATAGGCCTCTGGCCGTATGTGTGGCACCACGGCCGCAATAAGCAACAAACGTTCTTCAAAGCTAAACTCCTGCGCTAGTACCAGATTAAAATATGGCGTTTTGGGGCTATCGGGTAATTTAGGTTGTGGTATTTCTCCAATATTTTTAACCTTAGTTTCGTTATTAAAAAATAGGTTAAGTCTCAATTGCATTACTTCCAGCAACCAGTCCACCTCTTGCTCAAAAAGCAACTCCTCCTTTAAAACCATAATACGGTCATTCTTTTTGTCATACTACTTAATTGTATCATTGAAATACGCCAGGGCAGGGTTGTTAGCAATACATCAAACGATTTTTTTTCTACAGTAAGCCCTATATAATCATCATGCTGTTCTAGCTTTCCTTCGCGCATTAAAAAGCTACTTCTCAATGCCGCTATAGAAGAGCCCTGTAATTTTTCCCAATTCTGAAGTACAGCGTTCAAAAGCATTTCCGAGGTCTTTTTTTCTAATTCCGTAAGTTCTAATTGGCTGGGAACAACATCGGTCAAATACATTCCGCACAACAATTTATTAAGTGCTAGATCTGCATCGTCGAACACTGTTTTTCCAGAAGCTAAATACTGTAGTAATTGTACTCCCCTTACCCGTTTCTCATCAGACAGGAAATCAGTAGTATCCATCAAATCCAATGTTCTAAAATAGCGTCCTAAAAAAGGCCATAACAACACCATACCTGCGTTGGTAATAAAAAAACCGTCTCCTGTATCTAAGGTATCATCTGCCTGTTGTTCCTGTTGTTGTTCCTGCTTTATTTTAGCATTGATGTTAAGCGCCTTACTTTTTAGTTTACTCATTTGGTATAACCTAGCTACGGTGGTTTTTAAATCACTTGGTGGCTTGTCCTCTACCGTGGTTTCCAATATCAAGGTAAAAAGATACCTACCCCCAAAATAATTGGATAAAAATGTATCATAAAAGTTATAAGCATTGTTAATCCCCATAGCCCCCGATGCCCATGTCCTTAAAAGGCTAAGATGTAAATAAGCCCTCGTACCTTTGGGCAAGGTTACTAGCCTACTTAGGGTTTGGCCACGACGGCGAAAGAACTTTAGTAGTCCTTTTAGCCTCGTCCAGCGGGTAGTTCCTAATAATTTGGCAAATACTAGGGAAAGCGTCTCTTCTTCTAACTGATCTGCCAAACGATTGGTTATTACTCTATTTTGAATGAGCTTATGAAGAAGTTCCAAAACGTTACTATTTTCACGTTTAAGGCTAAAACGTAATAAAAGGTTTAGATCTGATGCATTTCTAATAGCTCCTTTTTGCGCGGGTCCGTTGGAAATCAAATACTCCTCTACCATTTGTAATGCAGGGACATTTTCTTGATCTTCACTTTCAATTGAGTCTGACAATACTGCTGTACTAATCTTCGGCTTTTCTTCGTAGGGAGCAACCACAGCTGACTTCATCATATAATCCGAAAGTATGTAATCTGCATGAACCAAAGACAAAAATACACCTTCCCCAGTATTATTCTTCTTCAGGGCAAACGTATGTAAGATATGCGCTAAGCGTGCTATGTGATACCCTTTTTTAGAATTCAACACCAACTTAAAGACCGAAACAAAAGTTTTTTTCCACTCCATTTTTTGACTGACCTTATCAAAAAGAATTTTCATATAACTTTCCTGATTAGAAATAGAAAACAACTGGATAATCTTATGATGACCTGATATACCCAGTTGAGGATTTGATATAAAACCCTTTGTAGTAGCTACATCTTCTAGCAGGGCAAGTTGCCGCGTATTAGAAAGCGGAAGGCTACCTTGGCTATTTATGGACTCTACATACAGCTCCATATTCCAAGAAGCACCCTTTTTCGCAGCAAGAAGACCATCTAACCAAGGAAATATTCTTGATTTTGATACCAATTGAAGTTGGCGTAAAATCGACTTCTTGGACCAATCCCCAAATCCTAACCAATATATTCCCAAAATAATATCTTTCTGCTGGATATTTGTTAAAGCAACCTGCTGTCTCACCAAAGGAATTATTTGAGATTCCAGCATACTATACCCTAAAACAACTTGTAGCTTATTCCAAAGAATCTCCTTTGCTCTAGCTTCCATTTTAGGGAAAACATAAAATAGAAATGTAAGCTCCCGTTCTTGAAACAACTGCCCTATTAAAAAAGTATCGTTACGTAATATTGCACTTTGAATACTTGAAACTAAAACTCCTAGTTCTCCTTTGTTAACATCAATCTCATTTAAACGACCTAACATAGAAAGAAGAGCGTATTTAGCCTGTACTTCTGGACTCGTAAGCCTTTGAGCTTGCATGGTGAAGTTAAATTTTTCTTGATACGTCCTAACAATTGCATAGCCCTCCTTTGGTAGGCTATGTAAAATTATTGCCTCTTTGTTTAAGGTAGCGAATACCTCTAAATTAATCAACCGCTTTTTTAGCAAAGACCTTACAAAAGTATCAAAGGCAACTACCAAACTAAAATCCTTTTTATTGGTCTGTAAAAAATAGCCACTCAACGCATACAAAATGTGCTGCCTTAGATGCGCCTTTGGCAATTTAAACAAAGCTGTTGTATTCTGAAAATCTAAGATATACTCATACACACCTTTATAGAACGTCTTATAGACCAAACTAATATTAAGAAGCAACTTTTCCTGAAAATCTCTTGCCAATTGATAAGCAAAATTAAATTGAAACGCCTCGTCTTCCATAAGTATAAGCCATTCTCGTCTTATATCTTCTACGCTCGTATCTTTTAAAAAAGCATGAACAAGCTCATCTCCATTAACAGTAGACTCTATATTCTGTTGTAAACCATCATCAGATAATGCAGTAGAGAAGAAACTTAGAAAGCGCCGTAGTGCATCTAAGTGACTTATTTTCATTTTTTTAGATTGCCCTTTTGCCACAAGACCATTATCAAAAGCATGCTGTTGCACTTTGCCACGGGCAATAAGCGGTACATCTATCACCGATACAGCATTTAATTTTTTATTTAAAAACACCATTAGTAATACAAACGCATCCTCTTTTCCACTATGTATATCTCTGTGGTGCTCTAAAAAATAATAAAACTGAAGCTCTAACCCACTAACCTCTGCCGCTTTAAAAACCTGTAAAACACATTGTTTTATCAGCTGTCTTGTTTTGTAATCCAAAGTTACCTTTGGCATAGCAACGCTTGGCGTCTTTCTTCTCCCATTGCCCTCAGCTATTTGAACTAAAGCCTTTTTTCGACTGTAGGCTGCTAATAAACGCTGCAATAGTTGCTCAGATAAGCTTAATTTGGGAGTGGCTGCTAAAATACCCAAAACAATTTTTTGGAATACTATAGGGTTTAACCCTTGCATCCTAAGTTTGGGTATAAAATATTTTAAAACGAGTGTATTTAAGTTGATAGCTTTTCCTAAAGGGTAAAACCTTACTCCCTCCGCAATTAAATGACCAGATCCTTTAGTACTTTTAATACCTACATCTTGTAATGAAGTAATTTTAATAGAAAAATCGTTATTTGCTAGCATGTCATCTAATGCACCCTCTAAGATAAGTATTGTAATTTCTTCTCTTTCTAATATCATTTTAAAATGATGCCTTAAAAAGTGATGGGCATTATAGGAAAAGGTTCCATACTTTTTAAAATAATCCAAAGTAATTTTCGTAATTCGTTTACGCATGTCACTTTTGGTAAACATAAAATTATTCAGCTTTTTAAATAATACTAGATAAAGTAGTAACAATGCATTTAAATCTGGCACTACCCTTGGTGCAAAAGCTTGTCTTTGGTTGCGTAACTCCTTTGCTAGACTTGACCACAACTTTACTCCCCTTGGCATGCTCAGTACCTCTTCCTTCCTGTTAATAGCAAGAGGAATAGATAGGTAGCGCTCAAAAGCATTACCCATACTAACCACCCTATCTTCTGCTAACAGCCTACCTGCATGTTTTATGGTCGTAATATCTATTTGTTTGACCTTGGCCAAGCTCTTAAAAAGAAAATCTATAAAACGATTAGACTCATGGGCAGTATCCCCGTGTCGTTTTATATATGCTAAAGTTAGCTGCGTAAGTAGTTTTTTTCCTTTGTTCTTGGGCTCACCTTTTGTGGCTAATAGCTGGTCTAATTTATCATAAACAAGCAACATAACCTGTAAATCTGGCATTAATCCTTTAATAAAGCTTTCTTTCTGATTATTAAAAAGATTTTTTACACTAGGCCAGGAGTTTAAACCATTAGGGGTGTTTAACAGGCCTGTATGCTCACCTGCGTGCTCCCATGGCTTTGAATTTAAACCAAAGTATAGCCTAATAGCTACAGAAACAGCTGATTTTTGTTCTAGTAAGAGCTCTCTTAACCTATCCTTTAGTACCCCAATTGCTATATTTTCCTTTCTACTTAGGTTTTTGAGATGGTAGGTTATAAAATAGCTTGTTACGTGCGGGCTACCCCTTTTTCTTATTAGATATTCTAGGGTAAATTGGGCAACTACGCGGCGGATGGCAATTTCTGTCTGGTTCTTCCTTTTTATTTTTTTAACAACAAGCTCATTCAATAAAACTAGTTGTCGCGTATCGTCAACACTATCGGGTGCTAAAAATTCATTTATCTTATCTATCTGATGGGTACTTAAAAACCGACTTATAAACAGTGCCCCTTTTTTATATCCTATTTCAAACAGATAACTCTTTAGCAGAGATCTATGCGCTGTTATAAGGTGGTTGAGAACATCAAAAAAAGTAGTATATCTTTCATAAAAAAGAGGGTAAGATATTTGCCCAGAATGTAAAAATTCATTCAAGAATAGTAGCTCTGGAAGTTCTAAAAACTGTTGCTTCAATTTTGGACCGCTCCTAGTTGTATTTGGGAATTGCGCTAAACCTAGAGCAACTTTCAGGGCCGGCCCAGTATTTAGCCTAAGTAAAATTGACTGGAAATATGCCATATCAAAATGATTTTTTTTTGCCAGCACAAGCCTAAAATAGTCATAAAACAGACTAGGGTCTAGAGATTTATAAGGGCTCTCCAGAGCTATTGTTTCTAAGAAATAAAAATACCAAGAACGTGAAGAGGCATGGGAACTATATATTTCAATGCCCCTGGCAACGGTATCAAACTCTAGTAGTGAAATACTGAAAAAACGGGTAAACAAAAGCCTGTTAGACTGCTTATCAGTACCGTATTCCCAGCGTTTAAGCGCCAACGAATTACGCATTAGCAAACGCATTAACATTCCAATTTCTAGTAGGGAAATTTGCTTTAGCCATTTCTGTAAGGGCCTATCCCCTGCAAATGAGCGGACATACCACCATGGTTTATGACCTGTTTTAAGGTAGTGCATATATGCCACTAAAAACTTTTCTGCACCAGATGAGAAATTCCTTAATCCTTTACCATCATTTGTATCTAGGTATAATCCATTATATACCTGTGCACTAATAGCATCTACTACTTTTTTAGATACCTGGGTAACTAATGTAGATGAGCTAAGACCCTGTATGTCCAATTTTCCTAAATCAATCTCTATTTTATCAATTTGTATTTGTGCATCCCTACCAAAGTTTTTATCCAACGCATGTGTAAGTTCATTTCTTATGAGGTTGTGGAATCGTTGCCGCAAAACAGATTCTACAAATAAAAAATCTTTTTCCTGCGGCAGACCTATGTCAAAAATTACATTTCTAAACTTATGGTTCTCCATGTTAGCGCCAAATCATAAACTGAACTCTTTAGATAAAAATTGTATTATAGTTAATGATCGGGCATCAAGTTTAACGGAGTCTGTATGTGTTACATAAAAAGGCACCCAACGTTTAAGAAGTATTTCAAAAGCCAACATCTTAGTCATACTAAGGGCATAAAAATTAACTTTTATATGACCTGGAACATAACTGACCACCATATCCTTAAAGGTATTAATAGCTTCATTATTATTAAATGTGGTTGTCCATTCTGGTAAAACAAAACTCAACTCGTTATCATAATTAAATTCGTTGGGAAACTGATGCGCCATGGATTCATCTTTGGTAACTTTGGATTTCAAATCGGTATCTTTAGTAGCTTGTAATACCTTTAAACAAGCTTCCAAAGCAGCTTGGGCACCCACATTGGAATAAAAGGTTTTTGGAATACGTGCCATCGGACTATTCTTAGTGTCATATAAAACCACGGTAAACCGTTTATTATTATTTGCTGACAAGATGGAGTATCTTTCCTTTCTTTTGCCAAGAACCAGTGCCTCCTTAAGTTGTTGTTGCTGTAAGTTAAACTCATCTGAACGTGTACTTTCTAAAAGGACCTCATCATTAGCATTGATCTGAAACCTAAAAAGGGACCTAGTTCTTGGCCGTAACATAATATGCTCTATCATATGAAAACCTTGTGAAATTTTATTAAAATCCACCATTTTTTCCCTAGCTTTTTCTACCAGCGCTTTTGCATTATCCTTATCACTACATAATGCGACAACCACGGGAATAGCATAAGAAGGCGGAGTGAATAATACTACATGCTCTATTTTTTGGTTATCCAAGGTTACATTATCCAAAATCTTATAACAATTTGCATGTACTCCATATTCAAATAAAATCTTGGTATCTTGCCCTTTAGAAAGATAAAAGACAACAGCATCTCGCTTATAGCTGTCCAATGATGCCAACACAGTTATAACAAGTCCATTTTGAGGTTTCAGCTCATAATTGGCCCATTTTGTCTTCGCTCTTCTTTTGGTAACGGCTCCTTCTTCCTTAAGACCCTTTAAAAGGGAGCGGTGCAGTGGCCGATTTATACCTAGGAATTTGTACAATCTATTTTCTAGACCAGAGGGCTGGTATTCATTCCAATCTGCTCTACTGTAGCTTGCCGCAGTAGCCTTTTCATAACCAAGTGATACAATAGATTTTAAATATTTTGCTTTAAGTTCTCGTATTTCATTGTCATTAAGGTAAGATGGATTAAACTGGTGTGTTTCTCCAAAGCGTAGTAACATGTGATCCAAAATATCTGTGAACAAATGATCGTAATCATAGGTTTGGTTAAAAATATCAGTAATCCGTTGGATGTATGCCTTGGGATGTTCCAAAAGTTGGTCTAGATCATGAACATCAGTTGGTGCGCCTATCTTAAAAGACAATAAGTTGTTATCAAAATTAAAAACACGATTAAGCCCAGACAACACAGAAAGATGATTGGCCATTAGCTGCTCTATCAAAAGTAAAAAACCTTTTAACTGCAACCTACTAGTTTTTGCCAAGTCGCTTTGCCGCTGAGTAGTACCGTTGCTAGTGGTCCCATAAGCTATTGGCAGATCGTTCTGTAAGGCAAAATAAGCACCTAATTCCTCGGATGTAAAATACGCTTCAGCATAAGACCTACTTGCCTCCTTTGTTGTCATCTCCAATATACTTTCCTTTTGTGCTGCCAAACACTGCTGAAACTGTTCTTTTAGCAATAAAACATCCAAAGTGTAGGCTATTCCATTTTTTGTAATCCTTATATTCTCTGCTTCATATTCAAATTTAAAATACTCTGAAACATCGCAGGTAACCACCTCTTTAAATTGTTGCACAGAATTTTTAAAAATCAAAAAATCCCCTATTTCCCTTATTTCGGTAGTGGCTTGTAACACACTTTCAAAAGACACACGTTGCAGCTCGTTAAGTTTTCTTTTATGTCTGTTGTTTTGGGTAGCGCTTTTGTCGTCCGCCGTGCCTTTTTGTTTATGTGGCGTAGCATGCACTAATGAATGAAAATCTGCAAGAATTCCCGCAACAATTGTTTCTGGAAGTACGGCTCCATGAAAATGTAGGCTCATTGCAACTCCAATAAGTACCGGGTCTAAAAGCACTACCTCTTTTATATCAATACCCAAGGGTCTTATTTTAAGAAAACCTTCTCGTATGGCTTTTGACAAGGTTTGCCGCTCAAACTCCAATAAATCATCTACGGGCTCTACGTATACCGAAACCAAATTTCTAATTCCTGTGGAGGATGTTTCGTATTTTACCCAAACCCTAGAAGCCTCTTTATGCACTGCTACCAAAGCCTCTTCTATATCTATAAGTGTAGAGGGAGCATGCCTCATCACTCTCTCTGCAGAGGCAAAAGCACTAGCGGGATCATTTGGCCTTACTTGAAATAATTTTGGGATTTCAAAATTGGTTCTGTACGCTAGGTCTGTTAACGAATAACAAAAGGCTTCTAAAATAGTTATTCCTGGATCATGGTAATTATAGTCTGTCCAAGTTGATCCACTATACCTTTGTATTCCTGTAATCCCTAAACTGCGGAGCGCCTCATAGTTAAGGCTTGTTTTTTGATATTCCTTTTTATTTAAAAACGTTCTGTTTTCCATGCTTTAAGTTAATTTGGTTACATGAAAAGCAATAGCAAAAGGGCTTTTGGTAGCTTCATTAACCCCATAATGAGTCCTAGTTCTTATCATTATTCTGTAATCGTGTAAAGACCCCTTAACACAGATTTGTATTTTATTAAGAAAAGAACCATAATGACCAGCAGTAGCGCTTATTTTATTTTTTGAAAAACGTCCTCCAAAAACACAAGAAGCTATAAAATGTCCTACTGCGTACTTTCCGTTTCCCTTCTCACCTACCGCCTTTGCTAAAATTTCAAAACAATGCACATCATCCAACCCTGCCATTAATACGTGCCAATTTCCATCTGCGGGCACATGCCCTTTGGCATACGTGCCGGCACGTTCATAAACCCCTAAGGTGCCGTGTACATCTAATTGGTTTTCTGGAGCCATCGTATTTATACCAATTTTACCATCCTCCTTAAAAAAAACACTTGTTTGACCCTGCCTGTTAGTAATGTAAAAACCATCGTTAGGCGCATCGTTTATATTAACCGTCCAATTTGCATCTCGTTGACCTACATGTTTAAAAAAGCTCATTAAGCGCTTAGATACTCCAGTAGGTGAAAGTCGCAAGCCATCTTCTTGGTTCTTATCCAATCCATCATCCACACTGTTTACAGAGGAATCAATAAGGTCATAAAAGTGCTTTTCGGTAGCAAAACTTCCCTTTTTAAAATAATTTTTTAATGTTTCCCTATTAAATTTTGCCATAATTAAAGCGTAATTGTTAATTCTAAGTCCTCTGTGCTATCTTCCTTATTTATAACCGTTTCGGCCTTAGTTTGCCTTTTAACTTCATTTTTGTCGCTGATCAGCATGCCATCGCTAGTTGCTAATTCTGACAAGGTAGCCTGTGTAGGCTTTATATACTCTTGGCTATTTATGATATTTAAAACACTAGCCTGATCTGAGCTAAAAAATGCCCATGGCAAACCTGGCGTAAAGGAAGACACATTGTTAACTGCAGAATCTATAACAAACACCCCGCCTGCTATCTTATTCTTAATTTGAATAACAGAAATACCCGTTGCATGCATTATGTATGGTCTTGATAGGATAAAATTGAAAATATCCGCTTTTAATATTTGATTACCATAGGAAAGCGCGCTGCCCTTTTGAAACCGCCAAGGGGTCAGAAAACCATCTAACTCTGTATTAAATAATTTTATGAACATCCCTGTATCGGCACCGCTAAAGGCTACGGACATTTTTACAAATAACTTTTCCGCTATGGGATTCACCACCCGCACATTTTGGGAAGGATGTAAAAGGGGAGCTATTTCTGTTGTAATTTCGGTAACATCATCATAGGAAAGTTGAATTTGAAAGAGACTACCATCAGAGTTTCTTCGTGGAACGGCGGCCACTACTAAGTCTCCAGCCACTAGCAGCTGGCTATTATTTGGCCCAAAGCCTTTTATATGTGTTAGCCAGGGAAATTTTGCCGCAATACTCTGTTCTATATCTTCTAAAGACAGTGGTCTATTTTTATGGCGCAACAATGCACTCACTCTATGGTAATAATCAACTTGGGATTCTTTAGAAAACCCTCCGAAAGAAGCAAAAGGCTGCACTACGTTAAGTATCCCTTTTTCTATAGGGGAAAAAGTTTCTAGCGTTTCTTTTTTTATAGTAACCTCTGGTTCTTGCTCCGACTCTTTTTCCTCCTTAACACGAATACCTAGGGCTCCATTCACAAATATTTTTTTAACATATCCAAGATATTTGCTATTCGCCTCCATACTTAATTTAATCCAAAATACATTTTTTGGAAGAATGGTATTGTCCAAAGAACAGCCTTCTGGTAGTATAAACTTTAAAAGTCCACTTTTTATTAAACCTTTAGTGGTGTCCAGTAATCGATGTCTTGGTTCTAATCTCATCCATTCATTATTCACCAGATAATACATTTGTAATTTAGGCACCTGTTCTAAGGTATAGCTAAATTGGGTCTCCAACTCAAACAACAGATTTATCTCATTACCTGGAACAGCATTACTTAACCCAATAAATAATTCACCTTCATTTTTAAATTTAGGCACAAACTCTTTTCCGAATAAACGCTTACCTCTCACCAATGTCTTGTAACCAAACGGATTCATTTGCCATACGCATTCGTTAGAACTACTTCCTACCCCTCCTTTTTGATTTTGGTCAAAATTAATTATGGATGCTGCCTCATATGCTATCTGCATATTTCTAATGGAAGGAACAAAAGGTTCAGATGGTAACGGTTTTACCTTCGTGTTCTTTCCTTTTGATGCATTCACCGTGTTGGCCGTAACTACTTCATTGTAAACAGAGGGATATACTTTATGCCCAAAAGCAAATGCCGGAGCGGACAGTTCCAATTTAAAAAACCCATTCTTAGATTTTGAGGTATACTGTCTGGGAACTTTTTCAATTTCAGTTTCAGGTAAAAAAGCAAGTAAATCTAAATTTATACCTGTTAGTTCTGTCTCTTGTAACACTCCCTTTTCATCCTCTTTAAAGATATTAAATTCTTGCGCTATTTCTTTATTAAGAGGTTTAAAAGTATAATCGTCCAAAACAGTAAGTTTAGCCTTAAAGCTTCCTGTATCTATACCTGCCGAATAAGCTTCATAATGTTTTTTAAAATTAGTCCCTTGTGGCAGGCTAACATACTCCCAAGATAGTTTTATTTTGGTTAAGGGCTTTACAAAAATCTCTGGATGACCAACCATAATAGTACTACCCAATTGTGGGGTTGGCCCAAATAAGGCAACATCCGAATTCATATCCAAAGGACCAAAAGGGCCATGACCTACCAAAGATTTTAAGCCCTTAACCTTTGTATTTATTATTATTTTCTCAAAGACTAGAAATTGTAAAAAAGAGTATACATATTTACCCGCATTCTGGTTGATTTTTAATTTAAAAACGGGATAATTGGGTAGCTCCTCATATTTTTCTGATAACTTAACGTCCAGCGCAGTTATAGCTGGCACGGCCTTATTTAACTGTAATAGTATAGAAAAACTTGCACTGCTCCAGTCTTTTGGAGATACTACCTTTAAATTGCTAATAGGCAGCCAACCTTTGGCTGTAGTTAGAAACCCCTCGAAAGCATTGTTAAATAGATTGGAGAAAACTTCCTCTGCAGAAATTTGTTGTGTTTTTGCAATATCTAATAATAAATCTGTAAAAAACCGAAACTCGGCGCCACTAAAATTAAGAGTAAACGATACTAAGCGTTCCCCTTCCTCTAAAAAAAGTAGGGGCGACGCTATAATAAGCCCTAGTTCCGTATCGATCATTGTTCTATTGGCATCTGTCCTTAGCAGTTGTTCCTCTCCAATTATTGCTGTTGCCGGTGATATTTCATTGCTTTTATTATAGATACTTTTATCCAAAATATTTGAATAAATCCCAGATACCGTTCTAAAAGACGCCTTAATTTCTATAAGTTCATTTGTACTGGTAAAGAGGGTATGTAGTCCTACAATTTCTACAGGAGAAAAATTACTATCGTGCAGCAGGGAATACATTCTATTGCTCCCCGTATCTGTTTGACCCGCTTTTATAAGTGTACCTTTTGGGATATATTTCTCCACTACATTTCTTTGTAGCTCCACATAAAATGGTACCACATCTAGAATTTGGCCTCTTTCCACTTCCTTTAAGAGTTCTTTAAAGTAAAAATCCAAATGCCTCTTTGGAATTTCGTTTAAATCATTTTGTACAAAAGAAAGCAAATCTATACAGGAAAGTAACAGGCCTATATGGGGCTTGTGTCCCTTATATGTTTTTAGATACCGTTCTAAGGTTATGGGGGCGCTATTTCCCAATTGCTTCACCTGTGTTAAAATTGGTTTACAGATAACCACGTATTTTTTAAATAAATGATCTACCTGCTCCCTTTTAGACCCTAACTCTTTTAACTCGTTATTTAACTGTTCATTAGCAGGTATATTCTTTAAATTCCAGCTGGCACTATAATGATGGTAAGTGCTGGTTTTAGTATTTAATTTAGAAGCGTCCTTTGCCAATTCATAGCTATAAAACTCACAAAAAAGGCTACGTACCCTTCTACCTAAAAATTCTTCAATAAAATTGGCAGCAACCAAACTATCATGGTTTTTATTTGAACGCAACACCCATGAGTTAAGGGTAGAAAACACGCCCAACATAAGGTCCGATAACAGCTCTACCAAGGCTATTTTTTCAGAAATAGTACTAGCTGTATCCATATCCTGCATTAAACCGTGCATACTATTTTCAACGGCACTACAATCATAATTAGCTATTTCTGCTAAAATAAAAATAGGTTCCTCGCGTAACATTTGCTGCCATGTACCGGAAGAATGGGAGGTATTTTCATAAAATTTAATCTCACTAGATAGCTCATATATAAAGTTCAGGTGCTTTTGAATAGCTGTTGATGCGAGCACTACAGGTTTACCTAAAAATTCTAAAACATTAGCTTGGTTCATAGTTTAAATATTTGTTCCCTCCATAAGATAGTACGGGTATACAATGTTATCGCGTACATTGTTAGACTGTATTGTATAGGACACATGAATGTTCAATAGCCCATCCCTAAACTTAGAATCATCAATCTCTAAGGCATCAACAATAATCCTAGGTTCGTTATTACGGATGCTTTTTTTTAAAAGAATAGAGAGAAGGTTTAATTTTTGCTTTGTTACGGCATCATAAACAAAATCGTTAAGAATTGTCCCGTAATTAGGTCTCATAACCCTCTCCTTTACTTGGGTGGCAAAGTAAATGGAAAGGCTCTGTTTAATATCTTCCTCTTTACTTACCATCTTTATATTTTTTGATTTTAAATCAAAAATTGGCGGAAAACTCCAACCCTTCCCCAAAAACGAAATATCCTCTTCCATATTAATCTCCTATTGACACCGTTCCTATTCCTTGTGTGATTTGGCCACCATGTTGCATAGGGTCTCCTTTCCTAGCTACATTTTTACCATCAAACTTTACGGTTCCGGAGCCTCTCTGTATGCTATTGGGCATTGGAACCGGTACAGGCCCTGCTGGTGTTGGCACACGGTTTAAGCAGATAGAAAGATCTCCTTGGCACGCCACTGGCAAGCCATATACTTTTACCGTAGATGTGCCCGGTATAAAAAACGGTAGCTCTAAATGTGTTCCAGAAGCATCCGGTACGTCACAAGAATGTTGTCCTAGAATTAACGATATTGGTTTTCCCATACTTAATTTATATTTACGGCCGCCCCCTTTACATTTACAACGGCACTAGAATTTATGTCTACTCCACTAGCGCCTTCTGCAGATAGTTTTGCATTGGCCTTAACAGATGTATTTAAACCTTCAATGACAACGCCAGAACCTCCCGCGCCTGTTATTTCTACACCTTGCTGCCCCGCTATCACTACTTTTTGATCTGCAGATATGGTGATGGTCTTAGGGGAGTTGATTGTAATACCAGAATCGCCCGTTTGGATTATGTTTCCGTTCTGATCCTCTATTTTAATACCCTTATCCGCGTCTGAAACGGTAATAACATTTTCGCCAGGTGTTTTTATCTGAACTACCTTTTTATCGTCATCAAAAGAAATTATCAGCTTTGCCTTCGTACAAATGGCCTTAGTAAAATTATCATCTGTATAGCCTGTATACGCAGCCGTGCTTTTAGAAGTAATACCTCCTAAAACAACTGGGTACCGTGCATCATTTCCCAAATACCCTACTATTACTTGGCTATCTAGTTCTGGTAGCATAAAAAAACCGGCTTCATTAGCTAAATAGGGTGCTGCTAAAAACGCCCATATACCGGTACCTTCCCCATCAATAACCGGGAGTTTTACCTTTATCCTATTCTTCGACAAAGGATCCCCCTCTAGTGCCATTACCGTTCCAATATATAGGCCTTCAGCAATAGGGTTTAGTTTTCGCTGTATATTTATTCCTTGTTCATGAAAATAATCGTGCTCCAGGCCAAAGCCTATTTCCGTAACAAACCCATCCTCGTCTACCTTATGCTTTAAAGCGGTTACCAGTACATTGCCTGTAAAATGTTTTCCGAAGCCATTGAGCTTTACTACGTCTGCAAGTTTTATCGCCGACAAGCCACGGCAACTTACCTTACCCCTTACCCTAGTGATTCTATTATCTATCATCACAGCGTCTATGACCGATTTTATTTCACCAGCATCCGTAGGACCAAAGGCTGTAAGGGCGACTTCCTCTAGACCATTAGCCTTTGATAAATTATTTCCTTGGTCCTCCCCAATTTTGTCTACTGTTCCAGGTTCTGCCGCGGTCTGCTCCAAGTCTTCTTCGTTAAAGGCATCCCATGCTTTTCCTTTCGTGGTTTTTATCTGCATTTTTGCGTCAAAATAACCCGAAAATGAAATAACGTCCAGACCATGCGTAAGTTCCGCTACCTCTTGGGCTGTATCATCCGCTGTGCTAATAGTTACTTTGTTCTCTGCATTACAAAGTAGTAGTCCGTTTCTTTTTATCCGTTTTAGCACAAATTCCAAATCGGTCTCGTCTACTTGGCAAAGGGCGGGAAATATAATATCCGTATCCACTACTTTAAGCATAAGACCATAAGAATTAAGCACCTGTTTAATTGTATCGCTATCTGTCTTTTCGGTAAAATATGCGTTTTTGTTTACCAAATCGGCTTTAAAGAGTTTATCCTTACAGTGGAGCTCAAGAACACTTTTATCTCCTACTTCTATGTAACCAGTCCGCAGTTCCATAAACTGTGCAACAATGTTCCCTTTAAAAACTGTAGTATTATCTTGGTTAAAGCCTAATTTTATTTCTACCTCTGTACCTATATCAAAGGAGGCTGCTTCACTTTCCTCAAAAGTACCCATCCCTGGATTTCCACCAAAAATTTTTATCACGGCCTCGCCCACTCTGTTGACCGCTAAGTTCACCTCTAGTTCTAATAGGGAAAAAGAAGCGTCCAAAGGTTTACCATCAAAAGAAAGCTCATAACTCTGCGGATGGCTAAATGTATCTAAAGGTTTTAGGATAGCCATACTAATTTTTTATTGGAGGAAACTCTAATTGCTTCCCCACGTTTAATCTTCTAAACGATACCAAGTTATTATACTTTGCTAAATGCATATAATATTTCTGATCATCGTAATACTTTTCAGAAAGCAGAGTAAGTTTATCCCCAGCTTTTATGGTATCTATTTTTGTTATATCGGGACTTTGCTGTTCCCTTGTTGTTTCTTTTTTATCCTCATACTCGTCTATCTGCAAGGTGATTTCTGCGCGCAGCGGCTCCCCTTCTAGATTAAAAAAAGTGTACTTAACAGAAAAGGATTTTACCTGACCAATAAAAAATCCATCATCCTTACCAGCGCTTACAGCACCTCCGCCACTACTCACATTCCACCAAAAAAAGGTTACAAATGGTGCTTGGTGCGTTTCATTTTGCACGTCTATGGCAATATTTTTTAGTTTATTGATAGAGGGCGTTATAGAACTCCCTACTTCTAAATCCCCTTTTTCTATATCAATCTTTTGTGGAACGGCACCTGTATTGTCTATCATAAAAGAAAACGTACAAGAACGCATTCCCAATCCCTCGTTACGGGGATTTGTATCGTCTGTACAGCTCCCTCCCTTATTACCGCCTCCTGTATTCTTCTGAAAGGTATAATTGAGTTCTGTAGGATTAAGCTGCAAGGCATAACTACCAATGGTAGCCTTACCTTGGTATTTAATATCATCTAACTCTTTGTAGCCCGAAATAAGCAATTTGGTTACGGCCATACGTCTTATAGTCTCCTTTTAAATTCTTTCACCATTTCCTTTACACAGGCATCTATAATTTCTTGCTTGTCTTTTTGTGTAAGTGGCAAATCTTCAATTGCTACTTTTATCTCAACATCACTTTGGCTATCATCGTAAATAGTCGCCTTAATAATCAATTCCTTTACATCTACACACATACTTAATTTAGTTTTGTTCACGTTCAAAATGACTATATGTAAGTTCCAACGTTTCAATGGCCAATTCTGACGTTTGGGATGAAAAGTCACTTATAGACCACCGTACTGGGTAACAGTCATAGAATGTCCATTTTGCATTGACTTCCTTTTCTCCTTGCTTTTCCTTGCTAGACCCAACAAACCTAATTAAGGAAATGGTGACCGATTTAGGGTTGATAACATGGTTTTCCCCATTGAAATTAAGAATACTCTCTACCCATTTACCTATGGCAGAATGTTTTACAATCATACCCCTCTCCAAGACAATATTAGTGTTGGCCATACCAGTAGGAACATTATATGCCATAGCGTTTAACCCACCAGATTTAAGAACCGTAGTTTCCAAGGTTTTGGACAAGCCTGAAACACGTTGAAAACTGGCATCTTCGATGCTGCCATTTTCAAACCCTACCTCAAATACGGAACTAAGTAAAAAATCATGCATTTTTTTAATAAATAATAAAAAGAGTTTGCCCTATAATTTTATCCCTTTAGGCTCCTAAAAGTTTACCTGCAAGGCACTGTACCAAGCACTGCTATTACAATAAAATCCTAAACAAATAACCCGATAAGACATCCTCTTTTTAATACGTTTAAGCTGCCTCAATAGCTAAGCCCTCATGTGCAAATACAATAGTCTCTATAGCCGCTTCAGAACTCTGCGAATTCATATCCGTAGGCGTTATCTGCTTAGGAAATGCATTCGTTAGTGTCCATGTCATACGGGCGGTATTGGTTTCATCTAAAAGACGAATAACCACTGTTAAACGCTCATATGTATTCAACTTTATCTTGTTGATAAGGTCGTAATACTGGTTGTCTGAAGAGAACACACCCTTTTTAAGGGTTATATCCGAATATTTCATTAAGCCTGGCATTTTTATTGTTGAATGCACTGGGCTGTTTCCATGACGATATTCAATAATATCGGTATCTATATCTAGACCGGAGACCTCCTGAAAAGGCAAATCTGTTGCTTCGCCGATATCTACGGAAAAATAAAACTTAGGTAAGGGCCAAAATTGATCTTGTTCGCCACCTGTTCCTGCTGTTGGTACTGCCATATTAGTTTATGTTTTAGAATTAATAGATTAAGATTTTTGTTGTTGCTGTTGAAATGTTATTACGATAAACTCTGCCGGTCTGGTAATGGCTACCTTTATAGTCATTTTTAGGATTCCGTCCAAAATATCGTTTGCCGTCATGGTACTTCCTAATCCAATTTCTACCGAAAAAGCATCCTCTGGCGCTGCCCCTGCCAAAATACCAGATTGCCATTGGTTCTTTAAGAAATTGGTAACGGTTGCTTTAAGTGTAGACCACGTTGTAGAATTATTAGGATCAAACACATACGACTCCGCAGCAAATTTGATGCTTTGCTCAAGAAAAATCATAGTTCTACGAACAGATAAGTATCTCCAATCTTGAGAATTTCCCTCTAAGGTACGAGCACCCCAAACAAGCACACCCTTGCCTGTAAAACTACGAATTGCGTTTACCGCCTTACCGTTTAAGGGCACGTTAAGTTCTTCTTGCGCCTCTTGGTTAATATTAACCACAGGGGCAACTACAGAACCCAAACTAACATTAGCGGGAGATTTAGCCACATTAATAGAGCTATCTACCATGGCGTAAATACCGGCCATAGCTGCACTTGGAGGCATCACGTTCATCATTTCTGACAACTGCCCTATTAACCCTTTAAGCTTTGGACTAATTACCATTAAGGTTGCCTGTAAAGAAATAATATCATCTGCCTTAGTTGCTTCAGGCATCTTTGCTATTTCTGCTGTAATAGCCTCTGAACGTGCTTGGGAAATTGCGCCTGCCTCTAGGGCGTCTGCAACCTCTTTACTTAACAACTCTACCAAAACATCTGAATTGGCTACGTTAGTAAAATTGAGCTCAGATGCAGCTACTATGGTTGTTTTTACATACGGGTAATAGGCGGCACCCCACTGCAAGAAGTTATTACCTAAACCCTCCCTAAATTGGTTTACCACGTCGTCTTCCGCAAGAGTGCGATCTTTATCACCGTTGAAAACATCTAAAATTGCAAAACGGTTCCTCATTTTAAAGCCACAATGCAAAAGCATGGCCTGCTGTAAGGAATAGCAATCGTTTTTAGATAATAATACAGCTTCTGGAATTACTAATAAGGTTGGTTCCAAATACTTTTCCAAGGCAGGGATTCCTGCACCAGTAGCTGTATTATTAAAATCCTTTGCCTTAATGCCGTTTTTATAATCTCCAACGGAAACAATATAGCAATTACCCCCTCCGTTTGCGAAAAACAAACGTAACGCATTATAGAGCATAAAGCGCGAACTGGCCTCAAAACCAACGGTGTAGCCTTGTGGTGCAGTTTCATCTGCGGTAATTTCAAATTTGGTTTTTGGTCCAGCACCGAACAATTCCTCAAACTCACCCATAGAGGTGACTTTTGTTGGGACATTGATCAATGACTTGGTACCTCTTAATGCTTTTGCCGTGTACCCTATAAAGGCCGGAATAGCTGTGGCGATGCCTACGACAGAAGAAGAAAATGCACTTTTCTCCTCTATGTAAACGCCTGGTGTTGCAAGAACTGTTGCCATTACATTTTAAATTTAAAGTTTAACAAATATTTGTGCGTAGCAGTCGCTACTGGATTCACTCTTAATAATATTCTTGGCTGTAGGCCAAGGCAATATTTTCTTATATGAAGACCACTTGGAATCTTGCGAATTGGCTTCCAAAACCAAGTGACCCTTAAACCGCTGTTGCAGGGGAATTGGAGTTAATGCGCCCGCCACAACATATAATTTTTTATTCTGATCCTGAACCTTACTCATATCAAAACTTAATCCCTCCCCTGCTAAATCTACTCCTGTTATCCTTAGCATATATTTTGCCTGTTTTAATAATTCCTCTTTACCATAAAACCAATACTGTACGTAAACCAATCTAGCAGCAAATTGAATACGATAGTCGGTCGCCTCCCTATCTTCCTCCCCATTGTAGAGCTCTCCATCTTGGTTTACGGTTAATGCTATACCTCCCTTTACTCCGTCATTATCCATGGCAAGGATATCTAACGTACCTACCGTCTCTCCTTGGTGCAAAAGAGTACTTAATTCCTTTTGTTTAAAATCGAAACATGTACTGCTTGTGTAAGATAGCTGTGTAAAATTTATAAAATAATCATTGAGACAACGCAGGTAAAAAAAGAGTTGAATAGGCTCTTTGAACAGTATATTTTTCGTTTTAAAATCCTTTGATAATAATAAACAGAAGCCATCTGCCGTTTCCTTAAAAAGTAAGCGACTTCCCTCTAAAACTTTCATTGATTCTTGCGTGGGAACAATCTTAAAATCCATACAGCGACCATTAGCATAAAACCCATGCCATATAGACACGTATAATACAGTCTCGTAAACAGACGTATAACGGTATGTGGTCATAGCCACATTGTTTGTACTGCTATTATGTAGTTCCTCTTTGTTCATGTATCCTTATTCTTCTGTATCTTTCTTTAGCGCGTCATTTAGTGCTGCCCCCGTTGCTGCCGTTGCCCCAGCTTTTAAAAGGTTAGAGAGTGCCCCTGTCCGCTTTTTTAGGTTCCCACCTGCAATTTTTGGTATTTCTTCTCTGATAACGCCACCCTCAAAGCGTAATAATTTCATTTTATAGACAACAGAGGGGACATATTTAGCCCCCAAATTACCCCAGAGATTACTTAATTGCTGTAAGTCTACATTTACAAATTCCATAGCCACACGATCTACATTTTGACTTAACATTGGAGTATTTGAATTTTCAAAGACAGGGTTTGATTGAAAAAACTCAATAACCATGGAAATATACCGTAACGCCTCTAAGTAATTTTCTTGAGAAAAATTAGCCGCGAACATTAGATGCAAGTATATATTTACCGGAACGTTCTGTCCAACCAACTTTTGAAAATTTCCATTTTTGGCTATTTTATCCTCTTCTATATTTAGCACAAACGCCGCTATTTTATTCTGTACCCCTGGGGAGACCTCTCCCTGCATACCTACCAAACTAGAAACCTGTACAATATTTTCCTGCAAGCCCAATTCATTACGAATAAACTCGTCTAAAGCATTTGCTATAACAGGGACTACACTATGTATCATTACTTTAAGATTACTACTTTTAAACCCGCTACCAATAGACGAACAAAATAGACGACAAAAAATGAGAGGATATATCCTACGATGTACAACTGTAACGTCAGTACTTTTTCAATTTGATTAACAGAGCTCTGTGCACTGGTGAGTTCTAAAAAACCTAGAAATAAAAACGCTAGGGGAAATGCCGCCATTACGGCAATAAAAAACCAAAATATTTCTTTTAACAAGCGCTCTTTCAATACTATTAAATTTTAAGGTTGCTCTACTTTAAACCAAGAAACTAATTTTCGTAACACATAAAACACGAATGCCCCTAGGATAAAACTGATGTATAATTTCCAAGAGTTGACAGGCAAAAAACTATTATCAAATAAGGAAATTAAAGGAACAAGCACTCCAATGAGAATAGCAAGTAGCACTGCTTGTTTTACCCTATCACCGTACATACTATTTCTTACCTCCCAATCTGATAGCACAATTATAAAACCAATAATTCCTCCTATAAACAAAAAAGAAAAAGTAATAAAGACTATGGTTTTATACTGTATCAGAAACCGTGAAAGCTTTAGAGGGTAACCTTCTGCCTCTGCAATAGGGTTAGTGATGGCTACAATATCTGTAGCAAACTTCTCATCTATAAGGTTCCATAGGTTATTGTACCCATTATCATATCCCAAAGCCCAAATGCCAACACCTTTAAAACCTTCGGTGAGTGCTAGATTATATTTTTTTGATAAGGTATATTCATCATCGTACCAACATTCTAAAGAGGTCCCGTCTGCATATTCAAAATAAAAGTAATTGGTTAATGCGTCCCTGTCTAAATTTGAAGTATAGTTTAAGGAATCCGTATTTTTAAATAACCGCTGTACCTCACGATAGGTAACTTTGCGTTTTATTCTTGATTCATAAACCCCATCACCATTCAACTTACCCTCCCATGTAACCCCGTAATACGGTAAGGCCAATATTGTTTTTTCTATGGGAATATTTTGCGCCTTGTAATCTAAGATTGTTCGCTCTAAACTATAGCCTCCATTTTTATTTACCAAGGGAGAAACGGCACCCGTAGGTTGATCTGGACCAAAATAATTATAGCCCATAATAACAAAGAGATCAACATACGGTTCTAATTCGGTTAAGTTATAGGCCTCACCGAAATTTACCGCGGGCAAGGTTAGACTAACAAAAGGCTTATCCCCACCATCTAATTGCACATTATTATAGACATGTTCTACAAACTGCACAAAATCATTACTATTTTTAGACGGAACTTCTTCAAAATTAATATCTACCCCGTCTGCATCTCGTGTTTGTAGCAATACGTTTAAACTATCCGTAAGCGTATACCACTTTATGGGTCGTTCTAAAAAACGTTTATTTTCATCGGCACCAAGATTAGCAACCGTTAGCAGAACCCTTGTACCACTAGCCTTTGCAGAATCTACCATAGCGGTGGTGCGCCATTCTTCCATCTGTGGGGGATTTGAATAGCTACCCGTGTTAGGGTCTACCACGTAGGAGAAATAAGAAATGGTACTTAATAGCTTAAATGGATAGCTTTCCCATGAAGAACCCATCCAATACGGATGCCATCCAAAAACTTCGTTCTCTGGCCGTATTCGCTTGGACCCCTCACTCTTTACATAATAGATTTTCTGAACAGAATCCCAATAAAAATTATCTGCTTTAAGGGGTTCTTGTTCAGCGTTTAAGCGATCATAGAGATAGCCGTAACGAGACAACATGTTCTTTTGTTCGATAGGTGCATAGGCGTTAAGACTATCAGAGGAAGCTTCAACTCCTTTTTGCCCTGCAGCACCAGCAACCATGGGCCCCGCCAATTTATCTATCTTAGCGGCCGCACGCTGATACAGTCGTGCTTCTGACTGTGTCTTACGAACGCTTCCTTTGAGTTTGCTGTACTCTTGGCCGCATCCTACCGATAGTAAAAGTGTAACCAAAATAAGTATATATTTTATCCAAGACATCATTCTATACGCAATCTATAGGTGGTACGATATTTTTTAACTGGAACTACTACTTCTCGTCTCACCTGTTCATAATAGACCTCTCCCACCAAAACTTGAAGATTGTAGGAGCTTAGCCTCGACTGGTTATTGAATTGAAATCTAAGATCGGCTTGCGAATTGGTCGCCACTAAACCATAATTCCACTTAGAATTTAGAGATAAATCACCTTTAACATCTGTTTGCCCCAAGCTAAGTTCACAACTCACATTTCCATTATCAAAAGATGGTAAAACTCCGTAACTGGTGCCGTTACCAAGTTCATTTAAAGCAAACCCCAACAAAGGTTCTTGCAGATCTGTAAAGCGCTGATAAGCCTCATTATCACCAAACCAATATACCCACCCCAATCTATACCTTAAATTTTGATCAGCCCTCTGCTCATGGTAGGCAGCGGGCTCACCCGTAATATCTATCCCTGCTTTTAGGTTTATTTTCTTTGGTACAAAAATTTTTAAAAGCGTATCGTTTTGGGTAACCATAGTAAGCACTGAGTCTGTAACTATTTGCCTTACCTTGTCTAACTTTAAGCGCTTATTTATTTTTGCCAAGTGTATTTTAACATACCCCTTACGTATACTTTTTGACTTCACATTCGCCACTAACTGTCCCGAGTTCTGAACTATAAAAGTGCCAGAAAAAGTTTTGTTCCTCTTAAAATTATCTGTCTTAAAACGTAGTGCATTATTTTCAAACAACTCTAGCTTAAGAGTTTGAGCCCCGCTGATATAATTAAAAGTGTAGAACACCTCATCGCCCACAGTTATATCAAAATTGTAGGATAGGGGTTTGTTAAAGCGTTTTGTTCCCGTCATTACATTGGCGATACCAGTAGTATCCGCATTACCTTGATAAATATCTAACAGAACCCCAGCTTTGGCACTGTCCAAGACAACTTCATTAGTACTGCGCAAGACCGTTAACAAACTATCTTTTGGCAATTCTTTTGTTTTAAGAGCATAGGTATTCTTTAGCGCCACCAACTCTTTAACAGCTGGGTTTTTGGGTAGCTTAGGAATACTTTTTGTATTCTTGGAAATTTCCTGCCCCAAAGCACTGTCTTCCAAAGTTTTACAACCAAGTAAAAGTATAGCCATGATTAGCCCAGCGCTATGTAAAGGTCTTAACTTACCCATCATTACCCTCCACTTCTTTATTCAACCTTTGCCGTAGTACCCTATAGCTCTGCATGGCTTTATGTTTACTTCTTAAATTAAACTCATGCTCCTGTCGCTTTATTTCTAATTGGGAAAAGGACAGCTCCTCTTCAAAGAGTGAGGCCGCCAAAAGATCCGCCTTTTTCATTTGAGCATTTTGAACTACTTTAAAAGAATGCTCCACTTGCTGTAGTAGCTTTTCATAAGAACCAGGACCTACAATTATTTTGGTTAAAATAGGCATGGATTCCACTACTATTAATAACAGCATTAAAAAAAAGCCGGCACTGCCTGGCATATTTCCCAATAAACTCAAACGGGCAGCAAGGCCAAGTTTTTCAAACGGTATAGTAAATGCCTCTTTTTCAATATCCGATTTCTTGCGTATGGTTTCCATTTGCATCACCAGAGTTTCAATGGCTTCTAAACGGTTACGCCTTATTTCTAGATACTCAATAGAAAATGCTTCATATTTTTCCATTTTTCGTTCACACTCTTCACCTCTACCATACCTTTTGGTCCCACATGTGCCATCACATTCACATCTATAGGCTTCGTAATAAGCCTCTTTTTTTTGAAATAACTGAGCTAAACCCTGCTCTTTTTCAATTATCTTATCCTCAACTAGTTTTATTTTTTCTAAATAAGCAATGTCTATTTCATTAAATAAACGATGTTGTTGTTGTTGCGACAAAACCTTCAATTCTGGTTCAAATAATTTAAGCTCTATTGGCTTTGCGATTACTACAGCAATGCAGATAGTTAGTAACAAACGAGGAAGTAGACCCGTCATATTCTTTACAGGGGAATTAGAATATCTAAACGAGCTTACCAAAAAGCGATCAATATTAAAAATTAAAAGCGCCCATAATAAAGCCAATACCAAGCCTGTGAAAATTTCTTTTGTAAGTAAATAAAATGCGTAATAAGATGAAAAGGCTGCAAAAAGTGTCGTAAGCACAATAGCAACCCCTATAGAAACGTGCTTACCATGATCTACTTTTGGGCATTGCGCCATTAGCTTGGTGTCTATACCTGCAACAAATAAAAAGAAATTAGAAACTCTTTTCATAGCTGTTGGGATTTAATAAAATGACGCCCTAATGCCTTAAATAGACTCAAAAACCAATCTAAACCACCTCTGTTTGTATTTGAATTCACGGTACTTTGATTCGGAATATAAGTTACTTCAACGGTATTAAGAGCTTGTGCAATATCAAAAGGAACTAACTGTATTTTTTGTACGCGCTCCTCTAAAAGAGAAGAAAATACAAACGTTAGCGTTGTAGTACTGTGCACGTGCAGTATCCGCTCCCCTTTTATATTTAAGTTGCCCCACAGTTTTTCTTGTAAAGACCCATCTACGGTTTCCACATCCCAAGAAACCTTAACTTCTTGGCCTTCTTGAACTGCGTAGTATAAACCCTCTCCTTTGATTATTGCCTCTAATTTTAGGTAATCTCCAATCACGGTGTCTAAAACAAAAATCTGAAAACTTAGAACGGCCAATTGCTCTACTCTTAAAAGACAAAATTTCTCTAGCACATTAATGCCCTTAATTGCCTGCACAGATACCAAAAGATCCTCTTGTATCACAAAAGAGGTTTTGCCCTTACTAGGAAATGGAGCGGAAAAACCAGAAATCCTCACTTCTTGTGCCCCTACTGCATTCCATTCCAAAAGGACCTCCTCGTTTGGCTCAAAAACAAGTTTATTTGGAGCGAGTTCTAAACTAAAATGTACTGAGTTAGCAACGCTTAAATGACTATCTATTAACACCTCCTCCCACAAGGCAATTACCTGTGTAAGTGTGCTCTTTGCAAAGGTGTTGTGTTTAGAATCGGTAGCAACTACCAAGCGCTCCATGTCAAAAAAACCAAAAAAATCTATAGTGTTATGCAAATCCCAAACAAAGGCTTTATAAACGAGTACACCAGCGTCCTGTAACCTAAAAATAAAGTTACTGTTTTCTATATTCGTAGCTTCTTCTATCAGAATAATAAAACAATGAATTTTTAGGCCATTCATAGCGGCGACAAACAGCTCCTCTTGAATTTCCTTAAACGTATCCATAGCTGCATAGAGATAACAAACGGCCTTTGACTTCTTAAGCGCTGTACTTAAAAAGTCATCAAAATGAAGTACCGAGTTGTTCACCGTTATCGCCATACTAAAACAAGAGATTATACATGAGGTTTATATCCTTATAATAGGCATGCAAATAACCATCTTCACTAGCTATAAGCAACTTGTGCTGCTCAAGAACAGCTAAGTCCTGCACATCAAAAGGAACTTCAAAACCAACTCTTGCCAGCCCGCTTTGGGCTCTCAATTCTACCTGCGGATACGCCCATATCTCATGATTATTGTTTACAACAATAACATCATTATGATAGGCGTCATAATGCACCTGCTCTATACGATCGTGATGATTTATTTTCCCTAAAAGAAAAACGCCGCCATCATTTTTCCCTAAAGTTAGAATCTCATTACTGGTATTAATAAGTATCAGTTGATTTCCGGCAGGCAACATATTTTGTATGCCTTTAGTCTTAAAAACCAAAGTGCTGGATTTGGACACAAAATCTATAAAGTGCAGCCCATCTTTGGACTTGGCGTAAACACCGTCGGCGAAAACAACCAAACCAGTTGCTCTAAAACTTACGGGAAGGGTAGTTTTTAATTTTAGGTTTTGATCGTACTGTACAAATTCATTATCATAAGAAACAACAAAACTGGCATCAAAACTATCAAAGAAGGTAATATGTTTACCGCCAAATACCTTCTGCATTTTATTTTGGCCATTGTAATGATACACAACACCAGGGCCCGTTAAAAAATAAAGGCCGTTTTTAGACTTCACCACCTTCCGTAATTTCTTTACGCTCCCAATTTTTTCTCCTTTTCCGTTTTTCGTTTGCAAGCTACTGGTCATTAAGCGATATACAACATCGTCTGAATCTACTATAATTATCTCTTCACCTAGCTGCTCTACAAATTTTAAGGGCCTATCGGAAATCTTAACCCTTAGGTCGTCTTTAAAGCGGTCATCGTTTTGAACCCCTTGTTGCAATAACTTATGCAGCAAAAAATCGTTTTTTACGTGTCCGTATAGCGCCAGAGAATATTTAGAATATTCATCTATAGTAAACTGAATCTTCTCTTTTAATACCTCATCCCACACCAATACACCTCCTAATTGTCCTAAAAGGTCTTGGAAGTCTTCCTTTGATTTTATAAAACCAAACTCCAATGCCGCAAACTCCTCTTGCACTATTTTTTCCTTAAGCGTACTTGATGCCAAATTAAATAAGCTATCCACGACAACTTTTTGTTTTTCAACCAAAGCCTTTTCCAATTCTAAATCCTGCATAGCCAGTTCCCTTCCACTCAAAGCATTTGTAGCCCTTATTTGTTCTGCCTTATAATCCATCATTGTTTTTCTTACGATGGCTACCTGAGCTTCTAGAAAATCAGATTCGGCCTCACTCTCCTGTAACAGGCTATCTATTTGCTGCTTTTGCGCAATGGACAGTTTCATGCGCTCTTGAATTATATCGTTCTTTACCTCCCCTTGCTCAAGTAAATCCCTGACCTCTATATGAAAAAATATTCCCCTTCCAATAGCCACCATGGCAATAGCCAAGAAAAAACCGACCACTCTAAACCGAAGCCGCTGCATTTGCTTTTTTTCTAATTCACGTGCCTTTAGCTCTCTTAGCTCCTGATCTCTTTGGGCTAAACTCAAATGAATATAAGACGCTATCTTGTCGCTGCTAAAAGAATACTTAATAGATAAGGCACGTAAATTTTCTTTCTTGTGCCATTTTTCTATAAGCTCTAGTTCTGCCCCAGACAACAGGGACCCGTTACCAGAGCCATGGGAATAGGCCCGCTGCTTTACTAATTTTATATATTCCAGATTTCTCAGTTCTTGATCTAACCAGATTTTTGCCTGCTCCCAAGCCGATAAATCGTTGATGTAATTAAGCTTTACGGTACACTCTGTTGGACCATTTAATTGTAGTAACTGATTAGAAGTACTGATTTCTATACCATCAGTTGTAAAAAGTTGAAAAACAAAAGTGCTGTTGGTTATAAAACGCCCCACTAGCTGTAACAATGCCTGTGGCGAACAAGCTATAGCATTGGCTATCTCATTAAAAGACAGGTGTAAAGTGTCCCATCCATAATCTAGCTTAACCACCAAATATTGCACCAAATGGCCAAATAGCATCTTTTCTTGCTCATCCAATGTCTGAAACCAATACTGCAGAACAGACGCTCCTCTAGCCTCCACTAAGTTAAGCTGCGCCGAGGTGGTACCTTCCCCCAATGAGGCAAGCCAAAGTTGCGCTTCTAATATACTCTCAAAATTAACCTTAGCATCTAGGACAATATCTTTTCCCATGCTAAACAGGCGTAAGGATTCCATAATATCCTCGCCATTGGGAGAATCCAAATAATAACTACTAGAGAGGACCAACTCTTGCAGCATGGGTATTTTTGAAAGAATGGAAATTCTATCGGAACTTACTAAAAAACAAGAGTAAAAAGGCAAATCCTCATGTCCATGAGCGTTTTGTATAGCTTCAAAAAAAATTTTGTCCGCCTCGGTTATAGTCCCTCCAAGGGCTAGAAGTCTTATGTAGTCATCCAAACCATCCCAAACCAATAGCATATTAGCCTTTTTCTTCTCCTTAAAATCTCGTAATAAGCGCACAAGACCATAGGCTCCAAATTCATTAAAAATATCCGTTATAGCAACTATATGTTTTGTAGAAGGCTTTCCAGAAAGGTCTTCGTTTAATGTGTAGCTCAAAGTTTTAATGAGACTGTTCAAAAGATTGCCACGACTATCTAAGATGACAGTTTTCCACGTATCCCCAGCAGCCCCCATAAAGCCCTGATCCAGTTTAGGCAATAACGTTGCATTTAGAAAACTTGTTTTGCCAGATGAAGGTAAACCTAACAGGGTCAATCGCCTGTTTTGTTGAAGAATACTTAAAACATCAGAAGCAGCGGCATCTCTTTGCAAGCACCATACGTTGTCATGACGCCCAATAGCACGACCTCCTGCAAATATTCTATTACTATTTTTGCTGCCCATATAATCTTAGAAAAATAATATATTTTAATCCTTAACACACCGGCTTCCTATTTAGTTGATTAATGAATTCAACCCGTTGAAACTAGCCTTATTCAAAATTTGTTTGCCAATGTCTCCGTATCAAAAAACAATATATTCCCACATTATAGGAAAACATAATATAACCAGCAACTCATGCTTTAATCACTAATAATAGAACAATAAGTTTTGCATATTTGAAATTATCGACTACTCAAATATTACTACATGCCTACCGATTTCACAATAGCATCCACTGATTCGAAAAGCTCGTCTTTAGGCAACGAAATATCAACTAAATTAACTAATGGAAGAGAGTCCGTAAGCCACCAAGCATCACTTTCGTTGGCGCAGAGTACAATTTCCAAATCCAAGCCTAAAAATGGCAATAATTTATAAAGCCCGCGTTTGACGTACAAAAAAATCACAACAACCTTAATCTCTTTTTCCTTTACTAAACTATTAAGATCTTCAAAATTAAACTTTGAAAAAACGGTCACTATCTTTTCCTCATCTTGGGCATATTTACTTTTCAAAAATGCCGAATGAGCGACCATTTCATCTACTACCAAGATATTAATACTATTACCTACATCTTTCGTCATCATATTCATGGCATTCTTTCTTTGTTCTCAACCTTGTGTATCAACACTAGAACCAATAAAAAAAATACTATGGAAAATATCAATATGGAATTTATAAACATCATACAATCCTTTATACTTTTATCTAAACTAAGCTCTAAAGTAAGGGGATTTAAGATCTCCAAAACAACCAATGTAATAGAAGGCCAATGAACGAAACAAATGATCAATTAGTCAAATAAGTGTTTTTCGCATTACAACCAATTTTCTTAAAAATTATGTTTATCGCATTAATTGATGATAAGCAAACGGTTAATATCTTCAATAAATTTATATACCTCTGCTTGCTCATTGCCTGAAACCTTATCCAGTAATAAAATAGAAAGATTACGAGCTTCCTCATATTCCTGCAATCCAATATGAGCGTGTATGGCATACTTTAGACCTAAAACCTCTGTAACATTATTTGCCTTAAGCACATAAGCATAATACTTTAATTGCGCAAAATTCTTGGTTCCCAATGCTTCCGCCGCCAATTCCAAAATAGGAAGTTGCTCTTCTGCAGTATCGGGAAGCGTCTTAAGCAGTTTTTTCTTTTTCAAATAGGCCTCGGCATTTCCTATGTTCACCGCACTATCGTAATAAGTAATGGCTAGCTTGCGATTCTCTTTCTCATAAGCCCGTCCCATTCCAAAATAAGTTTGTGACAAACCTGCCTTTTTTATCTTGGCACCAGCACTACTTGCTTCTAAAACAGTATTAAAATCATTTATAGCATTGTTGTTATCGCCAATGGCAATCCAAGACATTCCTCTACCAACATAAGACTCAAGATTGTTCGGATTCAAAGCTACCGATCGTTGATACCAATCCAAAGCCTGCAAATAGTCCTTATTGGCATACAAAAGTTGGCCCAACATATTCATGCTAAAACTATTATGACTATGTTGAGCATTATGGACAAATAAAGAGTCAGTACTTTTCCAATGCTTTATTTGGTTATGTGAAACCAGAGCAAAACGTACTAACCCTGCAGCAACTACAAAAGCGAAAATGATCCTTACAATTGTAGCCCTTTCCTTGGAGAGGACTACAAAATAAATAACAATAGCGATACCAACACTGGGCATATAATTATATCTTTCCGCTAACATATTTATACTGATGGCAAAAAAATTAAGATTAAGCCCGATAAAGATAAAAAACAACCCTAATCCAAAAATAACGCCTCTCTTGCCCTCCTTGTCATGCGACTTAAAAATCCAAACAATTAACCCTATGAGAACGGCCGCCGCAATAACCGTCTGACTCACATAATGCGGTGGAACGGCAAGAGCGTCACTATTAAATCCGAAATCCGTGGGGAATGGCCTTATAATATGCAGTGCATCGGTATAAAACCACTCTATCATATAAAAGTAGAGCGTTTTACCACGTATTAAAAAATGCTCCAGAAAATCATAACTACCATAAAACTCCCCTAAGGTAACATCGGCCTCCCTAGAATCTATACTCACTATACCAAATACGAAGGACACTATTAAAAAGGGGAGCTTTTCTATAATCCTAGAATACCCAAGGGTCCGATAGTGCCAGTCTATCAAGAACAAAAACGGAGTTAATACGATGGCAGATGACTTAGAAAAGCATGCTAAAAGAAAAAGAAAAAATACCGCAAGGTAATTCCGCACAAAAAAATAAGACCCTTGTTGCTTTGCCCTCTTATTGTAAAAATATATGGCCCAAAACAAAAATCCAAAAGAAAGTAGCGTACTTCGTGTAGATATCCAGGCCACAACTTCTACTTGAAATGGCTGTAAAGCGAAAACCAAAGTGACAAAGTATATCAACCATCTGCGTTTTGGAAACCATTGTCCTAAAAGTAAAAATAAAAGAACAACATTATGAAGGTATAATACTAAGTTGGTTAAGTGATAAGCAGTCGCATTTGCGCCAAATAAATAATATTCTATGGCAAAACTCAAAGAAGCCAATGGCTGATAAGAAGCTAAATAGTAGTTACTAAAGAAATTTTTAAAATTTTCCCAAGTGAGCGACTTAACATCGGGGTTATTCAAAATCTGTTCCCCATCGTCCCAGCCAATAAGAAATCCACCATCTAAGACATCCATATAAAGGACAAACAACACAACAATAAACAGGACTATAGCCAAAATCGAATTTTGGGAGTCTCTTATATTCATAAAAGATTTATTAAGGAATTAAAAAAGAATGAAAAGAACTCATTATTCTATTTTTACAAAAAATGTCGTTGCCTTAAGGCAACGACATCTAGATAAAAAAGTGGAACAGCAATCTTACCCGCCTAAATATAAATTAAGTTTTACCTAATTCGGCGGTAGAATTCATAAGTGGGCACAAAAGCAGCATAACTGGTATTTTGGATTACTTCAGCTAACCGATTTTACCAAGGAGCTTCTTTTTTCATAGGGAGAATCCTTAATGCCGTGGGTTTTACAAAAATACTATATTACACTTATTTCCCAAAAACACCACATATAATAAAATACGTCCTTCTAATACATTTACTACTAGTTTAGAGGGAGTTAAAATTAGCTTAGCTTAAAATTTAGAATATTGTAGCTGTCAAACGAACCCCAAAAACAAGCTTTATATCCCCCGTTTATTTTAATAGCATTTAAAGAAGCTAGAAAAAATAACAATTTCAATCCCATCAGCACCAACACACCTCAGGGACTCATTGGCTGACTGGGATTCTAAAAAAAGAAAACAATGATACTCTTTCCTATACTTACAGAAACGCTCTTAAGAATGTTTCAAAAAATTAATCTATCTGTAGCGAGAATTACTTCTGATTCCCAAATAAAGAAACGAAAAAGTTACATCAACCCTAAAGTCATTAAAAACCTAACCATTATTGGTATTGTTTTTCTTAGCTTCCAAATACAAGGGCAAACCATAGCTTTGGCAGATGTAAACATTCCCTATTGCAAAAGCACGCCAAGCGTTGCACTTCCAGAGTTGATTTTAAAGGAAGTTAACACCGATGATTTCAAAACAGGCCAAAGCGAATTTTTATTAAGCCTTAACTATACCGGTACGGGAACGGCTGTTTTTGACACGAATGCTATCATAACACTAAACAGCACTTCCACCACGTTTACATCCATTATAGCCCCGGGCACTACCCCTAATACCTTTATTTTTACAATAAACATCGCTAATAATACCGTACTAGAAGAATTATCAATTACCGGTCTAGTGTTAGAACTTACCAATATTTCCGATAACGACAAATTTTCAATAGACATTGAGCCTAATGGTATTGGAACTATTCCCTATAGTTTTACAGCTAATCAAACAGTATCAGCAACTTTTAAAGACCATTCTCTAAGCTCTGGGACTACAAAAGTTAATGGCACCAGTCCAACGTACACCTATTGTGCAGGCGGTGCTTTACCGCAATTAAGTGTAGATGGAAATACCTATGTATCAAGTACAACAGGTTTACCCAACTTAACATATACGTGGCAAAAAAATGCTGGCAGCGGATGGGAGAATATCCTTGGAGCCAGTAATGAAACGTACACTCCAAATCCCCTATCAGAAACTACAAGCTTTAGACGCAAAACCCAGACTTCACTCCCAGCATGTGACGAAATCAGTGACCCTATTGAAATTAAAGTAACCACCTTGGCCCCTGGTTCTATTTCATTTGATGCAACTACTCCTTTGACAACCTTATTAATTTGTGACGATACCCCAGTTACCATCTTTAGTGCTGGCGACGCCGGCTCCACCACAGGCAAAATTTTTACTTATGCATGGTATTCTAATACAGCTGGTTCCGAAGCTCCTATTACTGGACAAAATAACGCAACACTTACCCTAACTACGCCACAAACCGATTATGCGGACGGCACTCAGTTTTACCGCAGAGCAAGCAGTGCCTTGTGCAGTACCATTGTAGAGAGTAATAAGGTAACGCTGAATTTGGCAAGCGGAATTACAGCGGGAAACATAACCATAAATGGAACAACCGCCACCCAGTTTCGCGGTTGCTCCGGTTCGGCAATTTCCTTAGACCATCCCTTTACCAATACCAACAACTACGCTTTAAGCTATGCATGGGAAGTACAACAAACAAACGGCGACTGGCAAACGGTAAGCAGTAACCCAGGCTTAAACATAGCCTCCCTATTTGTTGGAGAGCGTACGTACAAAAATTTAATCACAATTAATGGCACTAATTGCACTTATGAGAGCAACCAAGTAACACTAATTGGTTACGGTCTGAGTGCAGGTAGCATCAGTTTAAGTAATTCACAAAGCATATCATCCCAAACTATTTGCAATACCGATCTCCCTACCATTTATGGCGATCTTGTTCCTTTGGTCACCCCTAGTGACGCAAATGCCGTAGCAACCTTCGCATGGGAATCGCAGGAGTACGATCCAACAACTGCCACTTGGGGGGCATGGACAAACATCGCCACAGCAACCGGTGCAGATTATTCCTTACAAAGTTCTTTAACAGCAACACGAAAATATAGAAGAAAAGTCTTTTTGAGCATAGATGGAAGTACCTGTAGCGTAGGAACAGCGCCACCTATTAGTAATGAAATCACATTAAACTATGTAGCACCATTACAGGGCGGAAACACCATTATAGAAAATGATACATTAGGAGCGAGCGGTCTTTTCTTGTGCGAAAATTTTGCGCCCTTAAATTTAGCAGTAAACAACGGTAGTGATGGTTCTGGACTTCTTTTAAACTATCAGTGGGAACGAAGTATAGATGGCGGTATTTCTTGGCAAAATATTTCGGGGAATGGCACTGCCCCTACCTTAAATATAAGCAATATTCTTGAAAACACGGATTTTCGTAGGCGCACAACCCTACAGGGCAACACTTGCTTTGTGTATAGCAGCATTTTTAATGTAAACGTGAATACCTTGTCGCCTGGTGCTATTTCTTTTAGTGCGTCTGGCAATAGTAATACCCTGACGCTTTGCTCAGGTGCCAATTATCCCACTATTTTTAGTCGTGTGGATGGTACAACCCAATACCCTGGAAAAGGCACTATCGAATGGCTTTGGGAGCAATCAATTGATGATGGAACCAATTGGACGGCTGTAGCGCCATTAAGTACCAATCCTAATTTCCCGATAGCTTCAGGTACAGTAACCAATAGTGTACTACTTAGGCGTATGGCGCAATATACGGACGGTACTGCTACCACCGCCTGCACATTTAAAGCCGCATTAGCAGGAAATACAGACAATGTGCTTCGCATACAAGTACTACCATCAATAAGCGGTGGCACTATCGATGTTGGAGCATCTGTACAATTTATATGTAGTTCTGGCAGTGTACCTAATCAACTTACCGTAACCGAAACCACTACTGCTACCCCTCTCTACTACCAATGGGAACGTTTTGACGATATAAGCGGACAATGGAGACAACTACTTGGGGAAAACAGTAAATCTTTACTATTTACGACCACCACAGCACCTAACACGACTACCAGGTACCGCAGAGGCACTTACAATGCCGATCCACAAGTAGGCAATATTTGTCCTGCATATACCAGCAACGAAGCCGTGGTAAACGTGTTTAGCGCCAGTAATGGAGAAATACGGCTCCAAGACAATCTTTTATGTGAAGCGGAAGGTACCGTTTTAGATAACGTACAACTACCTATTAGCAATCCAGCTCAGACCATTAGCTACGCTTGGCAATACACCACAGACGATACCGCTGCCATTCTACCACAAAATATTGTTTGGACGACTGTCGAAACCGATAACCCATCGTACAACACCGGTGCACTCTCACAAACTACTTCGTTTAGACGGGTAGAGCGGTTTCAAAATTGTGCGGAAACCTATTCTAACATTCAAAAAATAACCATTTTACCCACTCTAGAAGTGGGCACAACGGTGGGTACGGCAACCGAAATCTGCTCTGGTACGCCAGGGGGAACCCTATCCGTAACGCTTACGAATCCAATACCAGCTAATGTATTTCATCAGTGGTATTCGCGTACGGACCCAATCGCAAACTACACCCTTATCCCTGGGGCACAAGGACTTACTTTTGACGTTCCCAACCTTACTGAAACTACTTATTTCACCAGGGAAACGTACTATGCACCAAGCAGGGAATGTGCTGTTTTTAGCCCCACAGTAGTGGTTAACGTAAACACTTTGAATGCGGGACAAATAGGTGGAGACACAACCGTATGCGAAGGAACATTAAATATACCTCTTGGTTCTTTAATTGCTCCTGCCTCTGGCACTGCTTTTAGTGTACAATGGCAACAAACCACAAACCCGGCAAATCCAAGCGCTTGGCAAGATATAGCGGGCGCTAGCAATAATACATATACAATTCCTCTGGCACCTAGTCAACAAACGCACTACAGACGTAAAATTACCAATACCTCATTAGGATGTGAAGCTTTATCCAACAACGTAACAATAGATGCTATTAGCTACCAAGGAAATCCAAACATACAATTTGCTAGTTTTCAAAATAGCAGTACACTTTCTTTTTGTAACGGCCCATTACCGCTTTTAATAGGAAATCAAATTATCCCAAGAACAAATGAAACTTTGATTTACCAGTGGTTTCAATCTAGCGACAATACTTCATGGACGGCAATTACTGCTGCTTCTGGTCAAAATTATCAACCCACCGCAACGGCTAATATCATTTATTATAAACGACAGGTTCGTATTTCTAAAAACGGCGTCTCCTGCGAATTGGAAAGTAATAGTCTGGAAATACTCCCTGCGAATCCTGATTTTACTATAACTGCAGGAGCTATTTTCACGACAGATGCTACTGGCATAGCAGGAGGTGATACACAAATTATCTGTTTTGACACCACACCTAACTTGCTTAAGGGTGATGCATCAACCGTGAAATACCAAGGAGTTGACCAATCTTTTACATACCAATGGTATAACTCTACAGACAACATAAATTTTCAACCAGTAAGCTCTGGCACCAATCAAAATCTGAGCATTACTAATAATCTGACAACAACCACCTATTTTTTTAGAGCCACCCTTCCCAACTCGGGCACGGTAACCTGTACTTCTATTTCCTCCAATAGGATAACCATAGTTGTTCCTGAAAATGGCAATTTAAATATTCAGGGGCAACGGCAAAGGGTTATTTGCCCTGGTGAAACCATCCAGACCTTAACCTCTACAAGAACGATAGGGACAACCGAGCTAAATACCCTTTCTTTTCAGTGGTTTGAAAATATAGATAATAATGGGTGGACCCCTATTAGCGGTGCTACTGATGACGAGTACACTAGGCCTATGACCACCCCATTAACTAGAACCACTTCTTTTAAACGAGAAGCAACCTATAGCATTGATACCGTTGGTGACGGAACCCCAGACTGCCCCGCAACAGGTATAGATAGCAATGAACTTACCTTTACCGTAAACAGGGCCGAGCCGGGAAAAATAACTTATGCTGGCAACATGATCGATGCCACTACGGCACAACTATGTTATGGTGCGGTGCCCGAAAAACTAATCACAGACACTGCCGACCCCTATTCCATTGTGGGTACTACGGCTGTTTTTCAATGGCAGACCAGTACAGATGGCTCAAATTGGACCAATATCCTCGTAACCACAGAAGATTACAGCCCTACTGGCCTCACACAAACCACTTTTTTTAGAAGGCTTGTTGGTTCTCTTCAAAGCCCATCCAACATAATATGTTGGTCTAACCCAGCCGAATCTAACTTTTTAAAATTAGAGGTATTTCCAGAACTGGAAACACCAATACTGAGTTCTACTGTAAATCTAGCATGCGATACAGAAAGTGCTCCTGGCACTATTAGCATTACAAATTTTAATAATGACCCTAATGTTACCTATACATGGTTTAGTTCTACAGACAGAATTTCATGGGATGAAGTAACCAATGCCGGTAGTAGTTTTACAGGTGATGTTTTATCCCTACCAAGGCTAGCCCAAACTACGTATTATCAAGTAAAAGCAATACAATACGCGACGCCAACCACCACATGTGAAAAGAGCAGTGCAATTTTAGAAATACCTGTAATCGCAATAGACGCCGGCACCATTGGTTTTCAAGATAATAGTGTTTCAGATTTTTACTACCCTACCTGCACTAAGGCCAATAACAGTATTTTTATTTCTTCGTTTAAGGGTGCAAAACCAACTGCTCCAAAGTACGAGGCCAAGATAGAAGTATTTTGGGAGGGACGTTCCCCCACATCAAGTGCCACATGGCAAGAACTAAATGTCTCCGGTATCTCAAGCAACAGCATTAACAATACTTTGGAAGTTTTTGGTACGCTATCTTCCAGCATCTTTATTAGAAGAGGTGTACGGGTGCCTACTTTTGGTGGCAACTTTTGCACAAGCTACACCAATAGTGTTTTAATCGATGTTATTGCCCCAATTACCTTTAGCAGTTTTGATCCCGCTATTTTTGCAACGGATGCAAGTTGTCCGGGAGCATCGGATGGCCAGATTCGACTGTCGGGAACAGCCGTACTGCCCCCAAGTACCACAAATACGCAAACCCAAAGAGTAGATTTAATCCTTAACGGCTTATTTGAAATCGGAAACGAGTTTACGGCAAGCATTAACGGTACGCCTTATACCTATACCGCTACAATTAGCGATACGGACCTTGCAATACTATCTCAAAATATAGGTCAACTATTAATTGACGAAAATTTAGCCAACCTAACCATCACCAACAATTCAGATAATACCATTAGTATTGAAAGTACGGATGCGGATATTCCCTTTACGATTAGTACCAGCGTTACTAGTGCAAAGAACGTTCGTTATGATAACGTTCGTTATGATTTGGAGTATAAAAGAGGTTCACGCCCAGAAAACACCTATACCTGGGCTCGTTTTATTAACGGCTTAATTGACCCTAGTTTTAGTAACCCGGGCACCTTGGACCTCACTGATATTCCCGCTGGGAGTTACGAGCTTACCATTAGTAATGGGCCCGCTTGCAATACGGTTACATCCCCTAGGTTTATTATTGAAGAGCCACTGCCCCTACCTGGGGCTGTTACCAATGTAACTGGTGCCGTAGTTTGTGAAAATGAGCCTCTTGAGCTCGAGGTTAGCGATGCTTCAACCTATACCAATCAAACTTATCGTTGGGAATTTTCTACGGATAATGAAGCATGGCAAACCTTACTACTAGCTGGCGCTAATGTTACTACCCCAAACGTGACCCTGCCTGCTATTACACAAAGTACGTATTATAGACGGGTATTGGAATTTACAGATACAAGTGGAAACATTTGTGGTACTCCGTACCTAACACCCTCTTATTTGGTCACTCTAAATAGCGCTGAACCCGGAGATCTTAAAGCCCTAGAACCCATTGTTTGCATAGGCAGTATTCCTTTGAATATCACCACCGATACCGGTGTACCCTATAATGCCGCACTATACAGTAGCTTTGTTTGGGAACGTACAGAGGATCTAACAGGTACAAGTCCAGCATGGCTAGAAATCACGGGAGCTACAGCAGAAGCACTAACCTTTACAGCTCCTTTGCTCAATACTACTAAATACAGACGCACAGCGGTACGCACCATTAGTGGCATCTCTTGCAAATCGGTCCCTTCCAACGAGGTGACCATTACTGTTAGGGAACTACCCATTATCGATAATGCGACTATTGCAAGCACAGGGCTCACGCCTGTATCTTGCTTTGGCGCGATGGATGGTGCCATTACCATAGACCCAACTACGGATATTCAGTTTCCAGTTTATATGGGTAGTCCCGCAATTACTACAGCCCTCTATTCTTGGAAAAATTTGGACAATCCCAGCTTTAGTGCCAATACTGCTAGTATAACAGGATTAGAACCTGGGCGTTATCAATTACAGGTGGAATATGATTACTGCAGCATATTATCCAATATCTTCACGATTACAGAGCCAGATATTTTTGAAATTAATGCCATTGCCCAATGCGATAACACCTTAAATTTAGATATTTCTGGTGGTAGTGATAACTACGAAATAACACTTACTGCTCCTAACGGGCAACAAACCTTATATTTCAGTAACAATACCATAAGCTTTAAGAATTTAATCTCGGGCGGAACATACACGGTATCCGTGGATGATATAGGTGGCCGTAGCTGCCCACCGCTAACAGAAACCCTTACGGTACCTACCGATCTAATCATTGATGAAGCCACCATAGCCGTTACTAATTCTAGCTGCTTCGGTGTTAATGACGGTCGTATTATTTTAAATAACGGCGGTATTACTATTAGTGGCGGTGTTGCGCCCTATAATTATTCGTGGACCGCACCTTCTGGTGCTACTTTTATTTCTCAGAACATAAGTGGGCTGGAACCGGGCACCTACGTTCTTTCGGTTACCGACCAGAGCGGCTGTACGGCAAGCACGGCCGCATCCGTTGCTTCCGTCGCTAATTTAGAAATCACCAACAAGCAAGTAACCAACGAATTTTTGGCCTGTAACGGAGCTACAAATGCCGCTATCGCTATCCAAATTGCGAGCGATGCCAATAGTGCCATTCAAATTAATTGGTTCAAAAACGGAACTGCGATTGACTCTAATGTAAATACCATAGAAAACTTGGGTGCCGGTAGCTACCGTGTTGAAGTGACCGACCTGAACGGTGCTAACCCCAATTGCAAGGTAGAAGACACCTTTGAGATTACCCAACCCGAAGTCTTTGCAGCAAGCCTATTAGAGCTTACATTATCTTCTTGTCCCGATGGTCTCGGAGCCATAGCAAGCTTTGACATTATAGGCGGCACAGCTCCTTATCTTTACAGCATAAACAACGGCACGCAGCAAACCTTAGCCAGCGACTTTACCATCACTGATCTACTTTCTGGAAATTATTCCATTACCATAACGGATGCAAATCAATGTAGTGAAATTTCTATTCCAGTTACCGTTGCCGAGCTGGAACCCCTAGCTGTTTCTATTGCCTCCGAAGGTGCCATTACGCCTATAAACTGTAACCTGGGAGGAGGCATCGCTGCCCAAATTTCTGGTGGTACAGCTCCTTACTTTTACATTTGGTCTGGACCTGGTTACAGTAGAACAGGAACAGATTTGAATACTATCACCAACCTTACTAATGCAGGTTTGTATACACTAACCGTTACAGATGCCACCCAGTGCAGTAGTGCCCCTATTAACGTGCAGCTAACCGATGATAGCGGAAGTTTTGGGTTGGATGTTGTTGTGGAAAACGGTAACTGTAGTATAACCGAAGATGGTAATAGTATTCGTCTTAATCCTACTGGAACAGTTACAAATCCCTTTAGTATACAATGGGAAATTTGGAACAAAAAAACAGACCCCACCTGTATCCAAGACTGCTTTGAATGGACACCGCTACCCAATAGCAGTGGTAGCTTAACCCAAAACAACCTGAATGCTGGCCGCTACAGGGTAAGCTTTAGCGACAGTAGTACAACAGGGTGCGGGAACATCATAAAAATAATTGAGATACCGGAACCGATACTAAACATAAAGCAGACAGCGGTTACAGCCCCTACGTGCACCACTGCCACTGGAGCATTTAATTTTGTTTTAGAGCAGACCAATCTTGTGGACTTTTTCCTGAATGGTAACTCAGTAACTTTGGGAGACGGTACGCTAAGCTATTCCCAACGAACCAATGATTATAAACTATCCGGACTAGCTAGTGCGGCATACACTTTAAGCGCGGTTGAACGTTTAAACACAACAAGCGGCATTGTAGCAGGCTGCCAAACTGTGGTTAGTTTTATTGTTCCTGAATACATACCATTGGCCTACCTTGGGGAAACAGAAGTTGAAATTGCCATTTGCGATACCACTCCCCTATTTACATTAAACACGGCAAACATAATAGGAGGCACCCCTTTCGTTGACGACCAAGGGCAAGCCTTCTATAATTACACTTGGTTTGGCCCCAATAATTTTGGTATCACAGGCGTAACCACCATTCCTGTTGAAGAAGGCGATTATAGGCTTGAAGTGAGCGATGCAGAGGGCTGTTTGACAGATACCATTGTTTTCACTTTTACAAACAGCCATGAGGAAATACAAGTTACAAGTACTTTTATAAGACCATCTTGCGATGGAAACCAACAGAATGGCGCCATAAACATTTCTATAAATGGCGGAAAAGCACCTTACGCCATAATTTGGGAAAAAGAAATCATAGATAACCAAACAGGAAACATAAGCTATGAAGGCGTCGCTACAAACGCCATTCGTCTAAACAATCTTGGCGAAGGACGGTATAGGCTTACAGTTAAAAGTACTTTTATAGGTTGCGGTAATTTAACCCATCCTGCAAATTCCTTTACCAAAATCTTTAGTTTAGAAAGTAGCGATACCTTAAGCCTTTCCGACACCCCTTTGCTAAGCGATGCGCTGTGCAAAGGCAACTCTGGCACAATAACGGTAAAACTGTTTGATACAACGGGCACAAATGCTGCCCCCGCTTTCTATTATGACGGTACTTTGGTGACGGGCAATAAAATAAGCCCAGATACCTATGAAGTGAATATTGAAACCCCTTTGGACAATGCTATTTTAACTATAGTTAACGATTTTGGTTGTGAGCTTACACAAGAAATAGCCCTTGGGGTGCCGGACGCAGGCTTTATTGAAACATCTATATCTTTTGAAGAAGTGGGGCAATTTATTACAGGTGAGCCCATCAACTTTACCAATACCACCGATGGTGATTTTGCCTATGCCATTTGGGATTTTGGAGATGGCACAACTTTGGAACAAGGTCCTGAAAACGATTTTGGCACCGTAAGCCATACCTATGAATTTGACGGCTTGTTTGAACCCAGTCTACGTGTTTACAACAGTACTGGTTGCTATACGGAATACTTTAAGGAACTAACCCTTGGCAAAGGCTATCAAGTGTTATTCCCTAATGCCTTTTCCCCCAACCAGGATGGCATTAACGATTATTTTGAAGGAGCCTTTATTGGTTTTACAACAATAAATCTAGAGGTCTATACACCATGGGGCGCCTTACTATATGCTGCGGAGTATGAAACCGCAAATACACCTAAGAACTGGGGCTGGGACGGGAATTACAGTAATGGCGAACCCTGCACACAAAGCTACTTTAGGTTTGTTTTCACAGGTACCCTACCAAACGAATCTGTTATCATTAAATCTGGCGAGGCCGTAATAGTAAGATAATATGCTACAAAAACAAAAGATTATAATTACCCTCTCATTACTGTTCGTTACGCTATCCGCATCGTCCCAAGAAAAGTCTATTTACAACTTGGCAAAACTACCCGCATTTAGCAACCCTGCCTTCCATGCCTTTAAAGAAAAGACAAAATTAGGAGTAGCTTCAGAGTTTGTATCAAACAATACCAACGGAGACTATTCACAGCAAAACTATGCCTATGGTTCTACTTTTTTTGAAAATTACAACTTTCAACTCAGCTTGGATTTATATAATAATCAATTAAACACGGCCGGCTACAACTATACCACTGGTTATTTGACCTATGGTTATAAGATACGTGTAAATCGCGATTGGACCGTATTTCCTTCTGCTTCCTTAGGATACAGTACGTACCGTTTTAATTTTTCACAGCTGGTATTCCAAGACCAGTTAGATGTATTGCGTAACAGGATTAGATCTGTTACCTCCGATCCAATTGCGGTAGAGGACGCCATTGGCTATTTTGACATGGGCGCCTCGTTTATGGCTCACAATGATCGCAACACGGTCTTTGGCTTTTCTATAAAACATTTAAACAGGCCCAATCTACAGTCTCGTGAGGAAGAACAAAATATAACCCTGGACATGCTGTTTAGCGCACAATATGGTTATGAGCTTAACTTAAATCCATACGGGCAGAGTGGTCTGCCACCTTATACCTATCTATTCTTTTTTAGCAACCTCTCCAAGCAAGGCCAGAATATGCGCCTAAATCTTTATCAAGAAATAACCTTACAAAATTTTTCCTTTGGTATTAACCAGCATCTCAATTTTTTAGAAAGTGCCAACTTTACCGAAATAGGAATAGCGGCAGGACTTACCCTTAATAAATTTGAATTTGGAATTAATTACCTTTTACCATTTGGAGAACAAGCCCAGTTTATAGTTCCAAGAAGCTTAGAACTATTCTTGCAATTTGACCTGTCTTCACTCTCCCAAAGACGAAGAAAAGATTTTAGTCGTTTTTATTAAAGGACACTCAATTACGGCTAAAAACCTAAAATATGCCGTTTAACCTCAAAAATATTAACTTCGTCAAATAAAACACCCATTAACACAAATAGAAAATTATATAGACTAAAACCAAATTACAGCATTAAAAACAATATAATTATACCCCACTCGCATTTGAAAATATAATTGAATTAACAGGACATCTAATCAAAAGAAAAAGCATGGGTACGTTAAAAGGAATGCGCGCGAACCTCATTCAAAAATTAGAACAAATAGATGATATTCATACGTTAAGATGCTTAACTTATCTAGTTGATCATAGCAATGAAACCCATATCAGAAAAATGTCTTACGAAGAACTTCTAATACTATCTAAGGCCTTTAAGGCGGATAAAGAATAATAATTCCAATATTACTAGTGCCCCTTCTTTTTTTTAAGAACTTTCAGGAGTTATGGCCGCTCGTCTTCCTGTTATTTAATAAAAGTACATAGTTATTCATTTGTGTTCTCATTAACGAAATAATATCATCAACTTACTTTATGATATAAGCCTGTAATCACCCAAGCTTCTCTCTCTCTCTCTCTCTCTCTCTCTCTCTCTCTCTCATAGAATATAGAATCCCATTTATTTTGTACTTTTTATGAATATATTGATTATCGAAGATGACTCGTAGTCTCAAAAAAGACTCCACTTTTTATTATCTAAAAACTTTTTAGACATATCTACTATCACTTCCGAGGCAAATGTAAGACTTACTAAGGAGCACCTTTTATCAAAAAAGACAGATTTAGTTTTTACGGATGTTGAGCTGGGTAAAAATAAAATTTTTGAACTTATGGAAACGATGAAGACAAGGTTTCCTCGTTTTATTATTACCTCTTCATATCAAAAATATGCTATTGAATCCATTAAATACGAGGTGGTAGACTATCTATTAAAACCCATAGAACTAGAAAACCTCGCCACCACCTATAAAAAAGGAAAAAGAAGCATGGCAAAGGAGCGGCACTATCCTAAGAACAATTACCTCAAAAACCATGGGAATCTTATTGGAATTAAATATGAAGTCAAAATAAAATTCTAATAATTTTCGAAATTGTGTTTGTTACGTCTATAAATGGGCAAACATATTTTTATTTAAAAGATGGTACACAAGAGCGTGCTTCTCGTGTCTTGGATGAGTATCTAACACTATTACCCGAAGATTAGTTTATTAAATGCTATCCGTTATATATTATTGACATACACGAAGTAACAAGTACAGCGGAAAGGGGTGAGCAGGTTTATCTTACCCTTAGCAATATATTATAGAATACCTGTTAAAAAGGCAAACTAATCTACTCTAAGACGCTACATAAGAAAATTAACGCTAAAAAGATAAGCGTATTACATCCTATAAACCAAAAATATTTAAAAGGTATTGTGTTTCTTAAACTTGCTGTTTTTCGTAAATCCTATTATTGCACTCCTTTGCTAATAAAAAAAGGATTAGTTTTTAAGTGATAAAATTAGTAAACGTTAGGTTTACCTTATCTGTTTTTTATATTTACATGGCATAGTGCAGTACTTTTTACCAAGCACTCTCAAGAATTTAACTTATCCATTAAACCAAGGCGCCCTATTCTCAAGAACCTAAGAATTCTAAATTTTAAGATAATTTTTAGTACAAGAAACAAAACTTAATCAAGCCTGTTTTGAATAACTGCCAGTTTTCAAAAAACTCCCTCAAATGCCTGTTTCATACCAATAGGTAGTTTATGTACTTCAAATCAACAATCTACATATCTAAGATTTAAAAAAATAGTAATATGCCACAGCTTAACTAAGAACGTTATAACTTTCATATCTTACTTTTAGTCTTTTCATTTTCCAAAACGCCTAATTAGCTACCTACACTTTGGTTTAAAATACCACCAAGCTTTTTGTTCTTAACTGCTTTTCCCTTAAACCCAGTTATATTAAAAAAAACCGAGGAATTATGCCATTTAATGTAGCTACCAATTTGAAACTGATTCCTGAGGTATCAGCGCCTCCCTATTATTCTTTCTGAATGGCTCTGCGTCTTTAGGAACATCGCTAACCTTCTCAATTCTTTCTATATCCCGGCCTTTCTCTTGTGCCACTTTTAAGTGATTTGATTTTTCTGCAACACGGGCTACCTCCGCTATTATCTCCTTGTTTAGCAACTGAACGTTATCGGTATCCAATTGGTTGATCTTGCCTTTTAATTTTACGCCAGGATCTATTTTAATGTCACCATAAAGTACTTCAGCAATAATGGTTGCACCTTTTCTCAAAGACAACAACTCGGTACATTCCAAAGATCCTTCAAAAATACCGGACACTACCATATTAATTGCCTTAACAGACCCTTGTAGTTGCCCAGTCTCGCTAATTACCACTTTACCTTCAGCAACCAAATGTCCCTTAACAAACCCATCTACTTTAACATCTCCCTGACAAACCATTTCCCCTGTGGTGTACATAGCCGTACTTATAACGGTTGGTAACATGGGCTTTACAATAGCTTTTTCAACCTCCTTATTGCGCGTAAACCACTTCATTCTCTTGCTCTTTTTTTGCTGTACAAATTACAGTACTAGAATTTCCAATATCAATTCCAACGGCGCGTCCCTTATCCCCGTTATTTGTTAAAATACTTTGGTAACAATACCCAATGGCCGCTAAATACTCTGCCTGCCCTGCCACTTCAACGGTAACAATACCATCGAACTCTTCATCAAAAAGATCTTTAATTTCTTTGTAAAGAGCGCCGCCTCCTGCTAAATACATTTTAGACGCCTTTGCAAAATCGGCATCATCAAAAGCCTTACGCAAAGCTGGTGAAATAACATCATTATAATATTGCCGTAATACTTTTCTACGTAGGTCTGTAAGATCTACCCTTTTTCTATTCAATACAATGGAGGCCTCTCTGAAGGCTACATCTAACTGATGTTCATTTTTAAGATCCAAATAATAGAGGCTACCCAATTCTATCCGCATTAAATTTACGGCGTAGCGCATACCAAAAACGGAAAGTGAAGACCGTTGTACAATACCGTTAGGCTTACTTAAAACACCCTCCAATGTACCATAACCCAGACTTAGCATAAAAAAATTACCCTGGACGTCCTGCTGCTTTCTAAGCCCCAATGCACAGCCTATAACCTCTGGCATTACATGTAATTGATCTACTTCTACACTAATCTTCTTGAGTCCTCCATTAGTGTAGGTCCCAGTGTCATACTGTATTACATGCTCTCCAATGTATTGGTTCTTGGCCGCATCCCTAAAAAGATTAAAGGTAGAAAATGGAAATCCTGTAGTTACAGTAATTGGGTTACCAAGCTTTTGTACACCTAATAGCAGTGCCGCTTTCATTAAAAGATTATAATCTATTTCATCTGGCGATGCATTAATGTTTCTGTGTGGGGATATACCTTCCGTGAGGGCAAGGTTCCCAATAATATAGGATTGCTCCCGCTCTGTAAGCTTCAATCCACTCACCAGGTCCGACGCTACAAATTTTAAATCTAGATTATTGCTCTCGTAAACACTTGGCACCGCCACAATGTCAAATTTATTATTTTCAGTCATACTTCGTATTCTTATCTTACAACTATTTTAGACACTAACATTTTGGCAATACTGCACAAAAATGTAGCATTACATGGTACTAATTTCACATAAAGAAATAGCTTTTAAAGGGTTTGACCTTGAGCAATGTAATAAGCGGTCGTTATGAAAAATAAGTGTTGCGCTTTGGTTATATAACAACTTATTGGGCACCAAATAACGCACTAAATCAGAATTCATCACAAACAAAGTATCCTTAGAAAAAAGAATATCCAAAAGTGACACTAAGAAGCTAACTGCGCTCTGCCAAAAAGCTTATACGGTATAACTAGCATTTTGTTCCATGCCACCATCCCAGAAGAAAATAGAACCGTATACATTATGTGCACTATTAAGACCTCACTTTGCTTCTAGTTATGTCCGAAGAAAACCAAGCAAACCACTATTCTTTAATTCATATCAATTCAAAAATTCATTATTTTTTGTAACCTGATATAATAATTGATATCGAATAATGACGAGAATTGATTTAAAACTCCATAACGCTATGCAACAAAAGTCAAAAAAATAGAGATGCGTATAATTAAGTTAGTTTACTTGCTTATTTAAAATACCTCTAAAAGAATGCGGACCATAAAATATAAAAGGTTTTGCTACACAACGTTTGGAAAAAAAATAACTTTAAAAAACCGTTTGTAAAATAAAACTTACCTGTAAAGGGTATACTAGCAAATATATAGCACTATACTATTTTAGGCAAACGCAAGGGTTCTCTTTTCAACATTTTCATATTTAAAAATAGTGGGCAAAAATATGATAACGTATTAAGGTCTTTTAGGTAGGATATTAAATTGCAATACCATGGAAAAAGGAATTTTGACTCCGTGTTAACATAAGAATAATACACTTAAGGCTTAAGCTTTAAATATCTGATTATAGCGTCTTGTTTACGTTTGGCTACGGGTATGACGTCATCGCATTTAAATAATTTTACAAAATAGCCATCACTTTTAAGAATATTTCTTACGTAGTTCATATTTACTATATAGGAATGGTGTACCCTAACAAAATCCTCCTCTGGTAACAATTTTTCGTATTCCCCTAAATTCTTGGATGCCGTTTTTTTGGAGCCATCCAATAAATGAAAATGTGTATAACGCCCGTCTGCCTGTATGTATACAATGGCATCCACGTTAACAACCTCTATTTTATCCATAGAGGAGAGCCCTAACATTCTATTTGCAACTCCTTCGCTACTTGCCGCCACCCTGTTATCCTGAGCTGCTTTTAGCCTTCTCTTTACTTTATTCACAGATAAGGTAAGACTTTCTATACTTACAGGTTTTACAATATAATCTACCACTTCGTGCGAAATTGCACGGAGGGCAAACCTTTCATGGGATGTGGTAATAACAAAATTATAATCAGCGGTATTCTCCAATTTTTCCATGAGCTCAAAGATTGAATTGTCTCCCAACTGAATATCGGCAAGAATAAAGTCTGGATCGCCCTCTGTAATCTCTAAGAGTGCCTCTTCTAAATTACTTGCCAAACCAACAACCTCAATGTCCGGAAAATACCTTTTTATTAAATTAGTAAGGGTAAGTTGTGCCCACTCGTCATCTTCTATAATTACTAATTTCATGGAAATACTGCTTAGTTAGTTCTATTACGATAGGCCTTGTCAAAAACGGGTTGCTATTTTTGTAACACTTCTTAGTAACAAAGTTAACAAAGAATTAAATAGTATTTATAACAATACGATATTAATTCACTAGCCAACAATACCGCCTACCACCATAAACCAAAATACCACGAAAAAATACCAGAAACCTTACCTGCGCTTTAGCCATAAAGTTAGAAGTACCATGAGCGCTTAGCATACTTTTAGCATGGCTTACCCGTATTTTTACATACGGCACAAACTTACTTATAACCACCAAAAAAGGACTACTTCTAGAATGAGGTAATAAATAATAAGCTGGGTAATAAAACACCATCACTTTGCAGTTATCCTAGGAAGACTAACAGGGTGCACTACATAAATCATTTTTTTTTAAAAAGATGGGCGCCATAAGCGCCCATCAGCCCCAAATCTTACATTAACCTATTGAAGTATTAATTAATGCAAAGCAAAAGTATCTCTTTATAGTTATAGAATTTATAAAATAGGACGAGTGGTATCCTTTAGAAAATGAATAGCGGTCTATGCACAACAAACGTATTTTAGACCTCATTTACATTACCAAAAAAAAGTGATTTTCTACTTTTTGGCATAAAATAAACCTAATTAGCCATCCCCCGTTTTTTTAGTTGAACACTAAATTAAGTTGCGGACTTTCATCTTCATTGGGTTTTTCCGCTACACCCCACCTCGATCTTGTTGGCATCAGTAAAATAGAGACGACCT
>Ga0136560_1000008_pt1 | contig 57726 bp, 14 predicted proteins | sample AntRauMeHopE1497_FD_104925 | JGI IMG/M metagenome (GOLD analysis project Ga0136560, IMG submission 104925) | Saline lake microbial communities from Rauer Islands, Antarctica - Metagenome Hop E1 #497 | ecosystem: Environmental > Aquatic > Non-marine Saline and Alkaline > Saline | place... | reverse complement strand
GTGAGGCCGAGCGCAGCTGCGTGGACCGCGCCGGCCGCCTCGGCCGCCTCGCCCGACCGCTGCCCGCGGATGCGCGCCCCGCGCCTGGCCGCGGTCTGGAGCGAGCGCAGTGTGAGGTGGCGGCGCGCGACCCAGCCGGGCGCGACGAAGGAGGGGAGGGGGGCGGGGCGGAGCGCGGCATCGACGAGGCGGGGGAGGAGGCCGCACTCCATGGCCAGGGTCGCTGCGCCGGGGGCGGCGAGGAGGGACGCGAGGGCGCGGGAGGCTCTGGCGCCGAGGGAGGCGGCGAGGCGGGCCGGGAGGCGGGGGGCGGCGACGACGCCGCGCGGGGCCTCGTCCGGGGCGTCGACCCACGACTGGGGGATGCAGGGGGCGGCGGCGGAGGCCGGGGGGCCGACGAGGAAGCGAGCGCCGTGGGCGCGGAGGTCCGGGGTGGCAGTGAGCATCGCCGCAAGGGCAGCGGCGAGGGCCGCGGTGAGGGCGACGGGGGGCGCGTCGGAGTGGGCCGCGGGGTGGCGCAGGAGCGGGGCGGAGGCATCGGAGGGGAGGGGGAAGAGTGCCGCGCCTCGGAGGGAGGGAGGGAGGGAGGCGGCGGACGAGACGGCGACGACGGAGTCCCACGGGGTCAGGACGGCCGCCCCCTCGTCGCCGCGGAGGAGGCGGCCGATGGGGTGGAGGCCGCGGGCAGGGTGGATCCGGGCCCACGGGCGGGGGCCGCCGGCCCAGGGGGAGGAGGAGGCGTCGGAGGCGCCGGGGGCGCCGACGGAGGAGGCTGGGCCGGCCCTGGAGCCGCGGGGGAGCCAGCCGAGGGTGGGGGCCTCCAGGACGCGCCGGAGCGCGGGGCAGCGGGCAAGGCCGAGGGAGCGGGCGGAGCCGGCGGCGCCGCCGTGCGGGGGGGCGGTGTCGAGCTGGAGCGCGGCGTCGGCGTCCGCCTCGGCGTCAAAGGCAAGGGCGACGACGTCGGCCTCGGGGCTCGCCCAGAGGACGACGGCCTCCGACACGGCGCCGCACAGCGCCTCTGCCGCGGAGGCACGAACCGTCGCGGCGCCGCGCGCCCCGCTTCTGGCGCGAGCGCCGGCGTCCTCGTCGTCGTCCTCGTCGTCCGCGGCCGACGCACCGGCGCCGCTGCCGCCGACGGCGACGAGGTCAGCGACGCGGCGCGACGCGGCGCTCTCCGCCTGCCCGTCAGCGCCCGCCCTCGCGGCCCGGCCGCCGACGACGAGCGTGGCGATGTCGCCGCCTAGCGCTCCGAGCGCCGCGCAGCCTAGCGCCGCCGCCCTCACGAGGGCCGAGGCGAGGGCGGTGTGGCTGGGGCGGCCGGCGAGGGCGAGGGCGCGCTCGGGGGAGGGACGGGACACGACCATCGCGTCGCCGATGGCCTCTGCCACGGCAGAGCGGGCCTCGTCGGCCCAGAGGGCCCGGGTCCCGGCGGTGGTGCCGAGGCCGGCGGCCAGGGCGCGCCGTAGGAGCGCGAGGCACGCCGTGGAGGCGGTCTCGAGGCCCGCCCCGGCGAGGGGGTCGGGCGCCCGCGCGGCCCCGTGGGCGTGGGCTGCGGCGGAGCGTACGGCGGGGCTCGGGTCCGCCCGCCCGCCGGCGCGCGCCTTGCCTGCGGCGGTGCCCGCCCGAGGGGAGGCGGAGGCGGCCGAGGCGGCGGGCGGGCCGTCGCGGGCGGCGGCCCGGGCGGCCCGTGGGCGGGAGCGCGGTCCCGTCGGCGAGGCGATGCTCCAGGCGGGGCGTGAGGAGCCCACGTCATCGACGCCGGCGGCGGCGGCGGCGGCCCCCGCGACGACGTCGAGCCTGGGCTCCGCTGCGCGGGCGAGGAGGCACCGCGAGAGGGTCGGGGGCCAGGGCATGAGGCCGACCGGGTCCCGGGCGAGGGTTGGGAAGTCCTCCACGGCAAGGCGGAGGGCGGCGGCGACGACGGCGGGGGTGCAGCGGGCGGCGACGACGCCGACGAGGCGGCAGGCGACGACCTGGACGCCGGGGGGGCCGGCGAGGAGCATGAGGAGGGAGGCGCGGAGGGCGGGGGCCAGGGCGGCGTCGGGCGGGGCAGAGTGCCCCGTGGTGTGGACGAGGGCTGCGGCCAGCGGCCAGGCGGCGGCGGCTGCAGCGCAGGCCGCGGCCTCCGGGTCCGGGAGCCGGCGGGAGGCCCTTGGGGGGGCGCCGTCCCGCCGCGGAGCGGCCGTGAGGTCTCCGTCGTCGCCTCGGTCGTCCTCGGCGTCGCTGGGTCCCGACTCGGCGTCGCTCAGCCCGTCGCTCTCAAGGCCGCTGTCGGCGTCGCTGAGCTCCGCCTCGACACCCCCGATGTGAGAGGGGTGCTCCGTGACGTCCACCGATGCGGTGAAGTCTCCCCCCCGGCCCAGGGCCGCGGTGCCGACGGGCGACGCGCCAGAGCTGCTGTCCGAGGACCAGGAGGGCCGCTTGGGCTGCCTCTCGCCGGCGGGGCCGGCGGGGGAGAGGGCGGCTCCGCGCCAGGCGGCCCGGCTTCCCGAGCCGGGTGGCGCGGCCGCGATGACGTGGGCGGCGGCGAGTGCCTCCGCGCAGGCCAGGAGCGCCGAGGCGAGGGCCGTGGCGCAGCCGGGCCCGGCCCGGGGCGGGAGGTCGGCCAGGCCGGCGTCGTCGGGGAGCGGGCGGGGCGGGAGGCGAGCGAGGCCGGAGACGACGGCGTCAGACGTCCAAGCGGCGGCGACGACAGCGAGGGCGGCGGCCGCCGCGTCGCTGGTTGCAAAGGACGCCGCGCCTGCCGAGGCGAAGGACGCCGCGAGGGAGACCCAGCGCCTGGGGCCGGGGCGGCCGAGGGGGCTGGCGGCGGCGCGCGGCGGCGGCCGGTGCCACCCGGCGAGCGGCTTGACGGTGACGCCTCCCCCGTCGGCCCCCGGGGTATCAGCGCGGCGGGAGAGGCCCGGCGGCGTGAGGGCGTCCTCGTACTGACGGGTGGCGAAGCCGAGGCGGCCGGCCTTGGGCCCGTCGTCGGGCACGACGGAGGCGAGGGTCCACGCCTCCAGGGCGGGGTGTTCGTTGCCCGGGAGGGGCGACCCGGGCGAGCCGCGCTTCGGGCTAAAGAAGCTGATGACGTCAGTGGGGGAGGGCGCGGTGTCCACCGAGAGGGGTGACGTCTCCTCTGGCACGGTGAAGAGCGGGCCACCAAAGGCCGACGCAGTGGAGACTGCGGGACCGCCGGCCCCAAGGCCGATCCCGAGGCCAAAGCCGCCCATGGGGGCCACGGAGAGCGAGGGGGCGCCGTCGGACGAGGCGGGGGAGCGGCGGCCTGCGGCGAGGATGGCCGAGGCCGGCACCACGGGCCTGACGCGCCACGGCGGCGGCAGCGCGTCGGGGTCGGCGGCGAACCACGGGACGGAGGGCCCGGGGGGGCTGGGGCCGCAGGCGGCCGCCGACGGGGCCGACGCCGCCTCCTGCAGGGCGGGGAGGACGCCGGCGGCGTGGAGGGCGGCCTCGTCGTCGACGGTCCAGTCCTGCGCGAGGGCCCACGCGGCGGCGTGGGCGACGTCGTCGTGGCCGGAGCGTGCGGCGGAGCGGAGAGCCTTGGCGGCGGCGGCGGCGAGGAGGGCCGCCTCGGCGCCGCACTGGACCTGCAAGCCCGTCGTCGCGCCCTCGATGCCGGAGCGCCAGTGGTGGCGGGCCATGTGGGCGGAGGGGGCCTGCGCGCGCCGCATCTGTGCCCGCGCGGCGCGCTCGGCCGCGGCGGCGGCGGCGCGTCCCCCGGAGGACCGTGCGGCCTGGGTCCGTGCCTGGTTCCCGGCCATGAAGGAGGCGGAGTCCCACCTGCAGCTGCTCGTCCCCACGGCCTCCCTGGACCGGGTGAGAGCGAGGGCGACGGAGGGCGGGGAGCGGAGGCCGGAGAGGAGGAGGCGGAGGCCGCGGAGGCCGGTGGCGCGGGATGCGGCCCGGGCAGAGCGGCGCGCCGCGACGGCCGCGGTGACGAAGGTGCCGAGCCATGGCATGGCCGTGGCGACGGCAAGAGCCGCGTCGGCGGCCGCGGCCGCGTCGGCGGCGGCGTAGCGCACCCGCGGGGGCCCGCCGCCCGCCGCGCCGGGCCCGGAGGCGGCGTCGGCCTTGGGCGTGGGGAGGGAGCGAGGTGTGAGGCGGGTGGCCGGCCCGACGACCTCGACGGATCGGGCCGAGCTGGGCGCGGCGGGGGTGGATGCCGCGGCCGCCGCGGCGCCCGAGGGGCCCGACTCCGCGAGGCTCGCGAGCGCGGCGGCCGCCGACGCGGCTCCCACGAGCTCGGGCAGCATGGCCGCGAGGGCGGTCCAGGCCTGGCTCCACGCCGAGGGGTCGCCCCCCGCCGCCGCGCAGCCCGGGTACATGGGGCCGACGTCTGCGTGGACCACACGGTAGCCGCGGAGCTGCTCGGCGGCGGCAGAGTGGGTCTCGGGGTCGAAGCCCTGGGACTCGAGGGCCGCGCCCGTGCCGCCGTGCGGGCCGAGGGGGCCGAACACGGGATCGTGGGCGTCGGAGTCGGCGGCGCTGGGGCCGGCGGGGCCGGCGCCTTCGTCGTCGGCCGCTCCGCCCTCGTCCTCGGAGGAGGATGGCATGGCGGTGAGGTCAAGCTTCCGACGGCCTTGCGCGGACGAGGGGGTGCCGTCCGCCGTGTCCCAGGCCGGGGTGGCGCGGCCGGCCGGGGATGCGCCGTGCCTCGCGCTGAGGGCGGAGCGGGAGAGCGGGGAGAGGCCGACCGCGCGGGACGCCGCGAGCCGGAGGAGGGTCGCGGCGGAGGGGAGGAGGCCGTGTGCGCCGAGGCGGCGCGCCCCGACGGCGAGCCAGGGGAGTGGTGCCCCCGCAGGGCCGGCGGCGGCGGCGGTGAGGACGGCGCGCATGGCCCGGAGGACGGCGGGGGGCACGGCCTGCCGCGGGGCGGGGAGGGGGCGGGGCGTCCCGGCCGGGCAGCCGACGCGGTGCCAGCGGAAGGCCGTGCCGTCCGACCCGGGGTGCGCGGGGGGGCAGAGGAGCAGGAGCCGGAGCTTGCGGCACACCTGCCTGCGGACGTCGGCGGCGTTGAGGCAGAGCCGCACGCGGACGCGGGGACCGCCGCGCGGCGCGAAGACCTCGGGCGTGGGAGCCGCGTCCTCCGGCGGGTCGTCAGCGTCGGCTGTGGCCTGTGTCGAGGTGTCGACGACGCCCGAGAGCATGGCCTCGAGAGCGGCGCCGGGGGAGGGGCCGGGCCGGCCCGAGGCCGCCGAGGCCCCCGAGGCCGCCGAGGCCGCCGAGGCCGCCGCCTGGTCCATAGCCGTCCTGGCGTCAAGGAGGCATCGCCGGGTTAGGGGCCGGGCCACCGCCCTGGACCCGACCCACGGCCCCGCCAGGCCCTGCTCGACGCTCGACGCGGGGACGGACTGCCAGGCGTCGGAGCAGGCGCTGCCCGCGGAGCTGAGCCACACCCTGAGCCGCATAGCCCTGGTCCAGGCGGCGCGGAGGGCGGGGGAGGGCGGGGCGAGCGGCGTGGCGCCCCTCGCAAGGGCCTCGACGGCGGACAGGACCTCCGAGGCGAGGGCGGGGGGCGAGTGGCGGACGGCGGCGGCGAGGAGGAGGACCTCGCAGCTGGTGGCGGCGCGGTGGCGGCGCGACGCCGGCGCCGTTCCCGCCGCCGAGGCGAGCCAGGCGGCGAGGACGGGGCCGGGGCGGCGCCTGAGCGGGGCGGAGTCGTCGGTGCCGGGGGAGGCGCCCGTCTCGTCTGGCGAAGCGTCGCCGGAGGCGGTGTCGGCGTCCTCCGCGGCGGGCGAGAGGAAGAGACGCCGGTCGCCGTGGAGGTCTGGGCGGGCGCGGGCCAGCGCTTCGGGCGCCGCTCGCTTGGAGATGAGGAGCGCGGACACCACCTCGGCGACGCCGGGGAGGCCCGCGGACACCTCGGCGGCGGCCGCGGCGGCGGCGGCGCCCGCCTTCCAGGTGGGGGGCGACGCGGCGACGGCGTCGACGGCGATGCGGGGCGGGTAGAGCTCCACGGCCGGGCCGGCGCCGAGGGAGGCGGAGGAGGCCGAGGCGGCGGAGCCGACGCCCTTGCAGCCGAGGCTCTGCCGCTCCGCCACGACCCATGCGATGATGGACTCGCGGCGCCTGACGACGTCGGCTGGCCGGGCCGCGGGGGGGCTCGCCGGGTCGTCGACCGCCGCCGCGACGGCGCGGCCGCGCGTCGCGAGGAGCGGGTCCTCGCCCTCCCTGGCGACGCACCCCGCCTCCATGGCAGGGCCGGAGTGGGAGAGGAGGCGGAGGGGCGTGGCGGCGAGGAAGGGGGATAGGACCTCCTCCTCCTGGGTCTGGGCCGGGCCCTGGCCCGCGACGGAGCAGGCTCGGGCGGCCAGGGCGGCGAGGGAGGCGGCCAGTCGGGGGACGAGGGCGCCAGGGGGGGGCGCGCCGGGCGGGGTGCGAAGGCTGGCCTCCCCGGCGGCGTGGCGCCCGGCCCGGAGGAGGAGGTCGTGGGCGGATGCGACGTCCTTGGCGACGGTGACCGGGGCCGACGCGGCAAGGCCCGGCGTCCACCACGCCGCCACGCCGACGCCCGGGAGGGGCGTGCCCTCCCACGCCTCGCGCTCCCGGGCCCGGCCCCTCCCGTCTCCGGCGGCAGGGCTCGCCGCGGGCCCGCCGCGCCCCGGGCCCGGCCACGCGGCTGCGAGGTCCCCAGCCGCCGCCGCCGCCGCGTCCCACGCCGTGGCGGCCTCCACGGCTGCCGGGATGAGCATGAGCGCGAGGTGGGCGTCGCCGCCTCCCTCGCTCTCCAGGGCCGCCCCGGCAGAGTGGGCAACGTGCCACAGCGCACGGGTGCCCGGCCACCGCTCCAGGGCGGGGAGGGCCGTGGCGAGCGACGCGGCGGCGAGCGACGCGGCGGCGCCAGCGGTCCGGCGCAGCAGAGCCACCTCGCGGCTCGCGTCGCCGTCGATGGTGGGGCCGGCGGGCGCCGCGGCGCGGCTCGGCCCCGGCCCGCCCGCCGCCAGGGCGTCGGCGAGGCGCTCCTCCGCGAGTCGCCAGGCGATGAGAGCGCCCTGCATGTGCGAGGCGGCGGCCCGGGCGACGCGCGCCCCCGCCCTCATCGCTGCTGCAAAGGTGGCGGCGAGATGCTCCCGGCTGCTGACGTCCTCGGCGATGACGCGGTGCAGGCGGCCGGGGTGGTTGGGGCGGGTCGAGTCGGCGGCGTCAAAGAAGTCTGGGCCGGAGCCCGGGTCGGGCCCGGCAGAGGCGCGGAGGGCGGCGGCGACGGCGGGCGCGGCGGACTCGCGCTCCGCCGCCATCAGGACCTGCTCTGCCGCGTGCCGCGTGGCGTCGGCGTCGGCGGACTCGAGGGCGGCCGCGATGGCGCAGGCCCGGGCCGAGGCGGCGGCGGCGGCCCACACCCTCGCGGGGGCGGGGCGGGGCGGTGTGAGGAGCTCCTCCGCGGCGGGGCCGAGGAGCGGGGCGCGGGATGGGAGGAGGTCGGGTGGGTGACCGTCGGGCGGGCGGCCGCCGCGGGTCGGGGCGGCGTGCGCGGCGGCGGAGCCCAGGGCCTCCGCCAGGGCGGCGAAGACGCGCTCGGCGCGGGCGGCGTCCCTGAGGAGGGCGAGGGCCATGGCCGTGGGCCCGCCCGCGGCGTCGGCGAGGAGCGCGCTGGTGCCCGGTGCGGCGCAGGCGGCGACCGCTCCGCCTGCCACGTCATCGGCCCGGGCGTCATCCTCGAGCGCCGACGCGGTCCGGGGGGTCCGGACCGCGGCGCGGTCCCCGTCCCCTCTCCCCTCCAGCTCGTCCTGTGCCATGTCCGACGTCAGCCAGGAGGGCGTGCTCCCGAGGAGGGGGTGGATGGCCGCCTCCCCCGCCACCACGGCCCGCACGAGCTCTGCCCGTGAGGGGGACCGGCCCCCGACGAAGCGGCGGCGGAGCACCGACACGTGGCTGTCGCGCTCCACGGCCGAGGAGGCGAGGGGGGCGTCGCCGAAGCGGGAGGTGGATCCTGCGGTGAGGCCCCCCCGGGCCGCCTCGGAGGCCTCCTCTGACCTGGCTGCCGCTGCCGCGGCGAGGAGGCGTCCAGTGGCGTCAAGCGGGGGAGTGGGGTAGTGATGGAGGGTGACGGGTCCGGAGAGGGCGGCGGAGGAGGCGTGGGCGAGTACCTCGCAGGCGACGGCGCCGGCCCGGGGCGCGGCACGGGAGGAGGCGAGGACGGGGGCGGCGCTGAGGAGGAAGGAGGCGGCGGGGCCGTCGCGTGGCCGGAGGCTGGGCCAGGGGGCGGAGGCGCGCACCTCGCCGGCGACGGCGCCCTCGGACCGCGGGGCTGGGAGGCGGGGGGCGTCGGATCGCGGCTTTGTGAAGACGGCCCCCGAGCCGGGGCGGCCCAGGGGTGCGGCGGGGGCGGCGGAGCGGCGGGAGATCCAGCCGGGGGCGGCGCCGAGGGCCGCGAGGGCCGAGGCGGCCGAGTGGGGGACCAGGCGGCGCAGGGCGCCGACGGTGCCGCGTACGGTGGGGGTCCCCGCGGGCGCCGCGGTGGCGAGGGCGGCGTCCAGGTCGTCGACGGAGTCGTCGTCGTCGACGCGGATGACCGCTGCTCGGGCGAGGCGCCGGCACGCGAGCACGGCGCCGGCGCAGCCCATGCCGCACGCGCGCGGGTCCACCCCGCACAGGGCAGGGCGGCGGAGCGATGCGGCGGCGAGGCCGAGGACGCCGGAGAGGGCGGCGGCGGCGGACGCGGCCCCGTCACCGTGGCCCGCCGCGAGGGGGCGGAGCGCCGCTGCGAGGGCCGCGGCGTGGACGAGGGTGGAGGGAGACGACTCGACCGCGAGGGGGCTGTGGAGGGACCCGCCGCGGGCAGCGGCGACGGCGCCGGGGGGCGCCGACGCCAGCGCGGCGGCCAGCCGTGCCTCGTCGGCCTCGGCAGCCCGCAGCGCGAAGCGGAGGAGGAGTGACACGGCGCCGAGGGCGGTCTCCGGGAGGCACGCCGCGGCCGTCTCGGCGGCGAGCGACCCAGCGGGGTCGTCGTCGCTGTCGTCGCCGCTCCAGCTCCCGGGGTCGGCCGCGGAGTCGCCGGCGCGGCCCGGGTGGATGCGGAGGGGGCCGGCGGACGGGCCGTCGCTGCCCCCGGTCCCCGCGGTGGGGCGGGGGCCCGCAGGGGTTGCCACACGCCGGGGGGGGTCCCTGACCGCGGGGGGCGCGGGGGTGCCGCACGCCTCGCATTCCGTGCGATCGGGGGTGTTGATCAGAGTGCACTCTCCGCACTGCCACGCCGACGGCGCCGCCCCGCCCCCGGTCTCGGCGTCGCCGGCGGGCGCCGGACCGGGCGCGATGCCGGGGCGGGCTGAGCCGCAGACGGCGCAGGACGCGACGTCGGGCGAGTTGGCCAGCGTGCACTGGGCGCACTGCCACGCCGAGTGGGCCGCGGCGAGCTGCTCGTCCAGGGACGTGCCGGGGGTGGGCGGGGCGGCGGTGGCGGCGCCCGACGGCGGGGCCGATCGCGGGGAGGCGGCACGCCGGTCATCGTCGCCCTCGTCGTCGCCCTCGTCGTCGCCCTCGCGAGGCGTGCCGTGGCCGGCCGACCGGAGCCTCGCCACGGCCGAGCGGCGCGCTACCCATGCGAGGAGGGACCCGGGCCGCGCGCCGGTGCCCGCGGCGTCGGCCGTCACCGCCTCGACGGCCGACCTGGCCGCGGCGGCCGTGCCGCGCGGGGACAGCTGACCCCAGAAGTCGGCCGTCGGGTCGGCGGCGCGCGGGTCCGAAAGCCCGCCGGCCCGTCGCGCCGTCGCGGCGGCGTCCACGACAGCGTCGCCGCCCGACCCGAAGCTGGCCACGCCGCTGGTCGCGCCGCCGGCCGTCTGGACGAGCTGGTGCCTCTCGGCGGTGCCCAGGGCGCGCAGGACGCCGTCGCGGACGGTCACTCCGCGGGGGAGGGCTGCCCCGGCGACGTCGTCCTGGGAGCCGGTGAGCGGCGCCCCGGGCGCGCGGAGGAAGGGGGGCGCGCCCTCGAAGGGGTCCTCGTCGGCGGAGCATCGGAGGGCCGCCGGGGGCAGCATGCCCGCGCCGTAGGGCAGGAAGGCCCTGCTGATGAAGAGGGCGTCCTCGTGGGAGAGGGAGGCGGGGTTGTGGACGGCGGCGGCGGCGGCGGCCGCGGCGGGGGACGAGGGGTCGATGGCGATCCGGGCGTTGGCCGCCTCGAGCCGTCCCTCGTAGGCGTCGTGCCAGGCGTGGAAGGCGTCGAGGGTGGGGAAGTCGAGGAGGGGGCTGAGGAGGAAGGCTCGGCGGTCGGCGGCGTAAAAGGTAGCGCAGGGGCGGAGGTCCGGGTCGTGGCCGCGGGCGCCGGATGGCAGAGGGATCTCGACCGCGCCGCCCGCGCCGGTTCCTCCGGGGATGAAGAACACGCGGGGCCTGGACCTGTCGCGGTTGTCGAGGCACATCGTGACCGCCTCCTGGAGGCGGGCGCGGCGGAGGCGCGCGCCGGCCCAGTAGGTCTTGCCGTTGGAGGGCCGGTACGTCATCATGTCGCGGGTGCGGTTGTAGCGGTCCGACTGGACGGGGAGGATGGCCACGCCGAAGAGGACGCCGCTGGACTGCCCGGAGGGCGCCGCGGCGGGGCGCATGGTCCACGCCCACACGCGGCCGGCGGAGAGGGGGGTGTCGGCGGCGGCGAAGCCGGTCTCGGAGACGGACTCCGCGAAGACGCCCGAGGAGTCGACGACGGTGCCCCTCCCGAGGCCGGGGGTCGGGGAGAAGCGCATGGGGCGGGAGTGGCCGCCGTAGTTCTCGGGGAGGTCGGGCTCGAGGCGGCAGGCGTTGGCCGACTCGGCGGCCCGGGGGAGGAAGAGGCGGCGGGGCGCAGGCAAGCCGGCGGCCGCGGAGGAGGCGGCGGAGGCGGCGGCGGCGGCGGCGGAGGCGGCCGCGACGGCGGGTGAGCCTGCCCTGCTCTGCCGGGGGGACTCGATGGGCGACCTTGGTCGATCGTCCGCGTCGGCCGAGAGGCTCATCTCGGACGGGGCTCTCGCCCTGGAGCGGAGGGAGGTGACGCGGGGGTTGAGGGGCGGGGACGGGGGGCGCAGGGGGCTGAGGGACACTGTCATGGACGCCGGGACTCCGCGGCGGCCGGTGCGGGGGGACGGGGCGGCGAGGCCGCTGCGCGGCGAGGCGGCTTCGGAGGCCCGGTCGTCGCCGTCGTCCTGGGGCATGAGGCCGGCACGGCGGGCCCTTGCCCGCCTCCAGTCGGCCGGGCCGTGCGCCGCGGCGAGGGCCTCGGGCCAGGCGGGGCCGCCCGCGGCGTGAGCGAGCTCCGAGAGCAGGGCGGCGAGGGCGGCACGAGATCCGGAGTCGCCCGGGACGGGCCGCGCGGCGGCGGAGGGGGAGGGCAGGAGGGCCCGGGCGAGGGCGAGGAGGAGGGCGAGGCTGCCGCTGGAGGCCACCACCTCGACGGCGAGGCGCAGCGCCGAGGGGAGGGTGGGCGGGGCCGGGCCGGCGGAGACCGCTCCCGGCGCGGGTACGCCCAGGGCCCGTCTGACGTCGTCCGCGCTCGCCTCTTCGGCCTCGAGGCCGAGCGACGCGGAGAGGAGAGCCGAGGCGGCGGCGGCGGTCGGGTCCGCGGGTCCGCCGTCGCCGAGCCAGGGGACGAGGGCAGCGAGCGCCGCGGCAGCGTGCCGCCTCGCGGGGGCCGCACGGAGCCCCGGGCACGCCTTGGCGGCGTCGGCGGCGTCGAGGAGGAGGGCGGCGCGCCCCGCCGGGGTGGCCGCTCCGTCCGCCGCGGCGTCCCTCTCCTCAAGCTCATCGCTGGGGGCGCTGTCGCCGTCGTCGTCGCCGTCGCCGCTGTCCGGGCCTCCCGTGAGGCGTCGCCGCGCGAGCGTCCCGCGGGCCAGCCCGCCCAGGGCCTCGGCGATGACCGACTCGGCCGTCTCACGTCCACGGGCCGACCCGGTGCGGGGCGGGGCGGCGTCCATGGCACGGCCGACCACCACGACGCTCTCCAGCGTGTGGCAACCGTGCTCCCGCGACACGTAGCCGTGCATGCGCACCTCCACCGCGTCGGCCAGCACCCCCTCGGGGCCCGCCACGGTCAGGTGGATGGGCTTGCCGTGGCACGGCTCGAAGGACGGCGTGGTCGACGGCCCGAGGCGGGCCACCGTACGCAGTCGCCCCGTCCTCGGGTCCGTGCGGAGCAGCTCCGCGTCGTACCGCACGGCCAGGTAAGGCCCGAAGGGCACCACCGTGACGCGGTCCACCACCGCCCTCGACGCGAAACCGCAGCGCCAGAAGGTGCTCGGGCGGCCGGTGGGGCCGGACCAGTAGCGGCCGGCGGCGGCGTGGTCCGCGGCGTGCCTGTCGCCGTAGTGGGGGCTGTACTTGCCCGTGGACTCGACGGTGGAAGGGTCGAGCGGCACCACGGCCGCGGCGGGGGCGGGCGCCGGGCACCAGGCCTCGAAGAGAGACAGCGCGGGGAGGACGGCCTGGGCAGAGCCGACGGAGCGGGAGAGCAACACGACGGCGTCGGCGTCCCCCGCGGCCGCAGCGGCCGCGAGGGCCCGTGCCTCCGTGGCGACGACCGCCGCAGCCTCGGCCACACCCGACGCCGCCGCCGCGCCGCCGCCCTGGGCCCGGGGCAGCACGGCCGCAAGGCCCGGCCCCCGCGCATCCGCCCCGCCTCCCGACCCCTGCGGCACCACCTGCGCCACCACGCTGGACGAGGCACGGCGGCGCGACCACGCCATGCGCGGCCCCCACCGGTCGTCGTCCTCCGAGTCCTCCTCGTCGTACCGCGGCCGCCGCGTCGACGGCGTCTCCCCCGGGAGGAGGTCCCGGCCGGCGCTGGCGCCCTCGTCGTCCTCCGCGTCCGCGCCCGGCGCCGGGGAGCCGTCGCCCGGGGCCTCGGCCCCATCCTCCACGGCATCCGCCTCCGCCCGCGCCTCCGCGTCGAGCAGCGCCGCCCGCTCAAGCTTGCGCTTCAGGCGCGCCGCCCGCTTCCGGGACCTTGCCGCCCTGGCCCACGGGGCCGGGCGCGCGAAAAGCAGCGACGACCGCGCGAGCGCAAGATCCAGGGGGCTGCGAGGCCCGTTCCACGCGCCCGGCGCCGCCGCCCAGTCCGCCAGCGACTGCGGCCGGGCTCCACGGGCGCGGGCCGGCGGCGAAAAGTCGCCGTGCCGGAGGACTTCACAAGCCGCCGCGACGTCCAGCGTGGAGCCTTGCTCGGCCCTCGCCGCGGCGAAGCAGCGCCGCAGCTCGACGCACCTGGCAAGGAAGTCGATACTGAGCGACGCGCCGCTCCCGTCGCGCCGGGCTCCAAGGAGGGAGGCCAGCGCGCCGTCCCGGGACGCTGCCGCGATGCTGGCAGCTGCGGGGTTCGGCGCCCAGCCTTCCCGCTCGCTGCTGCCGCCCGCATCGTGCGCAATGACACGCTCGAACATGCCAGAGGCGTCCACGTGCGGTGCGGGGGCCGCGGGTCCCGGCGCGGCGTCCTCGGCTAGCTCGCCTTGGTGCTCTGACGTCCGGAGCGCCTGCCGCACGCCGGCAGCGAGCATCGCGTCGCCGAGGCCCGCTAGGAACGCGGAGCGCGACCGGTCTCCCATGGCCCGGGCCTCGGACGAGCCGGCGGCGAAGGCGTACACATCCCCGGCACAGGCAAGGTCGGCGTGCGTAACTCCCCCAGGCGCCCCGCTCGCCATCGGCGGGGCACCCTCCAGGCCCTGCGGCTCAAGGTTCAAAATGTCGTGCCCGGGCTGTCCGCCGGCGGCCATCGTGCCGCTTTGAGGGCGGCGAGTGCCGGCAAGGAAACGCCGACCGGCGGGCCATCAAGCGAGGAACTCGGCAAGCGTCGCGACCTCATCGGCTGTCCCTTTCGCGCCGGGACCGTGAACCCCCTGGAACGCGTGCGCTTGCGAGGCCCCCTTTTGCAACACGGGCCGTGGCAGCAGGTCCGTCGCGGGGTGCGCGCTCGTGCGGTCACTTTAGAAGCGGCGTCGTTCGAGCAGTGGTCCATCACGGCTGACTCCGCCCGCATCTCACTCACGGGCCGCCCGGACACAAACGCGCATCATCTTGTCCGGCATGTGGTCGCGCACCATCAGCGAGCTGACCTGGATCTCCCTGAACTCGTCCCGGGAGGCCTCCCTGGCCGTGTATGGCAGCGTCCCGCCGCGCGTCTGACACGGCAGCTTGCACCCCCACTCCCGCCTCGGCTGGCGCTCGAGGTGGACGACCCTGCCCGCCATTCTCATCGTTTGCACGTGGTCGCGCTCGTGCCCAGCATCCACGGAGGCGGCGTCGTCCTCGTCGATGACCGAGGCCGACGCCTCGAAAAACCCGCGCGTCGAGCCGACCTCGCCCGCCGGAGACGACGCGGACGCCCTCGCGCGGCCGCTGGGCATGAGCCGGGGCGGGGCCGATACGGCACTCCTGGTGAGGGGCACAGAGGCGTCCGCAGAGGGGCAGGGCGGGCCGCCGAGAGCGTCGGCGTCAGGGGGCAGGGCAGCGGCCGGCGACGGGGCGGCGGGGCCGTCGCCGTGCGCGGCGCCGGCGCCGGGGCCCAGGACGGCGTCGGGGTCGAGGGCGCAGGCGCCGCAGCACACCGCCGCGGGGCAGCCGAGAGACCCGGTGGCCGACGCCGGGTAGCGGCATCCCGCGGCGTGGACGGCGCACCCCGCGAAGCCCCTGGCCGCGACGGATCCCAGGAGTCGGACCTTGGACACGCGCGCGGACCGCAGCTCCCGGAGCGACGCTCCCTGCATCCTCCTGGCCGACGCGAGCGAGAGACGCGGGACGACGTCCCTTCCGATGACCACCGACGTCACGGTGCCCTCGAGGGCCGCGGCGAGCGCGGGGGACACGAGACCCCCCGGCGGGGCGAGCGCCGCGACCACCAGCCCCGGGAACCGGCCCGACAGCGCCACGCCGAGGAGCGTGGCCACCCCGGCCCCCAGGGAGTGTCCGACCACGACCAGCCGCCAGGGGCGCCCGTCGTCAACCCCGGGGGGCGGCGGCACGTCGACGGCGACGTCGCCGGGCGCCGCCGAAAGGTGGTCGGCTTGCGGCGCGGCGCCACGGGACGGCGCCGCGGCACGGGGCACCGCCAGCCCGCCGCCCTCCACTCCACCCTCCTCCAGCTCTGCCTCCGGCTCTGCCTCCTGGAACTCCGCGAGGCTCGGCCACGGGACGCCTCTCCTCACGGGCAGGGCCACGCCCGCGCGGCCGGGACCCCCGCCCGGCGCCTCGAGCGCGCCCGCCTCGCGCAGCCGCTGCGCGATGGTCAGCGCCCCCGTCCAGATCGCACGGTGCACGAGCCACGGCCCGGCTGGGGCGGTCCCGCCCAGCAGCCCCCACCGCTCGGCCCACGGGGCGATGTCCACGGGCCGGGCGTCGGTGTCCGCCACCACGTCGCTCAGCGACATGGTCCCCCGCACGGACACCACGACGGCGCGTCGCTCCTCGTCCCTCGCCACGAAGAACGGCCGGGACTCGTAGCTGCCGCGGAACGAGGCCAGGACGAGCGACGACAGCGGGACGCGGGCGCCGAGCCGGGCCGCCGTTGCGTCGCAGCCGCAGCAGCCGCCGTCGCCGGCGTGGATCGGCGCCGGGTCGATGGCCGGCAGGCCGGCGATTCGGGCAGCCGCGACCCCGCCCCGGCGCACCCCGCGGCAGCCGCACGGGACGCACCGGCCGACCCTGTCGCGGCAGCACGCGTCCTCGGCGCTCCCCGCCGCCAGCGCGCAGAGCCCGCAGCAGGGGCGCATGAACACGAAAAGCGCCCAGCCGTACGCGCCGACGGCCAGCTCGGACCAGCGAGCGCGGTCCAGCGACCGCTCTGGTGTCAGGAAGTCGAGTGACGCGGGGCCGGGGCCCGGCGGCGTTGCGTCCGGGCTGCCGCCGCGCCGCTGGGACTGCCGCAGCCGTACCAGCGCCATCCCCGCCGCAACGTCAGTGGGCGACAGCATCAGCCGGTCCGACCCGTGCAGGGTGTCCGCCACCACGGCCCCGGCGCGGACCAGCGCGCCCTCGGCCTCGCCTTCGTACGTGCAGCAGCAGCGCAGGAACGAGCACCTCGCCGCCCACCTGGAGCTGTGATGGGCGCCGCCGGCTTTTGACACCGCGTGCGAGCTGCACACGAGCCCGACGACGAAAACCGCCTGCATTGCCGTGATCACGGCCGTAGCGTACGCAACAATGCGGGCGGTTGTGTCCGCAGCCCGCTCCTGCTCCGTTCGGGCCTTGCACGCCTCGCTGTCGTCCCCGGCGTGGACCGCCACCAGCAGGCCGACCACGGACGCAGCATCGGCGCAGAGCATGACGACTCGGGCCACGACCCACGCCCGAACGGGCCTCCGGCGGTCGAGCTGGGGAATGGTGCCGCGGCTCGACGACCACCCGAGCGCGGCGTCGATCACCACGCCTACGACGTTGACGCCGCACGCCACGATCGCACCAACGTCGAGAACCTCCGCGCAAGGCGCGTTCCGGACCACCGCGGTCAGCAGCAGCGCCACGACAAGGGCGCGGGCGCCGAGGCTGCGCAGCGAAGACAGGACAAAGTCGTCCGACGCCACGGGCAGGCGCCTCCCGCACACGACGACGGAAGGCATCCCGGCCCTTCGGCGCGCCCGCGTGCCGCCAGGGTCGGGGAGTGCCACCGTGCCGGGTGGTAAGCATTCAAAGAGCAGGGTGGCTCCGCCATTCCGGGTTGCTTGGGCCGGTCAGTTCACTCGGAACGGGGCACGGTTCGGCAGTCTTGCAAACGCGGCGACGGGTCAGAGCCGCCCGTAGGCCGCAACGTCGGGGACCCAGCCGCCGGCGCCGGCGCCGGACAGCGGGTCCGCCGACCCCGCGGACGGCTTGCGCCAGCCGCCTCCGCTGGAGCCCCGGTGCCTCCTGCCGCCGCAGCAGCTCGGGCCGCAGCAGCAGCAGCAGCACGCGTCGTCCGAGCACGCGCCGCCGCCCCACACGGGCCCCACGCTGAGCCAGCGGCCGAGGAGCCACCCACCTGCCATCATCCCCACCAGCGCGGCGTACACTGGCAGCTCCACGCCCATCCCGAGGCGCTCCAGGGGCAGCTGCACGTTGGGGTACGGCCACACCCCGTTCTCCTCCCGCGTGAGAACGTTCCAGAGGCAGTAGCAGAGCGCAAACGCGCCGGTGACCGCCGTCCCCGCGAGCCGGCCCCGCGGGTACCGGTGCCGAACCATCACGGTCTCGGCGAGAATGAGCAGCAGCGTCGCGCCGTGCTCCCAGCAGGACCGCGCCCCGTCCACGGGGTCCGCCACGAAGTGACGCCGCGTCGCCGCGGCGGGGAAGATCGCTCCCCAGAACCCGGCGCTCACGAAGAGCGCGATCGGGAGCTCCAGCGAGTAGAGCCGGTCGCGGAGCGAGAGCATGACCACGGTCCATGGCGCCAGCGCGCGCTCCGCCCGGCCAAGGCCCGTCTCTGGCGGGATGCCGCTCCGGCAGGCGCAGCAGCGGGGGCCGCGGCCCAGGAGATCGCTGAACGGCGTCACCTCACCTGTTGCAGCGGTCCCACCGGCGCCCGATGGGTCGTCCTCGAACACCCCGACCCCGACGGCGTCGTCGGGGACGCCAAACGGCATCGAGGCGATCCCCTCCTGCCCGCCGAGCAGCCTGGGGCCGCCGCGGGCCGTTCCCAGCGTCTCGCGGTCCGTCCAGTCGGAAGACACGCCCTCCGTGTCCCGCACCAGCGAGACGGATGTGAGGAGCGCCACGAGGAAGTAAAGGGTCTGAAGGGTGAGCCCCCAGATGGTAAGGAAAACGTAGACCCCGGCGAAGTGGAAGGCCGGCTTCGTGCCCTGGACCCACTGCCACACCAGCACGGCCGCGTTGCCCGCAAATGCGAACGCGTGGAACGCCAGGGCGCACTTGGGAGAGGCACGCCCGAAAACCCGCTGCCTGGCCGCCGGGCGCCCCGCCGGAGAGTCCTCAACGTCCATGCTCGTGACAGCAGCCATTGCGTACCGGACGGGGCCCCTTCTGCAGGTCACGAGGTGCGCTCGGGTCCCTGGGCGCCGTGCCAGACGCCGGGCGCGTTTCCTCAAAGCAGAGCTTTCAAACCTTGAACCTCTCCGCGGGCACACTGCAGTCCTGATGAGGGTAAAGGTCATCGTCACAGGGACTGGGGAGGAGCGCTTCGCAGATGTCAACGCGTCCACGGACTCGGTCGGCGTCGTGATGGCAAAGGTGAGAGCAACCTACACTCCGAGGCAAGCGCCCGGCCCCGCGCCGCCCCGCGCCCCGACGACCCGAGAGGCGCTGCCCGCCCGTTCCGGCGTCCCGCAGACCATGCACGCCGAGCTCGAAGCAGGGAAAGCCGTCATCTTCGTGAACAGCGGAACTCGCCTGACCGAGGAAACTCCGGTCCGCGACCTGTTCGGGGCCTCCCCAACGATCCATGCCGTGGTCAGAGACAGGGCGGCGGCAGCACCGCCGCCCAGGGGCGGCGAGCCGGCGGCTCCCGCGCCGACGGCCGACGAGCTCGGCGAGCTCGTCGTGGCCACCTGTACGTTCGAGCGCATGGCGGCCTCGCTGCTCCTGGCCGCCTGGATCTTTAGGACGGCGGCGCCGGGCATGTTCGACACGATCGCAATGGTGTGCCTTGTGCTGCTCACGGCAGTCTTGGCGCTTGTTTCCTCTCGGGGGCTCACTACGTGGCCTTCCTTCCTCCCTTCCCGCGCCGAGCTGGCGGCGCTCTCGCGCGGGCGCGTGCACAGAGAATGAGGGCGGCCAATCGCCCGGGGCGCGCGCACGGCTTGCCGTTCGGGTGTCGATCTGCCGGAATCACGGTTGCCGCGCGATACTCACGCGTCAGGGGCGCGCAACACTCACAGCCTGGCCTTGCGCTCGCGCAGCGCGCGGAGGATACCCGCCGACGGGAGAAGGCGCTGCGGCACCGGCGCGGCGCCGGCGGCCGGGCCGGACAGCGCGTGCAGCACCGCGGCCGCGGCCCGCCGCCCCGTTGCCATGGCCCCGTGCACCGTCATGGGGCTGTCCAGGGCCTCATCCGCCCCGGCGCACGCCTCACCCGCGAAGAGCACCGCCCCGCCCGCGTGGGGCGTCTGCATCACGCGGCGTGCAGCCGAGCCGCCGTCGGGCTGCGCCCACCCCGCGGACGACAGCGCGGCCCGCACGGCACCGTCGGCGCGGCCCTCGGCCAGCGACGGGCTCGTGTACGCCCTCCCCCACCGCCCCACGAAGCCGCCGGCGAGCCTGGACGTCGCGCCGAGGCCGAACGCCACGCCGAGCTGGCCGGCGAGAGACGACACCAGATGCGCCGGCCCGCACCGCATCAGAGCCCTCGCCGCGTCACCCGTGGCGAAGCCCACCGCGACGGCGTGCCCCCCGCGCTCCGGGGCGCCCCCTGGCGCCGGGTGGAACGTGCATCTCGCCGGCTCGTCGGCCGTCCCCTCCGTCTCCGCCCTGGACACCACGCGCGACCCGATGCCCGAATCCGTGGAGAACCAGACCTCGGGGAACCAGGGGGCGCATGACACGGCCGTGGTCGGGCCGGGCCCCGCGGCGGGGCGCTCGAACACGGCTCCGTGGGCGTCGGCCGGCCACGCCGGCTCGCGGAAGCGGCACACCACCTTGATCGCCGGCTCGCATTGCACGGAGGCCATGCACGCCGCCTGGATGGGCGGGAGGGGCGGCAGGACCTCGATCCGCGGCGTGCCGTCGTCGCCGGGCCGTGTGCTCACGCGCTCCTCGCACGCGATGGTGTGGGGTGGTGTGGTGACCACAGCGACGTCGAAGCGCTCCGCCATCGCCGCACGGGGCGAGGAGCCAGCCGGCGGGGCGTCCAGTAGCGCCGCTTCGGCCTCGTCCCGCCGCGCGGCCGTGCGGAGGGGGAGGTCCGACGACGCAGCGACACCCCGGAGCGTGACGCCGCGGACCCCCGCCAGCCTGCCCCAGAGCGCAGGCATCTCGCCCGGGAGGGCGTCCCCCGCGGCGCCGGCACCTCCCCCGCCCCGAGCCGCATGGTCCGGCGCCGCGGCGGTGCCCGGCCGCCCGGCCGCCTCCTCCGCGGCCGTCGCATCCACCTCTGAGACGGCGCAGCCCGGGCGCAGCCTCACGCCTGCCTCCCCCAGCTGCTTCACCAGCCAGTCAAGGAGGACGGCGTAGCCCCCCTCCAGCCGGAAGTCCGCCCCGTCCTCGTCCTCCTCCTCGCCCTCCTCGTCCTTCTCCCAGGCGCGCTCCGTCGTCGCGCACAGCCCCGCCGAGAGCTCCCCGGCCTCGGCGCACGCCGTGTTGGCGTACCCCGCGCCGAAAAGGCTGCCGCCGCCGGGCGCGACAGCCCTGTGCGAGCAGCCGTGGTCGAGCATGGCCTGCCCGAGGGGCCGCGCGTCCGATGCCGGCGCCTCGAGCAGGGACCCCTGCAGGACCTTATGCGCGCCATTGGCTGCGCGCACCGCGGCCATCGTGCCCGCCGCCGCGCCGTCGAGCTCGTTGAAGCGGAGCGCCTTCATCTTGCCGCCGTCCCGCACGATGTAGTACGCCGCGCCGCCGTCCGGTGCCTCCTGCACTGGGGGGCCGCCGTCGCCCTGCGCCCACACTGCGAGGCGCCGCAGCTGCCACCCGTTCTCGGCCGCGAGCTGGGAGAGCAAAGTCGAAGAGCCGTGCACGAACTCGGCTCCCAGGTCCTGGCTCCCCGGGCCGAACGGCATGAGGCGCCCGCCCAGGCGCTCGGATGCCTCGAGCACCGTGACGCGGGGCGCCGCGGCGCCCGGCATGCCGGCAAGCTCGGGCCGAGCGAGGCACAGCGCGCAGAACAGCCCTGACACGCCGCCGCCGACGACGGCCACGCGAGGCACGCCGCCACCATCGCCCGGGGTCGAACCGTGCGCGGCCATGGCGTCCTGCCGAGTGCGCCAGTGCCGCAGCGGATTGCCCGGAGTGGTGCGCGTGACGGTTTCAGCCTTTGCTCGCCCCTGGAGCGAGCGAGCCGTGATTTGCAGATTGGCGCTCACATTCGCGCGGTGTTCGGCATGATGACACCCCTGGCCGCGGCCCTGGCGCGGTAGCCGGGCGTGGCCTCGGCGGCGGACCCGATGGCGTCCAGCCTCGCCTCCGACGGGCCCAGAAGGCTGGACAGCACGCGGTTTCGGCTCCCCCGGCTCAGCAGGCCGGCGCGGCTGCGGTCGGCGGACCGCCTGGCCGCCTTGGTCGGCGGCCCGGACCCCCAGCTCGCGGCGGCCGGCGCCACGCCACCTCCGTCGGCCCCGTCCTCCCCGTCCCTCCGCCACGCGTCGACGGCGAGCAGGGCCTGCCGGCCCCGGCCCCCGCCCCCGCGCCCCCTGCCACCGGCAACCTCTACCAGCGAGCGGAGGACGTCGTCCCCCTCCAGCTCTGCCGGCCAGTCCCGCAGAGCCTCCTCTGCCATCCGTCTGCTGGCAGAGCCGTGCGCGGCGGACGCCTGCCGGGGAAGGCCGCCGGCGGCCGCGGCCAGCGCTGCCGCCGAGGGCCCGCGACGCGCGCCCGACAGGGCTCCCGAGCCCTGCGTTGACGCGTGGCGCGGGAGCCGGTGCTGCGGCGACGGCCGGAGCCCCGGGCTCTCCGGCGATTCGGACCGGGGGCTGCCGGCGCGCGGGGAGCGGCGCGGGCGAGGCGGGCTCCGACCGCGCTGTGCCCACCCCGTGCCCCCGCCATCCTCCTCCTCCTCCTCCTCCTCCTCCTCCTCCTTCTCCTCTTCCCTGGGCGCCGCCGCCCCCGCGGCCCACACCGGGTCGTCCAGCTCTACAGCCGTTGCCTCCCGGATCATGCGGTCTTGGTGAGACCGCTGCTGGGCGTGCAGAGCCGCCGCGTCCCGCCGCGAGAGCGCCGCCGCCTCGCTCCGTGAGTCCACCACCGTCCCGATGCCCCGGATACGCCGCATGACGGCGTCGACGTCCTCCTCCCCGCGCCGCCCGACCCGCGCGGACGCCCTCGCGAGCAGGGCGGACGACGTCGACGAGGCGTGCGCCGGCAGAGCCTTGGTGCGGAGCTTTGCCATGACGCTCTCGTTGTAGGCGCGCAGCGCGACGGGCGGCAGGCCCCGGGCGGCGGTGCGGCGGTGCCGCAGCGTCCTGACGTCCGCGTCGCCAAAGGCCGGGGCGAGGGTCGCCTCCAGCCCGGGCGGCAGCACCGGTGTCATAGCCAGCGCGAAGGCGGGACCCAGCTTCCGCAGCTCCTCCTGTAGCTCTGCCTTGGCGGTCCCCACTTCGCGCGCCGTCCAGCGGCCGATCTCCCTGACCAGGTCCATCTGCTCCTCGGTGACCAGCCTCTCGGTGTGGGGCGCGTTGCCCAGGTGCTCCCGCCGGTGCCGGCCGTCCACGCCGCCGACGCTCTCCGAGGAGCCGGGGACGGCGACGACGACCGACGCCGCGCGGCCGTCGGAGGCGCGCGCCTGCGCCCCTGCGGTGTGCGGCCCGAACTGCGGTGGCCAGCGCGACCGGCCGCCGCCCTGCTTCCCCTTGCCCTTGCGCACCCGGCGCGTGCGCCCCCTCGGCTCTGCCGGCTCTGCCGGAGGGGGACGCCGCATCGCCTCCTCGAGCAGGCGGCGGGAGGCCCCAGGGTTGGGCGCCCGCCTGTAGGCTGCGATGGCCGGCCTGGCGCCGCGCGCGGTGCCGAGCGGCGATGCGAGGACGGACGACGCGGCTCTGCCGAGGGCCAGGGCCGGGACGAGGCGCGGGGAGGCCCGGGGGGACCAGGAGACGTCGGAGCCCGAGGGCGAGAGGAGCGGGGAGCGGGAGGGGGAGGCCAGGACGCCCCTTCCCGCTGCGGCGGCGGAGGCGGCTGCCACGCAGGGGGAGGGTGCGAGGGCGAGGCGGGGCACGGAGGGGTGCGCGGGGCTGCCGGCGCCCGAGACCGACGCCACCCAGGCGGCCCAGCCGCGGTCGTCGTCGGCGCTCTCGGCGCCCGACCTCTCCGGCGACGCCGGGGGCTGCCGTGCCGCCGCTCCCGGGGCGTTCCCAGGGAGGGGCGTGCCGTCCATGACGACGGGGGGTCCCTGCGACACGCTCCGGCGCGACGGGGACGCGGTGAGGCCGGGGCCGGCTGCCGGGGCGCGCCGGGCCACGCGGCGTGCCACCAGCCCGTGCGCGGGGGGCCGCGGCGGCGGGGTAGGCGACACCTGACTCCCGAAGGCCCGGAATGCCTTGGCAGAGCCGGCAGAGCCCGCACCGTCGGGAACCGGGCTCTCGGCGCCCGTCGACCCGGGCCGCGCGATGGGCGGCGGCCGCGGCCTGCCCCTGGGCCCCGCGGGGGCCGGGGGCTCTCCCCCGGCCCTGTCCTTCTGGGGCGGCGCGGCCGTGAGCATCGTCTCCGCCGCCGCCACCACCGAGGAGGCGCGGCGGAACCGCTGGGCCCGCTTCCGCCTGCGCTCCGCCGCCCCGGCCGAGGCCGCTGAGTCCGGGCGGGGCGGCTTGGCCGCCTCCGCGTCCGCCGTCACGGCGTCCTGGCCGCGGAACAGCCCGGTCCGGCCGAAGACACGGCTGACGTGGCGGAGGATGGACGGGCTCTGCCGGATGGCCTGCGTCCACTCTTCGAGGTCGACGCTGCCGCTGCCGTCGGCGTCGAGGGACCGTGCCACCTGCCTGGCGTCGTCCTGCGTGATGTCCAGCTTCTTGCTCTGGGCGTAGACGAGCAGGCTCTTGATCTCGTCCATGTCCAGGGTGCCGCTGCCGTCGTCGTCGAACAGCTCGAAGAAGAAGGCCGCCCGCTGCTCCAGCGTGCCCCTCGCCGCCCGCAGCATCCCTGAGTAGAGCTCCCGGACGTCGACGCTCCCGCTGGCGTCCTCGTCGAAGAGCGCAAAGACCCGCGTCGCGAGCGGCAGGGCGTCGGCCGGGCACTCGAACACCTCGAGCATGAGGCGCTTGAACTGGCTGAGGGACATGGATCGGTCCAGCAGAGTCGCGGCGCGCTCCTCCACGGCCGCCGGGTCCTCTCGGTGCTGCCGCCCGGTCATGGCCACGGCGGAGCCGAGGTCCACGCTGCCACGGCGCAGCCGCCTCGCCCGGCGCATCACGGTGTGCGGCACGTGGCTGTACCGCATGGTGATAGCCTGGAGGAGCCGCAGGTCGAAGCGCGGTCCCGACGCGTAGTGGTTCTCCGTCAGGCTGTCTCCCAGGCACTCCAGCAGCACCGGCTCTCTCCGCAGCGTGGAGATGAACTCTTCGCGCGTCACCACGCTGTCCCCGTCCGTGTCCAGCAGCCGCGCCAGCTCCCCCGCGAAGGCCAGGGCGTCCGACCCGCTCTCCTGGTCCAGCCCGCCCACCTGCAGGCCCGCGAAGGAGCCCCGCCCCGCCGTCGCGGCCCGCGCCGCCGACGCCGTGCGGCCGTTGAGGATCACGTGCACCAGCTCCAGCAGCTCCAGCTTCCCGCTGCCGTCCTCGTCGTACGCGTCGAACAGAAACGTCAGCCGCTGTGACATGGAGCCCTCCACGAACCGCCCCATGCCCAGGATGACCTCCATGTAGTCGCAGACGCCCTCCCCGCCCGTGTCGAACGCGGCGAACACCGCCTCCGCGGCGTCCAGCAGCGCGTGCGGCGCGGGGGGCGCGCGCACCCCGCGCCTCGTGAACGGGTCCACGTCCGCCTCCATCGCCGTCTCGGCCTCCTCCTCCTCCTCCTCCTCCTCCCGCTGCCTCGCCGCGCTGCGGAGCGCGGCCGCAGCCCGCTCGGCGGAGACGCTCGGACGCCGCTGCCGCCGCGCGGCCGTCTCGTCCTCCTCCTCCCCCTTGCCCAGAAGGCTCCCGAGCGCGGACCCTTGGCCCGCCGCGCCGCCCGCGGCCGGCCGGCTGGCGCTCGCCAGCGCCCTCGTGACGATGCTCGCACGTTTCGGGCGGGGGGCGCGGATCGACGGCCGGCGGGGCGAGGCGCGGGCGACGGGCGATGACCCCGCCCGGCCGGGCGACGGCGGGCTGGAGCTGCTGGGCGACGCCCGCCCCCCGGGCAGCGCCAGGGGCGGCGGGACCAGGGCTCTCGGTGCCATGGCGGCGCGCTGCTTCGCCTCCTCCTCCGCCCTGGCGTCTTGCAGAGCCACCACGCAGTCCCTGAGGTGCGCGGTGTACGACTCCTTCAGCTGCCGCACGATGCGCTCGTACAGCGCCTGCACGCCCGGCCCTGAGGCGTGGCGGCCCGACGAGGATGCGCCCGAGCCCGTGCCGGAGGCCGCGGCGGAGGCCGCCACCGCGGCCCTGGACTCCGAGTCCGCCTCCTCCTGCCTCTCCAGCAGCCTCGCCACGTCGTCGTCCCGCATCCGCGCGGACAGCGACGCCGACGGCGGCACGAACGCGAACGGCGACGCCCGCCTCCCCCGCCCCCCGCCCCCCGCCGGCCCCGTCATACTCACGCGCGCGAGCCGCCGGGCCACGATGCGGCTGTCCTCCAGCTTCTGCCGCTTCGCCGCCGCCTGCGCCTGCCGCGCCTCGGACCCCTGCTCCCCCGCCTCCCCCGCCCCCGTGGCCACCCCCGCCTCCCGCAGCACCGCCTCGGCCGTCGACTCGTACAGCAACGTCCCCGCCGCCAGCGCTGCCTGCGCCAGCGCGCCGTGGAACGCCCACCGGTCGATCAGCGTCCCCTCCCGCGCCCTCGCCGCCATCGCCTTCTGCATCTCAAGCAGCTGCCCGCGCCGCAGGGACAGCAGACGCACCAGCCGCCGAAGCCGCCGCGCCAGCCTCTCCCGCGCCGCCGCCCTTGACCGCTCCTCCCGCCGCTGCTGCGTCTTGAACTCATCCAGCGCCGACTTGAGGTGCGACGGCCGCCGCTTCCCCTGCCGCAGCGCGTCCCTGAGAGCCAGCGTCGCACCCGACCCGACCTCGCTCCCCCGGACGTCCCTCCCCGCGTGGGCGATGAGCGATCGTCGGCGGGAGACCGACCCGGCGGGGCCCAGCACCGTCCCACAGCGGGTCAGCACCACCCGGGGCAGCGGGTGGGTCACCGACCAGTCCAGGACCGTGCGCAGCGCCACCCGGCGCGTGAGTAGCGCAGCCTGCGCGTTCAGGGCCGCGCGGGCACGCGAAACCGCCCCGGCCTCGACCAGCAGCACCGGCGCCAGCTCCGGGGCCCGCGGGCTCGACCCCACCGCGTCGGGCTGCGCCACGCGCTTCGACCGCCACGCCTCAGTGCGGTGCTGCTGCTCCTCCGCCAGCCGCAGCACCAGCGTCGCGGCCAGCCACTCTCGAAGCAGAGCCCTGGAGGATGACTCGAGGGCAAGGACCGCCCGCCGCTCCACCTCAGCGTCCCGCTTCGACGCGCCCCACCCCCGCGTCCTCGCCGCGTTGAGCACCGGGCGCCACGTCCTCTGGGGCGCGAGCAGCGTCGAGGCCAGCGCGTACAGGTCGAAAAACCACCGAAGCGACACCCACTCCGCCGACGGAAACGGGAACGACGACCCGGCCCCGGCGCCCGCCGCGCCCGCTGCCGGCTGCCCCATCGACGCCCCCGTCCCGGCCCCGCCGGCCGGCGCCGGCGCGGCCGCGTACTTGTCCGCCGACGCCTTGGCGCGGCAGAGCATCCGAAGGAGGGGCGCCAGCTCTGCCGACGCCTCGCACGTGCCGACGGCGGCTCTGTTCAGTTCGACGTCGAAGCTCCCGAGCGGCGTGGGGCGCGCCCTCGCCCCGGCCTCCCCCGCGGCGCGGCCAAAGGCAGCCCCGTCCCGGAGCGCCGCGGCGGCCTTGGCGGCGTCGTGGACCTTATTGAGGCGCTTGAGCGCCTTGTCCCGCTGCGCTTGCCGCTTCTTGCGCTTCACCAGGCCCTGCACCGCCACTGCAGACCGGATCTGCGACCCGGGGCCCGCGGCGGGGGGGCGCGCCGGCGGCGCCACGCCCTTGGGCCGGCGCCCCGGCGCGCCAGGCCTCCCCTTGGTGGCCTTGGCCATGGCATCCCACGGCCGCGCCGCCCTCCGCTCGAGCTCTGCCGCCGCCGTCGCGTCGTCGGACTCCTCCCCGTCGGACTCCCCGCCCTCCTCCCCGTCGGCGGCCTCCTTCCGCCCACTCGGCTCGGACGCACCGGCCGGCCCCGGCCTAGGGCTCGAGCGCCCTTGCTTCGCGCCCTTGCCCCCCCTCCCCTTCGCCCTCGCCGCTCCTGACGTACTGGCGGCCCCTCCTGCGTCGTGCTGCCCGCCATCGTCCGTGCCCATGATCCCCTGCATCATGCCCGTAGCATGAGCGGCCGCACGGATCCGTTCGTCACGCCCGGCGGCCTTGAGCGCGGCAGAAAGGCTCTGCGGCGCGGCGTCGCTGCCGCCTGCCGCCGCCGCCCCTGACGCAACTGGCCCCGCTGCGGCCGCCGGTGCCACCATTCCCGCACGGGAAAGCGCGTCCGCGACGCCGTCAAGCATGCGGATCACGCGGGACATCGTGCGCTCCTCCGCAAGACCGAGCGCCTCGGCCCCGCCCGCTGCGACGGCGACCGTGCTGCCGCCGGTGTCGGCCGCTGCAGAGGGCGCGTCCTCCGCCGACGATTCGCTGTCCCGCCCCGGGAGCAGCGCCGCGTCGACGGCCGCGAATAGCTGCCAGACGTGCGTGATGCGCTCCGGGATCGGGCCATCGCACAGCATGACAGACGCGGCTATCGGCAGCACGACCGGAACGAGGTGCCTCATCCGCACCCGTCGCCGGTGGGCCTCGCTCGCGGCCTCGGGGAGCCGGGGCAGCCGTCGCGAGCGGAACGCGCCGGCGAACGATGAAGGGATGGACAGAAACTGCCCGGGGAGCAGGAGGTGCGAGAAATCCGTGAAAACCTCGTGCCACTGGGCGCGGGACACGTGCAGGTCCGTCAGGGGCTCGTCTGTGGCGAGAGCGGCGTCGTCGCCCTCAGCCAGGGCGTCCCGCACCATCCTGGCCCTCCGCATGGCCTTGGCCAGCGTCGGCAGCGTCCATGACGAGTAGAACGACACCCCAGCAAACTCTGGGTTGAGGGATTCGGAGAAAGCCACCCCCATCGGGGCCAGCGGCGCCGCCGGAGTGGCAGCCTCAAGCAACCGCTCTGGCGGGCGACCCCCGCTCGGCCGCTGCCGCGGAATCCGGTCGACCGGCCCAGCCCTCGGGGTGTATATTCTTGTGCAGCGCCCGACCCGCGCGCCAGCGGTGGTTGCGCGGGCTTGTGGTGCTGTACTGGATGATTTTGAACCGCTCCGGCAGTCACTCTCACGCGGGCACGAGCAGGAGCGGAACCGGTGCTAACACTTGATGCGATACCATTCCAGGCCCCCGGCGCAGGGAGCCGCTCAGCGCTTGGCCTGCGAGCAGAACTGCGCAACGGCGCCCGCGACCGACGGCTCCGTCACCACGTGCCCGCCCGCGCTCTCGATTGCGCGGACCTTCTCCTCGCCCGCGGTCGCGTTGACGGCCTGCGGGCAGCGGCGGCGCATACGGGGGAGCGGCGGGGAGCGGTCTGGGCCTGCGCGGTGGCGGGGCGCGCGCGGCGCCCCTTGAAGACGGAGTGACGGGCCGGGGGGACGCGGGGGGCAGCCTGTACGGTGGCGGGGCACAGGCCGCGTGGGCGGCGCGGCTGCGCGGCCCGGTCTCACCGCCGTCGCGGAGCGGACTAGGATGACGTCACGGAGGGTGGGCGGCGCGCCCCGGCCCGTCCCGGGGTTGGCGCCGAGGGCGTCCAGGGCGCTCTGCTGCACGCAGTAGTCCAGGGCGACGCCGAGGACCCAGAGGCGGGTGACGTTTGCGGCGGTGATTGCCTCGGCCAGAGTCTCCCCCGAGCCCTCCACCAGGCCCCCAAAGGCCGAATAGCTGTCGAGGTGCATGTTGAAGCCCTTCTGCACCACGACGGTGCGGCCCGGGATGCCGAGGAACGGGTCGAAACGCGCCCCGAAGGAGCCCTGGCGGCAGTGGTCCGGCCACTGCACGTACTCGTCCTGCGCCCACAGCAGGTCGCTCTCCCCGTCGTGGCACCGGTTCGTCGCGTTCATCACCGAGGTGGGCACGTCACGGCCCGAGAAGCACACCGCGCCGTCGGGGTGGAACCCGGACGGGTTCCCGGCCGCCGTCCCGTTGCGGCAGAACGAGCAGTGCCCACGCGGGTGCCAGTCCTGGCTCGCAAAGATGTGCGCGCCGGCCGACGCGCCGAACGCCTCGTACCAGTCCTGGGTGCGGTCGGCCACCACGGCGCTCCCGGGGACGGCCAGGCTGCCACCCTTGATGTCCTCACCGCCCGCGCCCGTGCGCTCAGACGGGGGGATCGGGTATGCCGGGTCGGTTGGCCCGCTCCTGGAGCGGTTGGCGGCCGGGCGCGTCTCGAGGAAGTCGTTCTGCACATCGACGACGAGAAGCGCGTCCCGTTCCGTCAGCGCCTCGCAGTCGAGCGCGGCCGCCGCTGCTGCAGCCGCAGCGAGAATCGCCACCGTACGAACCGCCATGGCGCGCGTGTTTCGGCGCGTGGTGGGCAGCAGGCGCTGTGCTCTGTGCCGGCTGATCTTCGCTGCCGGGCCCAAGATGCTGCACTCGGCTCACAGCCATGGCAGGTGAGCGCGCGGCCGGCGCGCTGGCAGGCGCGTGTCGCCGTGCGCTTGACGGGCGCGCCCTGGCCCGGCGCCCACCACAGCGGCGCCGCTCCCCCCGTCCGCAGATTCCACGTTGAGCGCCGGCGAGCTCCGGAAGCGCTACCACGCCGGCGGGACCGTTCCCGACGACCAGCTTTCGGCCTCGCAGCTCCGGGCGCGTCACGGCATCCCGGGGAACAGCAGCAGTGAGTCGGTGCGCGGAGCGAGCGCGCCGGGCGCCGACCGGCTGCCGTTTCCATCGCCCAGCTCCTCCCGCCCCCCGCCCCCGAGCCGCCGCAGACTTTTCGGACAAGCCGGTGACAGGGGAGCTTCCGCTGAGCACGGTGGTGATGGCCGCGGGGGCGGTGCTTCTCGCGCTCCTGGTTGCCGGCGGGCTGTTCGCCGCCGGCGTGTTTGGGTGACGGCCGGGCATGGTGTGCCACAGCATTGCGTGATTGTTCGCGTCGCACTCACACCCTGCGGCGCGGCCTGCCACACGCCGTGGGCAAAGCCCCCGGTCGGCCGCCGTCACGCGAGCGCGCGCTCCGCCGCCGCCCTCTCGGCCGCGTCAAGCGAGTCCAGCGCGCCGCTCAGCACGGCCCCGAACGCGGCCGTCATCGCCGCGGCCTCGTCCCCCTCCGATGTCCGGGCGAGGGCCCACACGGCCGCCGCCGCCTTGGACGTCGGCGCCGACAGCGGGTGCGGCAGAGCCTCGAGACCGGAGAGCAGAGCCCGCAGAGCCGCCCCGGCGCACGGCTCGGCGCCGGTGTCGGCGGGGGCGGCGGAGGGCGGGACCGGGCAGGGCAGGGGACCGCTCTCGGCGGTGGCGCGGACTGCCGACACCGCTGCCACTGTGTCGAGGAAGAGCGACGCGGCAGAGGCTCCCGCGCCGGGCAGCGCGGCGAGGCGAGCCGCCGCCCTGACTCGCCCGGCCGCTGCCCACGGCAGGGGCCCCGCGCCCGCGCCCCGGCCCCGGCCCGCCTCCAGCCCTGCCATCAGCGCGAGCGACGCCGCGTACAGCGGCACCCGCCCGAGCGACGCGGCCGCCGACCCGTCGCCGCCCTCCGCCGCACCGGGAGGGCCGGGCGCGGCCATGGCTTCCCGGAGCCTCGACAGCGGCAGGGGCGGCGGCGCTGCGTGCCGCCCGCGCCTGAGGCCGGACGCTGACCGGAGCGCGCCCCACAGCGCCTCAGCCTCGGCGCTGGCGTCTGCCGCGGCGGCCGCTGCTGGCGTGACGGCAGCCCCTGGCGTCCCGAGGACGTCGGGACTCGAGATGGGGCCACGGGCCGCTGCGGCGAGGCGCACAGCGGCCAGGAGGGCGGGGTCGGCGGGGAGGCACACGGCACAGGAGCCCCCCGACACGGCAGTCGCAGCGGCGAGGAGGCCCGCGAGGCCGGCTCTGGGGGCGTCAGCCGCGCGGATGGAAGCCTCGGAGCCGCGGACGGGGTCAGACCATGCAGCAAAGGCGGGGCCGAGGCCGGGGGCGGCGGTGGCGGCCCCGGGAGCGGCGGCGCGGGCGGCGGCGAGGGCGGCGAGCGCGCTGCGTGGGCCGAGAGACCGGACGGGGCAGGGCTGGGCCGCCGAGGCCGCCGCCAGCATGACGAGAGCCGTGCCCGCGGGCGCACCGCCCCCGTCGCCGTCGTCGCCGCCGTCGTCCTGCCTACCGACCGCCGACGCGAGGGCCTCCGCGCACCGCACGCGGGGGCACCACGCCCCGCCGCCCGCGCTCACGCCCGCGTCGGCAGAGCCCGGCCCGGCCCTGCCGCCCAGGGTCGCCCTGGCAGCAGCGGCCACGAGCCTTCGGGGCAGCCCTGCCCTCCCCGTCGCCCTCCCGCCCCCGCTGCAGGCCCAGATCGCATGCCACCGGCCCGCCCGGGCCCGCCGGCTGCCGGCAGATCCTTCCTCCGCCTCCGCCGTGGCCTCTGCCAGCCGCACCGAGGCGTCCAGGAGGGCGCCCCAGTCAACGCTCGTCCCCGGCTCTGCCGTGGCGGACGGCGCGGCCTCCTCCGCGGCCGACGCCGCGGCGGCCGAGCGGGCGAGCCACCAGAGGGGGGCGGCGGGGAGGGGGAGGCCGACTCGATCGGGCGCCCAAGCCTCGGCATCGTCTGATGCGGCCATTCCGGCGTCACGAAGACGGCCGGCACCCGAAGCCTCGATGACGCCGCGCCACCACGCCTCGGCCTCCTGGGGCGATGAGGCGGCGGCGACGAGCGCCGCGCCGCCGTCGTCGGCGGCCGCTGCCACAAGCGTCAGTGTCGTCGCCGCGGCTCCGGGCGACGCCGCGGCCGTGGCGGGTGGTGCGGCGAAGGGGCTCTGCCGGGCGGCGACGGCGCATCGGGCCAGGACCTCAACCGGCGCCGGGTGCCGCTGGGGCCGCTCCGGCCAGGAGCCGGCCAGCGAGGCAGGGGCGGACGGCACGCCCGCGGCCGCGGCGGCTGCGGCGTTGAGGGCCGTCTCACCGCCCGCCAGGGTGCGCAGCGGGGCGTTGAGGGCGGCGCGCCATTCCAGTGCCAGCGGCAGCGTCGCCCGGCCCCCGGGCAGAGCCGCCAGGGCGGCGGGGCTGAGCACGGCCCGCGAAACCGCCCAGAGCGCCTCTGCCTCCGCGCCCGGGAGGCAAGACTCCAGAAGGTGGAGCCCGGCGGCGCACGTGCCCGGCCCGGGGGCCGGGGCGCACGCCAGGAGCCGGCGCGAGGCCGAGGCGGCGGCGGCCGAGAGGGCGAGGACGGGGCCGGGGAGGGCGCGGCAGGCCCAGGGGAGGGCAGCAGAGGACGCCCCCGCGGCGGCGAGGCGCGCCCCGGCGGCAGCCGCTGCCTCCCTTGCCTCGGTGACGTCATCCGCGGACGGCCCGCCGGCGGCCCCTCCCACCAGTCCCATGGCCGCCGACGTCGTCGCAGCAGAGCCCAGCGCGGAGCAGCACGCCGCGAGGAGCCGCGCGTGGGCGGAGCACGCGTCGAGGGCGCAGAGCGTCTCCCCGACGGACAGCGGGCGGCCGTCGCGAGGGAGCGAGGGGGTGGGGGCGTCAGCGTTGGCGGGCGGAGCGGCGAGGGCCTCCCAGCCGCGGACGGCGCGTGCGGCGTCGGTGCCGGCCCATGACCGCGCCGCCGGGACGACGGCGTGAACGAGGAGGGCGGCGGCGAGGCGGGTACGGGCGGCGGAGGAGGCGGCGAGGACGTCGACCGGCTCGAGGGCGGCGAGCAGAGCCGACGGGGCCGCGTCGGGGGGGGCGTCGACGCCGTCCGGGGCTGCCTGCGCCGGCTCTGCGTCCGGGCGTGGGGCCGCGGCGGGCGTTTCAGCGTGGGCGGCGAGGAACGCGGCGGCGCCCGCGCGGCGGAGCGCGGCCCAGCCCCCCTCCCTCGATGACGTCATCGCCCTGGCGGCCAGGGGGAGCAGGGGCGCGAGCTGGCGGGAGAGCGCCGCCCTGCCCGAGTCTGACGACGACGGCGCCGCGGTGTCCGCCGCGGCGCCCCGCGCGACCTCGACGAGGCCGGCCGCCCACGCCCAGACGGCGCGCTGCGCGGCGGCGTCCGCGGCCCTCTCCGGCCTGTGCCGCAGCGCCGCCAGCATGGGCCCCGCGCGGACCACCGTCGGCCACAGGGCGGAGCCCAGGCCGTAGGCGGCGAGAGTGCGAGCCAGCGAGGCGGCCTCCGCCGCCGCCCGGGCCAGGCCCACGCTCCACCGGGCCGTGCCGGCTCTCTCCACAGCCCCGGTCGCCGCCCCGGGTGTCGCCACGGCATCGGTCGCCGCCCCAGCGCTCTTCACAGCCCCGGTCGCCTCGCCGGCTCTCTCCGCGACGCACGCCTCCGACCAGGCGATGAGCGGCCTGACCACTGCCGCCGCCTCGCCCGACCCGGAGGGCGCGAGGCGCTCGGCCGAGGACCTCGACGCTGCGGCGAGAGCCCGGAGGACGCGGAGGCCCGCGGCGGACGCCTCCCAGTCGGATGACGTCATCCGGGGGGAGGCGGTGCCACGGAGGGCGCAGCGGTCCGTGACCGCGGCGAGGAGGCCGGGCTCGGCGAGGAGAGCCGCGGCGGTGGCGAGGGAGCGGCGCGCCGCCGCCTCCAGGACCCCGCACCACAGCCGCGCGGCGTCGGCGGAGGCCCCCGGGTCGGCGAGGTCCCGCGCCGCTGCCCTGAGGAGGGCGGACGACGGGGCGGCCACGGCGGCGGAGGGGTCCCCCCCCCTCGGCTGCCCTGCGAGGAGCCACGCCGGGTCCCTCGCCGCGTCCCGCTCCGCCGCGCTCGACCCCGGCCCGAGCCACGACGACACGACGGCGTCGTCCTCCTCCTCCGCCTGCTCCTCCGCGATGGACACTTCACCCGCGGGCGCCGCCGCACGCCTGGATGACGTCATCACCAGCGGCACGCGGGGCGTGTCGGCCTCGGCCTCCCCCGCCTCCGCCGTCGCGTCCTCCCCCGGCCCCTCCCCGCGGCGCCACGACGACGGGAGCGCCGCCAGGGCGGCCTCGGCGTCGGGCCCCGCCCCCACGCCGCCCGCCCCGCCGACCCCAAGTGCCCTCCGTGCCGCGATTCCCTCGACCCCCGTCCCCGCCGACGCGCACGCCGCGACCTTGAGGCCCCTGGGGCACGCGTGCGGCCGGAGCAGGGGCGGGAGGAGGCGGGCGGAGGAGGCGGAGACCCCGCAAGACTCGACCAGCGCCCTCGCCGCCCCCGCGCCGGACGACCGCCACCCGGCCGCCGCACCGTCCGTGCCGCCGCCCAGAGCCTCGTCCGCCCATCCGTGGCCCCGCCCGCCGCACACCAGCGCGTGCAGGAGCTCCAGCGCCCCGTGCCGCGCCGTCGCGTGAGGGTCCCCCAGCGATGCCTCCAGCGCGATGCGGCCCCACACCGGCGCGACCGAGCGCGGGCGGAGCAGCGGCGGCGCCCCGGCCCCCGGACCGCCGCCGAGGACCGCCCCCACCCAGGCCTCGATCCCGCGCCGCCGCTCCCGCAGCATCCCCGCCGACGCCAGCAGAGCCATGGCCCGCTGCGGCCCGGCCGCCGACCGGCAGAGCCCGGCCAGGACCCGCGGCGTGTACCCGGCGAGGCCCGCCGGCCCGCCCGTGACGGCCTCCTCCCGCCCCGTCGCCGCCCCGGAGTGGTGGTGGAGGCCCTCGCACACCCCGGCCTCCGCCCCGCGCCACGACGGCACGTGCGCGCCCCCGAGGTCCACCCGGAACGCGTCCCAGTCCGCCATGACTCCCCCCGCGTCGGGCTCCGGCAGCGGCATCAGGCCCGGCCGCATCCCCGCCCCGCCGGACATGCCGATGGTGCGGTCACCAGCCTCCGTCAGCCCGAGGCCGCGGCCGTCGCCCGACACCGACTCCGCCGCCTCGCCCGTTGCCCGGGCGACCGCCGCGGCCACGGCCGAGCGCCGCTGCGGCCCTGGCCGGGTCGCCCCGCCGGCTGCCCGGCCCCCGCCGCCCGACGCCGCGCCCCGGCCCCCGCTCCCGCCGCCCGACGCCGGCACGCCCGCCCACTCCAGCTTCGCCCTCTCCGACGCGGGAAGTGCCGCCGCGGCTCTGCTCAGCGACTCCTCGTCGTGGATCCGCCAGGGCTCCCGCGCCAGCGCTGCGCCGCCGCTGCCAACACCGACGGCGCTGACGCCAGACGCACCGGGCCCACCAGCGTCGGAAACCGTCTCTGACGATGAAGCCGCCGCTGCCGTGGCGGCTGCGGCGCCCGAGGCGGCGGACTTGTGCTTCGCAACCCTTGCTTCCGCGCGGCGCTCTAGCATCGCAAACAGCTCCGGGCTCAGCATCGCTCTGGCGCTTTCGAGCGTCTCGCTCCGCTCTGCGTCGCCCATCGCGGCCACGAGCTGCTTGTTGCGCGAGGCAATGGTGGCCGCGGCGCCCGGGCCACCGTCTGCAGCCGACACGCGCAGGAGCGCCCCCCCCTCCGGGAGGTCCGACGCCCGCACACGGACCGCGGGTCCAGGGCCGGGCCGGGCCGTGCCCGTCGCAGCGGCCGCAAGACGCGCGGCCTTGGCGTCGGCAAGCCGCTTCCGGAACGCCGACTCCCGCCCAGCGGCCGGTCTGCCGGCCTCCGAAGCACGGAACACGGGCGGGAACCCCGCTCCTCGGGTCGGCCCGGCGAGGGCGCCCGGGCGGGCGGACGCACGGGTGGCAGGGCCGGTCCGCTCCACAACTCTTGAAGTCACCGAGCCACCGCTCGGTTCCACGAACGCGGCCCCGGTCGCAGATGCGGGCGGCCGTGGCGGCTGGCGGGCATCGGCGCCGGCTGCTGACGCGCGGGCTGCCATCGCTCCCGAAGAGTGCTGCCCTGCTCGGCCGGGTTCTGCCCGCGGGCTCGGGCCGCCGAGCGGCTCCACTCTCGACCATGTCATCACCCGCAGACGATGCAGCAGGCGCAACGGGTGCGGCTGATCACGCTTTCGTCACGTACAACATTCTCAGCGAGAAGCTGTGCGACGCGGGCTGCTTCTCTCGCTACCCTGCCGAGCACGTCGACCAGGAGTACCGGTGGACGCGCATAGAGGCCAAGCTGCGCGCAGCCATGGCAGACGAGGCGGTGATCATGCTGCAGGAGAACTCGCTCGAGTGGACATCGCGCATTGCGGTGATTTGCGCCGAGCTCGGCTACCTCCCCCTCAGCCGTTGCTCCGGCGGGACCTTCAGTGGCTACATGGGCGTCGCGCTTCTAGTGCCTACGCACAAGTACGACGTCATCAGGGTCCGCATGGCCCGCGTGGGCGACGAGATCAACGCGGCGATTCCCAGCCGCGCCTCACCCGCCGCCTCGGCCGACCCCGACTCGACCACGTCCATTGTGGCCGGCGCGATTGATGCGGTCGGGCGTGCGGCACACTGGCTGCTGCCGCCGCTTGCGTCGGTCCCCATCTCTTGGGTCTGGGCGTCGGCAAAGAAGTCGCTGCTCGGAATCGCGCCGCGTGCGAAGTCGCGGTTCGACGTCCCGCGCGGCGACCCGTGGAGGGAGGCACGCACGCGCCACAACTCGGTGATCTACGCGTGTCTCGCCGCCAAGGGCGCGCCGGGGAGCAAGCCCGTCGGCGTTGCGGTGTATCACATGCCGTGCCGATTCAGGGGCAAGGCCCGCGGCGTCATGACCCTGCACACCTGGGCCCTCGCGCGGCTCCTGGACCGCTGGTGCCTGGAGGACGGCGCGGTGCCCGTCCTCGGCGGCGATTTCAACTACACGCCCGCCGACCGCCAGTACGGCCTCCTTGCGACGGGGCGGCTCCTCACCGACGCCGAAGAGGCCGCGGCGGGCGCCGCGGACGCGCCGAAGCACGTGGATGACGACCCCCGGGGGTCCGACGGCGGGAAGCACGGGCCTGCCGACCCTTCCGACTTTGACGGCCGCCTGCCGCCGACTCTCCGCCTCACGTCGGCCTACAAGGCCGCGCACGGCAGCGAGCCGGCCGCGACCAACTTCAACTACGCGGACATGGTCGGGGAGGAGCCCTTCATGGGGACGCTAGACTTCGTGTGGGTTGGGGACGGCGGCGAGGTCACCGGGGCGCCGGCTCTGCCGGGGCGGTCGCCGGACGGCGGGTTCCTGGACGGGCCGTTCCCGTCCCCGACGGAGCCGTCGGACCACATCGCCGTGCGCGTTCACGTGCGGACGTGAGAAGGAGAAGCGGGCGGCTTGTTTTCTGCGTGGGGCCGCGGCTGCTCGCCCCAGGAGCACCAACCCCTGGAGATGCCATGGCCTGCGCGCGCGCGGTGTGCGGGCTGCGAGGCCTTGTGGGCGCCGGCTGGTCACGGGACGTCGGCCGCTCGCTGGGTTTGTTGTAACCACTCGCTTCGCCGTGGTGCAGCCGCTCGCTGCGCCCAAGTGCAACCACTCGCTGCGCCGTGGTGCAACCACTCGCTGCGCCTTGGTGCAGACGTCCCTCACTGCTTCTTGGTGTAGAACGTGCTGCCCGCATGCGGCACGCGGCTGCCCAGGGCCGTCTTGATGTAGCCGCCGGGGTGGTTGAAGCCCACGCACGCCTCCGTCCGCGCGCACAGCAGCATCAGCTGGTCCAGGTCGTTCGAGATGGCCTGGATGACGTCGCCGTTGGGATAGTCAAACCCAGGCTCCGCCGTGTACTGCGCCTTGACGGACGCCGGGGCGTCGATGTACAGGGGCGCCACGGCCCGGACCGCGGCGAGCGGATCGGTGCCCGACACCGCGTTGGTCGGCTGCTCCGGGCTCTCATCCCAGGCGAGCTCCTCGGTGAAGAGGTCCTGGCCGTACTCGGTGGCGTTGAAAGGAGTGCCCGCGGCGAGGGAGGCGAGCAGGGCCTTGCCGAACATAGCCCAGCGCGTGTGATAGTAGTCCCCCACGAGCCCGGACCACAGCTTGCTGGCGTAGTCGTGAATGTTGCCAAGTCCCCAGAGGGTGACCTGGTTCTTGGCGTTGAAGACGCGGTTGGCGACCTGCCCCGGGGTCGTGGTGCTGGGCGACGTGACGGCCTCGTGGACCCAGTGCCCGAGGAGGAAGCTGGGGTCGGTCGCGAGCACGCCGTCCAGGTCGTGCAGCGTCGATGCCATGGCCTGGACGACGGAGGCCAGCGGGGCCGCGTCCCTGGCGCCGGACGCGTAGAGCTGGGAGTACAGCCCGCGGAGCAGGGCAGCGTCGTCCGTGAAGCTGAAGGCCAGCACCTGAGAGGCCAAGTCCACCAGGTCGTGCCGGTACGGCCCGGTGGAGGGGTCCACCCCCCCGGCGGCCCCCGCCGCCACGAGGAGGCGCAGCGCCTCGGTCGACGCGGTGGCGTTGAGGTCGTACCGCGGCGTCTTGGCCACCTCGGGGTAGACCTCCACCTGGCTCCAGCGGGTCCAGGACCACGGGGTGTCGTACAGCGTGCGGCGCATCAGCGCCCACGCCTGGGAGGCGGACTCCGACACGGCGCCGTAGCGGCGGCGGGCCCAGTCCTGCACGAAAGCGTCGGCGTCCACGTCGTCGTGCTCCCACGACATGCGGGTCACCAGCTCGTAGTACACGGGGTTCTGCAGGATGGCCTCCGGGGTGAAGCCGGTGCCGACGATGGTGGCGTTGCTCTGCGCGCGGCGGACCGAGGGCGGGCCGGTGGCGATGCGGGTCAGGTTGCCGTACATGCCGGAGCGGCCGCCGTAGTTGTGGAGCGCGTTCCAGATGAAGTCGTGCCCGTAAAAGCTGTCAAACTTGCTCCACAGCGGGCTCTCCTCCGCGTTGAGGTCCAGGATCACCATGCGGCCGCGGGGGACGGCCGACAGGTACGACTGCACGCGGTCCGCCGTCCAGAAGCCCTCGTGGAACAGCCACGCCTGCATCACGTACGTGGCGTTGGGGTCCACCTCCACCATGGACTCCCACACCGCGCGGTTGGCGTCCGCCAGGAAGGTCAGGTCGGTGCTGCGCGGCTCCATCTCGTTGAACTGGTCGGCGTTGTACGCCATCCCAGCCCAGTCGCGGCCGGTGCCGAACTCCTCACGAAGCAGCGTGTAGAAGCGGCTCGCCAGGGGCTTGAAGTGGGAGTCGTCGGGCTCGAGGAAGGGCACCTCTGTGTACGTGGAGTTGAACCCGCCCCAGGGGGCAGTGGAGGAGATGTTGGCGTTGGGGTAGACACGGGCAAGACCCTTGGGGACGTGCCCCGGGAAGCCCGGCAGCACCGGCCGCATGCCCAGGGACATCATGCGGTCCAGGATGTCCTGCTGCATCGCGGCCTGGCCGTCGATCCACGACTGGTCCAGAGGCCCGCCCCAGCCCATGATGTTCCCCATCCGCTGCCAGGGCAGGAAGGCCGGGCCCGAGAACCACGCCCCAACCTCCGCATCCGTCAGCCCCACGCCCAGCCACAGCTTCTGCCACACGATCTCCTGCCCGGCAAAGGCCAGCGGCAAGTTCACACCGTGCAGCGCGAGCCAGTCGATCTCCTCCTGCCACCGCGCCCAGTCCCAGAAAGCCGCAGAGTATCCGTACGTGCACACGTTCCAGCTGTACGAGTGCTTGTACGCGCGCACGGTGCGCGCGGCCTTGGGCGCGGGCAACGAGCCGCCCGCGGGGGCGTCGAACCGCACGCCCGTGCGGTTGACACCCCAGGCGACGGACGCGTGGAGGTACTGCGACATGTACTCGTACACGCCCGACGCGATAGCCACGCCGCTGCGAAGGACCGGCGCAGCGAGGAGCCCGGGACAAGGCGGCTCGATGCACATTCCGAGGGCGCGTTCCGGTGCAACCGTGCGCCCGTCGCCGCCTCAGGCCCGCGTGAGCGGCCTCACGTGTTGCCGCGGACGATCACCTTGCTCGAAGACGAGTCGTAGTCGACCTCGAACGCGTCGTGGCCCGTGGCAGGGTCGGCGGGGATCACTGAGAAAGCGAACTGATCGGCGACGGCCGACCCGAACACGCGCTCGGTCACTCCTTGCGCGCTGGACGCGGGATCGGGAGCAGCGGCACTGACGCCGGCGGCCAAGGCCGCGACCGCCGCAAGGGCGGTGAGCATCCGTCGTCCGGGCATGCTTTGAGTGCGGATCCGTCGGTGGGTGCCGTTTGTTCGTGTGGCAAGACTGCGATGCGGTTCACTGTGGCTCATAGTTTCGGGAGCGTAGGTCACCGCTTGCCAAAGAAGGAGGCGAGGCTCTTTTGCTTGGGCTTGCCTGCCGGCTGGGTCTTGGTCTTGGCCGGCTTGGCCTTTGTGGGCTTGGCCTTGGCCGGCTTGGGCTCGGACGAGGAGGCCTGCTCGGGCTCGTCGCCCTCCTCCACCGGCACCTCCACCACCACCTCCTTGGTCACCATGTACCCCCGCTCGTCCATAAACGTCTCCTCCTTGAGCACGCGTCGCGTCCTGGGCTTGCCGGCCGCTGAACCGTCGCGGAACGAGTCAAACGTCCCTGTGTTGACATCTGCCGTGGCCGCCATGCCCGCTCGCCGCCGGTGCCCGCCCGCCGACCTGGCCTTGCCGGAAGACGACGACGACGCGCCCCCGGCGTCCTCGGCGTCCTCCCCCCCCGCCCCGCCGCCCGTCACGTCATCGCCGTCGTCCTCGTCCTCGTCACCCTCGCCCGCGAATAGCCCGCCGCCCCCGCGCCCCGCACCCCGCTTTGCTCTGGCCTTCCCTGCCCCCGAGGCCCTGCCGGCCCGCGGCCGCCCGCTCGCCGCCTCCGCCTCCTCCTCCTCCTCCTCCGCCTCCAGCCGCTCCAGAGCGCGCAGGCCTGCCTGGTCCCCGTCCTCCTCGTCCGTGTCCTCCTCGCTGTCCACCACGCGGCGCTTGCTGGGAACCTCCGGCTTGGGCGCGGCGCGGCCCTTCCCGCCAGCCCCAGCCGGCTTCCGTTTCTTGCCTGCCGCCGCCCGCGCCGTCTTGGAGCCGAAGAAAGACGGGCGCTGCGACGAGGACGAGACGCTCGACGATTTCCGGGACACGGCCGCAGCCTCGGCGGCGGTATCCCTCGCTGCAGACGCCCCGAACGAGCTCCCGAAGACCGGGCGCGACTCGTCGATCTCACAGTCCCCACGGATAGCGAGAGCCCCGCCACGGAACCGCTCGCCGGCCTCGGACTTCTCGCGGGCCAGGCGGCCCATCTGCTCCTTGGAGCGGGCGAGTAGGGCGTCCAGCGCAGCGACCGTAACACGGCCGCTATCGTCCCCTGGCGGCGCCACGCAGTACACAGACGCGGACACAATCCTCACGAACTCCGCCTTGGCCTTGGTGGCGTCCTTGGCATCAACCAGGCGCACGGCGGCAGCGTCGCAGTCGACGATGCCGCACACCGCAACGACGGCCGACACCTTGGCCCTGTACTTCGCCCAGAAAGAGTCAAGCGCACTGCGTGGAACACGGATTTCAAGCGTCTGCTTGGCTTGTCCGTCCCCCGTCATGGTGCGCGCGGCCCCGACGTTGAGGGGCAGTTCAAACCTGCTCACGCTTGCGCCGCGGCAATGGACGACCCGGATTCGCGAGCAAGCCACGAAGCAGACACCGGTGACTCGCTCGCAAACACTTCGTCCTCAAGCATCGCCGCAAGGTCCGTCATGCTGCAAGGTGGAGCGCGATGCTGGCCCAAGCTCTGCCGCGATGGCTTTCTGGCCCCCAATAACAAGACCGGAAACGCCTGCGGAACCAGTGGCCTGCCTGCACAGCCTCCGCGTCCGGCACCGCGGTTGCGCCTCGCCGAGTCAGCCTTGCAGGCCAGGGCCTGTCGCGAAGCCGTGAGGGCGTTGGCAACGCGGCGGTCTGACCACGGCAAGCATCGTCGAGCTCGCTTCCATCCTGCAACCCGCCCAAACCTCTCGTCCCTGCGCAGCATCATGAGCTGCTCAGGAGCTCGGCTCGCAGCGTGAGAGAGGGTGTGCGCCACAAGTTCAAGGCTGGGGCACCCCTGCTGGCCCCAGCAGTTTGCCCGGCGGGTGGTTTCTGCACCACGGCGGGTCGGGACAGCTTCGCTTCCGCTGCCCGTCATTTGTCGTTGCTGCCCTCGCGCCTGGTCCGTGCCGCGCGCCCAGGGCCCCGGCCGCGGACGAGCGGACCACGGCACCGGGGACCGTGTGCCCAGGCGCTTCGAACGGGCAGGGGATCCCGTCGCTGTCGTGCTCAGCGGATCGTGCTCCCCGAGGTCGCTTGCGCAACGTTTCTCTCGCCCGCGCAGAATCAGCCTCGGGCTCGGAATTGCTGCCCGCTTGGTCGCATCATTCACCATCAGCAGTGCCACGAGCGAACAGGCCGAGTTCAAGATCATCTCCCGGCCGCTCGACGCCGTCGGCTCGTCATACCTTGACGACCCGTACGGCGCCTCAGAGGGCTTCGGCTCGGCACCGCACGTGGATGGAATCTCCGGCATGGTCGTACCTACAGCGAACGGGAAGGTCGTTCACTACCCGCTGGACCAGACGGGGGCGAGCGTTCTCGCCACAGGCACGGACGTTTTTACGGAGGGAAGCGGCCGCTTCGTCCCGGCTGCCATCTGCAATGGAATCATCGCCGTGGCCGCCGAGAACCTCAAAATCTTCCAGTACAGCACCGTGACTAGTTCCTGGTCGTTGGTGCAGCAAATCGGGGCAGCGGGCTCCAACGGCCGGTTTGACAGCCGTCGCCTCGGGCGGCGTATGGCGTTCCACTGTGACGGGGCCGACAGCGTCATTGCGGCGTCTACCGGCGGCCCGTCGGTCGGCTTCACGAACACCTCGTTCCGGCCCCGCATCCACGTGTTCAGGGTGGACGGCGCCTTCCCCACCTTCCGGCATGCCGAGGAGCTTACGCTCGACAACTTCACCCTGTCCGACAGCGACTCGGCCGGACTCGCCAACAAGAATATCTTCAGCACGAGCCCCGGCTACATGCTCGAAGGCTCGCTCGCGACCCCGCCCACGGGGTACGACACGAGCACGTCCGTGATGGAGCGGCTGGACGCGTCGAAGAACCTCATCGTCTCGGTCGCCGCCTACTTCCAGCCCGTCACCGGGGCGTCGGCCGGCAACGGCTTCCCGGTGTTCATGTGGGACCACCGCGAGGGCGAGACGACGTTCGCGTCCACGCGGGACGAGCGCGCGTGCCAGACGTCCTCCGTGCGCACCACTGCCGCGGTCGGCATTGCGGCCCTGGACTTCGACGGGGCGCAGGCGGACCGCGCCCTGGCCGTCTCCTGCCCCGCGGGGAACGGCCAGGCCCCGACCGTGGAGTTCTTCCAGCGCACCTTCAAGCAGGAGTGCGGGGAGACCGTCCTGGCCCTGACCCGCTTCCACACCCTCTCCGCGGCGGTGGCGTCGGGCTTCCCCGGGTTCGCCTCGTTCTCGACTTTTGGGGTCTACGTGTCGCCGTTCGGCTCGTCCGGCGGCTTCGGGGCTGGGGAACAGGCCAACTCGACCGCGCCCGGAGTGGCGGTCATCAAGGGCTCGATCACCGACTTGGCGGACGTGGTCGCTCTCCGAATGGTCATCGGCGACCCGGGGTACGACTCCCTGACCAACGAGGAGGACCTCGACGTCGGGCGGGCCTTCCTCCTCACAGTCGCCGCGGACCGCAGCTCCGGCGCCCTGGTCTGGTCGGTCGACTACGAATCCGCCATCGCGCCCGCCGAGTCCGGCGCCGGGGAGATGTACGGCGCCCAGGGCGCCTCCGCGGTGCAGCAGTCGACCACGGACCTCATCGCCATGGCCGCGCCGGGGGCCGCCACCCCCAGCCTCCGCTTCGCGAGCAGCGCGCGCTCGTCCCTGCAGGTCCTGCCCTTCTCCGAAAGCCAGGCCTTCGGCTCCCCGGACTTCCCCTTCCAGACCGGCGCCACCGTGGACTCCGACGACAGGTGGGTGGCCATCTCCGACGAGGGCAGCGTTCGCATCTTCGCCAACGCCGACGCCGTAAACGGCTTCGGCAACGGCACCTCGGCCACCCAGAACGAGCTGGGCACCTTCCACTCCGTCATCCTGCAGGGGCAGTCGCCCTTCGTCTCCGGCTTCTACCCCGCCGGCATGACCGACGTCTACCGCGGCGTCCCCATCGTGCGGTTCCTCCCCGCCGTCGGCACGTACGACGGCCGCCCCCGCCTGCTCGTGCTTAGCCCCAAGGGCCAGAACGCGGGCACGGCGCCCACTCCCGTCGACGCATGGGAGCTGCGGCTCTACCGTGTCGGGCCGACGGCGGCCGCCGCCGGCTCATCGACCTTCTCGTACGCCACGGCTGACGCCGAGGACCTGGTCTGGTCCATGGAGACTTCGATGGACATGGACGCCGGCTTCGCGCCGTGCTCGCGGCTCTTCGGGCGCTGCAACGGCAACACAATCGACTGCTTCGAGCTCATGGTGGACGCCTGCGCGTCGCAGATCCTCCTCCTCGAGCAGCCGCGCAACGCCACGGCGCTCTCGCACGCCGAGCAGTCGGCCGCCAGGCAGGCGGCCTCCCTCGGTGGCGGGACCCCCATCACGCCCCTTGCGCCCTCCCGCGGCTCGGCCACCATCGCCGGCCTGGGCTCGCCGCTGCCCGGCTGCGAGGACGGGGTTACGGTCGGCCTCCCCGACGCCGCCGGCACGCCGTCCATCGTCATGGTCTGCGTGCACGGCACGCGCTCGCCGCTTGCGGTCGGCGCCACGGCCATGGCGCTGCATAACGGAATCCTGCCGACCAGGAGGAGCGACGGCCGCCTCGTGATCGGCCAGGCGTGCGAGTCGCGCGGCGTGGCCGCATGCGTCCTCACCGGCCCGCGCGCCGCCACCGTAGAGAGGCTAGACCTGGTCGCCGGCACCACCATCGCGTCGGGGGTGGTTGCGGGGGAGCTCGTGGTGGTGGCGAACAACGACGCGAACCGCCTGGAGCTGTTCAACTTCAACGGAACCCGCTTCGTCCCCGTGGCTGCCGGCACCGGCACCGCCGCGGCCATCCACCCCATGCCGTGCGACCGCCGGCAGGACGTCGCGGTGCTCGACCACCTCGACGCCATCATCACGGGCGTCGACGGCACGAGGCTCTCGGTCAACAACATCGGCCTGACCCCGGCGGGCGTGATGACCATCGTGAGCAGCGAATTCCTCACCGGCCCCGCCGTCACCGACCCGTGCGGGAACCGCATCTTCGGCTCGTCCATCATCGCGGACCACTCCCTCCTCGCCGTGGAGGGCCTCCTCCCCATCATCACCTCCAACGTCGGCCTCGCCGGCTGCACCGGCCCGACGGTCAGCAGCGGCGGCAGCGACTACCTGACGCTGTACACCGTCCGCGCCGACGGCCTCCAGCTCGCAGCCCTCCATGACGACGGCCGCGACGCCGCGGCCCCGCTGGCGGAGGCCATGCAGTCGCGGGAGGCCACCCTCACGGCCGAGGGCGCCGCCGTGTCGACCCGCCTGACCCTCTCCGGCAGCCGCTACCGCGCCGCCACGGCCCTGTCCCGCGGCGGCCTCTTTAAGCGCTCCGGCGTGGTTCTCAACGCTCTCCACACCTTCGAGCTCAGCGGGGTGAGCGCACACTTCCAGGAGTCTGGCGCCGCGAGCCCTTTCGCGATATCGGCGTCCGGCGCGGTTTTGCGCTCCGGCGCTTGGTCGGTGACGCGGACCGCCGAGTCCGGCCTGCCGTGGCACATCGCCGCAGCCATCGCCGCAAACACGCCGCCTTACAACGCCAGGCGCGCCCTCTTCGGTATCAACGCGGGAAGCACCATCCTGGACCCCCTCCACGTGCTGCGCGCGGGCTCAGACATGCCGAGGATCTTCCTCCAGACCGGCGCGGGCGTGGTGCAGATCGACCGCCGCATCGTCACCGTCTCCCACACCAGCGTGGGGTCAGACGCCAAGGCGGGGTCCCTGCTCAACCCGCTGCGGAACCTGGACTCGGCCCTCCTCGCTGCGTGTGCGTCCACCCCGGCGGCCTGTGACCCCGTCAGCATCATCGGCGCCCCGTCCAGCCCCACCGACAGCCCCATCTACGCGACCCAGGCGCTCGGCTCCACAAACCTCGCGGCCACCGACACCGCCCGCACCGAGATGGGGGTCCAGGGCACCATCACGTACGTGCTTCCCCTCGGAAACCGCCTGGCCGGGTTCAACGTGACGCTCCGCGGCGCGGGCATGGAGAGTACGCGGCTGGTGCTGCAGCTCCCCCAGGGCGGCCGCGATGGGACGGACGAGGCTCTCAGCATCGGCAGCATCGAGCTGCACGACGTCACGGTGGAGGGCGGGGCGACTGCGCGCGGCAGCGGCTTCCTCGGCCTCCAGGGCGGCGGTATCCTCAACATCATCGGGTCAGCGGCGCAGCGCACCAGGGCGCGGCTCCACCGCGTCCGGCTCTTCGACGGGCGGTCCCGGTCGTCCGGCGGGGCCATCGCGGCCAGCAACGCCGACATCGTCGCCGTCGACTGCGTCATCGCCAACACCGCGGCGGCCGAGTCGGGCGGTGCCATCTACCTCACCTCCGCCTCCTCCGCCGTCCTGGTCCGCTCCACGATCGTGAACACGACCGCCTCCGAGCAGGACGGCGGCGCCATCGTGGCTATCACGACATCGGCGGTGACCCTCGACCAGGTCTTCGTGGGCGGGGGGAACAGCGGCAACAACGGGGGGGGTATCGCCCTGACCAGCTCCGAGGCCGCCCTCCTGCGCTCAGAGATGTCGGGCAACAAGGCCAGCGCGTCGGGGGGAGCGATTTCCGCATCCTTCGGGCGCATCATCGCCTCCCAGACGGCGTTCGAGGGCAACCAGGCCCTGGGCGCGGACGGCGGCGCCGTCAACGTCGTGCAGAGCTCTGGGACGCCGGAGCGCAGCTCTCGCTTCCTGGACTGCAGCTTCGTCTCCAACGGGGCCGAGGGCAGCGGCGGGGCCATCCGCGGCACCACCCGCGCCGAGTTCCTGACCCGCCGGTGCGGGTTTGCGTACAACATCGCCGCCAGCGGCGGCGCGGTCAGCCTCGCGACCACGTCGGCTGTCTGGTCCGACGGCGGCTCGCTGATCCACGGAAACGCGGCCAGCTCGACGGGCGGGGGCGTGTCCGCAAACTCCTTCGCCTCCGTGGGGCTCGTCGCCACCGACTTGAGCCGCAACGCGGCGGCGGCCGCCGGCGGCTCCGTCGCGTGCACCGAGGGGGCGCTGCTCACCGCGGACACCTCGAGCACGTCGGCCGCCAGCGTGTACCGCGAGACGGCGGCCGAGGTGTCGGCCCGCGGCGCGGCCTCCTTCGCTGCCGTCCCGGGCATGACAGTGACCAGCGGCATCTCCCCGCTCGGGGCCGGCATCTACGCGCTCGCTTGCCGCGGCAAGGTGCGCGGCGCCGTCGTCCAGCAGAACTCCCTAGGCATCTCCGGAAGCCGCCCCGGCGCCGTGCGGGAGTACCTGACCAAGGTGGCGGCCGGGACAGGCACCGCCCGCTTCCGCGGTGCCTTCGTGGCGGCCCCCTTCACCCTCCACATGCAGCTCGGCTCCGGCATGACCATGGTCTTCCCGCCCCCCACCCTCATCATCGCGCCGGGCGCGATGATGAACGCCCCCTTCTTCTACCCCGCTGCCCCGAGCCTGTCCACGGTCTTCTCGTCCATGTCGCGCCTCGCCGCCCTGCCGCCCACCACGGCCAGCAGCGTGGTGCCGGCCGTCACCGCCGCCGTCAGCTCCGGCTCTACCCAGACCTTCACTGACGTCACCTTTGCCGCCAGCGTCGAGGAGGGCGGCGCGGGCATCTACGCCGGCACGCTGGAGGCGAGCAGCTCCAGCCTAGAGCTCGACAGCGTCGTCTTCCGCCAGAACTCCGCCAGCGGTGGCAGCGGGGGCTGCATCCTCGGCGCCGGCGTCACGGACAACAAGGACTGCACCTCCCAGCCCGCCAGCTGCTTCGTAAACGGCAGGGTCACCACCAAGGCAAACTATCTCCGCCTCACCAACGCCGTCACCCTCGCCAACTGCACCTCCGTGCGCGGCGCCGCGGTGTACTGGACCCACGTGCCCTTCAGCGGGGCAGCAGACATCGCCGTCGCGGCTGGCCAGGCTCTCTTCTCCCCGTCCGGCTCCCGCAGGCTCGCGCACGACGCCTCCCGGGGCCTCGCCGGCACCCTGCAGGTCACGCAGCTGGGGAACGGCTACACGTCAGGCTTTGGCAAGGGCACGGTCCTCCCCGCACCCGCGGTCGAAACGGTGCCGGCCTATCTGCGCCTGGCAGAGGGCTCCCGGCTCGAAACAGTGATCTCACCGGGCGACCCCATCGTTCCCAACTCGTCGGCGATCGCCTTTGAGCTCGTCGACGCCTACGGCTACAGGGGCCTTGCCCGGTCCTTCACCGTCGCCGCCTCTGTCTTCGTTCCCTCGGGCCGGGGCCTCGTCGGGACGACGAGCGCCACTGCCGGCTTGCTGGACAGCACGGCCCGAATCCCGACCCTGGCGCTTGAGGCGCCTGCCGGCAACGCGGCCGTGACTGTGACCTTCTCGCTCTCCACCGACCTGGGCGTGGCCCCCATGACCAGCAACGTCGCCATGCGGGCGCTCTGCACCGGCCGCCGGAGCCTCACCAGCGGCGACACTGCATGCACGCCGTGCGGTATGACGGAGACTTCGGACGGCCGCACATGCTCCGGCTGCCCCTCTGGCTTCGTCATCGACACGTCAACGACCGCCCCGCCCCGCGGCAGGTGCGTCCGGTGCTCCGACGGGCAGGAGGCCGCTGCCGGCGCCTGCACGCCATGCAACCCCGGGCGGTTCTCCAACCCGAGCACCGGCCTGACCTGCACGCCCTGCGCTGCCGGCTTTGTCGCGGCCACAGCTGGCGCGAGCAACTGCACGGCCTGCTCCGCCGGGTCCACGTCGGACGCCAGCAGGCTGACCTGCACGGCCTGCGCCTCCACGGAGGTGGCACCAAGCGGAAGCCCCTGCGTTTCGTGCTCCCCCGGCCAGGGCCGTAGCGAGGACCGCACCACCTGCGTCAACTGTCTGGCCGGCTTCTTCAGCGGCGACGGGTCGACGTGCACCTCCTGCCCGGCCGGTAGGGCCTCCGCCTCCCCGCAGTCCACGTCCTGCCTCCCATGCAGCAGCGGCTCCGTGTCCGTCGCGGCCGGCCTGGCGTCCTGCAGCAGCTGTGGCGCTGGCACGCGGAGCTCCTCCGACGCCACCTCCTGCCTCTCCTGCCTCATCAACGAGGTCGCCGTGCCAGGGTCCAGCGCCTGCACAGCCGTGAGCCGGTGCTGCTCTGGGCGCCTGAGCCTTCGCTTCGCGAGCCCTTGACCTGCTGCTGTGCCCGCCGCCCGCCCCTCACCCATATCCCGCTCTCGATACCCACCTTGACGTCGCAGTGCCCCGCGGGAACGATTCCGTCCGTAAGCAAGACCTTCTGCGAGGGATGCACCGCCGGCACGATCGCCAGCGTGCTCGAGGGCAAGTGCAACCCGTGCGCGGCCGGCACTTTCTCCCCCGCCAACGCCTCCACCTGCTCCGTGTGCACCGCCGGCTTCGGCCCCACTTCGAGGCAGAGCGGGTGCGAGCGTTGCGCCAAGGGCACCATCTCCACCGCCGGCGTGTGCTCGAGCTGCCCCCCCGGCCGCTTCTCGTCCGTCGTAGGCGGCACCACGTGCAGCCTCTGCGGGATCGGCCGCTTCGCGAGCGCCGAGGGGGCCGACGCCTGCACCACGTGCATCGGCAACACCGCCACCGGGTCCAGTGGCTCCACCACCTGCTCGTCCTGCGGGGCGGGCCAGGTGGCCATCTCCGCCGGGGGCTTTGAAAAGGCCGCGTGCGGGACCTGCCAGGCCGGGACGCGGCCCGAGACCGACAGCACCGGCGCGCTCTCGTGCGCCAGGTGCTCCGCGGGCACCGTCTCGACCAGCGGCACCGAGTGTACGGCGTGCGGCACGGGTACCATCGCCGACCAGAACCGGACGTCGTGCCTCGCGTGCGCTACGGACGAGCTGGTGACCTGCACGGGGGCCACGCTCACCCTGACCTCCCAGGCGTGGTGGACCCCGGGGCAGCTGCAGGTGGACGTCGACGTGGAGGCCCTCCCGTGGGTCTTCCTCCCAGCGTCGGCGGAGATGCACGAGTGCCCCGACGCGGGTTCCTGCAACGTCACCGTGAACTCCGTCGTCGCCCGCGCCCGGACCGAGGCCAACGCGCTGGCCCGCACCAACCTGTCCACGGCGGAGCGCGGCTCGCGCGTTCTCCGGCTGCTCCGTTCCAACCTCGCCAACGGCAACGACGGGGTGGCGTGCGCGGAAGGTCATGCTGGCCCGCGCTGCGCTCTGTGTGAGAGCGGCTTCAGCCGTGTGGCCGGCGCCACGTCGTGCGTGCGGTGCCTCGACTCTGGCACCAACTGGCTCATCGTCGCCGCCGGAGTCCTCGTGGTGTCCCTGTGAGAGAGGGGCTTCCCGCCCTGGCCGAGCCCACCGCCCTGCCTCTGAACGCGGTCGTGATTGCCCGCCCCGTGCTTCCCGGGACTGGGCTTTGGTTCCGCCCCGCCCCCTTGATGATTCCCCCCTTTCTGCCCTCAACCCGCCAATCCGCAGTGCGGCGTCTTATCTGGTGTACAACACCCACAAGGCCAACGTGAAGGGCAAGGCCGGGTCCAACGTCACCCCGGGCCTGATCCGCATCGTCACGAACTACCTCAAGATCCAGTCGACCCTCGGCGACTTCAAGGCCCGCGCCCCCGCCGTCATCATGGCAATCCGCAGCGGCGCCTCCACCGTGTCCAGCGGCCTCCCGCTCGACGTCGGCCCCGTGGCGTGCGCGTTCGCGCTCAACTACGAGCGCCAGCTCCTCGGCGTGCTCATCATGCCCCTCGGCATCATCCTGGCCGTCGCGGTGGTCTGCGTCCTTCTCTACTCTCGCGCTGCCTACTGCCCCTGGTGCCTCAACTGCAAGCGCCGCAAGGACTCGGGCGGGCTCCAGCAGAAGCTCGAGCGTCCCGGCTCCGCCGCCCTGGCCTCCAAGTCCGCGTCCAAGAGCGGCGGGGGGCACCACCGCCGGAGCAGCAGCGGCTCCCCCAGCGACAACGAGGCGGCGTCGGTCGAGCACCACATCCAGGAGGCCGCCGACGCCGGGACGTCCGTGGACCCCATGCACCGCGCGCAGGTCCGGGGCAAGTACACGCTCTTCTTCATCTCCGCCGTCGTCATCCTCCTCTTCCTGATCTACTCCATGCTCGTCAAGCAGGTCTTCACGGCGTGGAGCCTCTACCCGACGCCCATCGCGGGCAAGCGGTACCTCGCGGCGGACTTTGCCGTGTCAATCGACTCGGACGCGTACACGCGCATCACCATCATGGCCATCGTCGGCGTCATCGTCTGGGTGATCGGCATCCCCGCCATCGCCATCCTCATCCTCTTCCGCCTCAGGCACAACCTCCTCGACGACACCACCGTCACCGCGTTCGGGTTCCTGTACGCCGGGTACAACATCGGCACCGCCGCGCACCTCAACCAGCGCACGATCAGGCAGGCGACCGCCGTCCTCGGGCACCTGGAGACCCTGGCCGAGGCGGAGCAAACGCTGCTAGAGAAGCAGCGCACGCACACCATCGGCTCGTCCCGGGCCCCCAGCAGCGATCGGGGCGAAGCCCTCCGGCTGGAAGACGTCGACCCCACACCCAAGGGTGCCCGGTCGACGGCGATCCCCGGCCCCGCGTCCCGCCCCCGCCACAGCAGCCCTTCGGCGGCGATCGCGCCCGCAGATTCCAAGGAGGACGACGACGAGGGCTCGGACGGGCGCTCGTCCGCCCGCGTCCGCCCCGCCATGGTCAACTCGATGGTCGCGTCGGCGTCGTTCATGGTCAAGCAGCGCCGCCAATCACAGATGGAGATGCGCGGCACCAACGTGGGCTACCTCAAGGAGATCATCCACGAGTTCGAGGAGACGGTCTCGGGCGACGACCAGTCCTGGTGGTTCTGGGAGGTCGTGGTGCTGGCGCGTCTCGTCCTCGTGACCATGGTCGCGGTCTTCGTCGAGGACGTCTTCGTCCAGTCGTACCTCGCGCTCATCATCGTCGTCGCCGCCATGGTCCTGCACCTCGCGGCCCACCCGTACAGCGACTCGAGCCTCAACTTCGCAGAGACCCTCGGCCTCCTCACCGTCGTGGTGACGCAGCTCGGGTCGCTGCTGTGGGCGCTGGACGGGACGACCGACCTCGCCGACCTTGACCAGACCTTCGTGACAGTCGTGCTCATCATTGTCAACATCCTCGTCCTCGTCGTGTTCGCGGTCATGCTCATCCTTTCCGTCTTGGGCCAGGAGCGCATCGAGCGCATCCCCCTGTGCGGGGCGTGCTGCTCCCGCGCCTTCTTCCGCGAGCGCAACCTCCGGCGCCAGTTCCTCCGCACGCAGGACCGACAGGAGATGCTCAGCGTGGCTCACGACAAGAGCCTGAGCAGCACAGAACAGCGCGCGCGCCTTCGGGGCATGCAAGCGGCGGCCGCTGCTGCAACCGCTGGCGCCGCGGCAGCAGGCACCGCCGGCGTGATCTCCCAGCTCACGCAGTGAGCTTTGCCAAGCTCGCCCGAGCCGTGCCCCACCTTTTCGTCCCGAACGCTCCTCCCGGCCCGTGCCGGTGCGTCAGGACCCATCTCTGCTTAACCAATCCCACCTACAACATTTGCACCGACTATAGCCCCACTTTAGCACATGGACCAAATGCCAGGTGTGCCCGCGACCGTGGGTGCGATTGCGAGCGGCCAGAGAGCGTGATTGGCTTTGATGAAACGATTGACAGCAGAGAAAAGCGCTCGCCGCTCATAGCACGCTTCAAACGCTTGCTGCAAGGGTTCGGCACACCGCCAGCCACGCAATGTGGCAGGCACAATGTCGACCGGTCTATCTCCTGCGAAGCACCGCATCGCTGAGGCTCACGGACCGGTGAATCGAAGCGGCAGACACGCTCTGCCGCAGCTGGGGCGCCCGGGCGTCCGCCGCGTCGGGGCGTGTCTCCAGGGCGTTCCGGCGCAGCCCGTCAACAACGGTGCGCTCCCGAGCGAACGCCGCGTCAAACGCGCTCCAGCCGCCCCCGGCGGCGCCCGGCCTGGGAGTCGCTCGCGCTGCCTCGGCCTGTGTCGCGGCCTCGGCCCGCCTTGCCGTGGCGATCTGCTCCTCCCGGTCCCGCGCCACGGTGGCCCGGTACGTCGCCGCGCTGCGCACCATGCTCCTGGGGTGCCCGATGGACTTGTCGAAGAGCACCGGGATGTCCGCCGGCGTGAGCCCAGCCACGTCCTGCAGGCGGCAGCGGAACAGCTCGACCGAGTCACCCCGAGTCATGCTGCCCAGCGGGAACTCGTTGCCGATCCAAGCGTCCACGGCCTGCTCCGAGGCGGCACCGCCGCCGTCGTCGGGCGTCCCCGGGCTGATCGGGCGGCGGCACGTCACCACGACCGCGACCTTCCTGACGCCGCTGGACCGGAGCAGCTGGGTCTCCAGCGCACCGAAGAACGAAGGCGGCACCTCGTCTGCGTTATCGAGGGCCAGGAGGCAGTGGAGCGGCCGGAGGACCTCTGCCATGGCCGTGAGCAGCGCGACGGAGGTCTCCTGGTCGCGGCGGCCGGCCGGCGGGTCGGAGGAGTGCGACGACCGCGCGGCCAGCGCAGCGCGTGCGGGTGCCGCTGCCGAGCCGTCCGGCCGGCGCGCGGCCGGCAATGACGCGTCCGTGACTCCGTGGCCGTCCAGCACCAGGAAATTCGGGCCGGGCTTGTCGGGCACGGCTGGCATGGTCCGGCTCCGGCCCCGGCGGATTCGCTCGCCCGTCGGCCCCTGCCCGCCTTCGCTGCCGGGGCTGGACCCCGCCCCGCCGCCGTCCCCGTCGGCTGCCTGGCCCCTCGCGGGCGGGTCGGTGTGCCTCCTCGGGGACTCGGCGCCCTCGCCCACGTCGTCACCCATTGCTTTCCGCACCGCACGGACCATGGCCTCCCGCGGGTCGTCCGCCCCCCTGCGAAACCTTGCGTAGCTCCGCAGCAGCTCTGACGTGCGCAGCTCCCCGAACAGCGCCTGGGCGAGCCGCATCGCGGCGTCGAGCTGCGTTCGGCACCCGGCCAGCTCCGCGTAGAAGATCCCCCCCCAGAACACGCCAAAGCTGCGCCTCACGGCCAAGTAATCGCAAACGTAGCGAAGAAGGGCGCTCTTGCCGATGCCCGCGGCGCCCGTCACCGTGACGCGGCTCGACCCGGACGAGTGCCGCGTGGCCCCGGCCGCCGCGTGCTCGGACCCGAGGATGCGCGCGAGCAAGGCCTGACCGTTGGGACGGCGGCCGCAGAACGGGAAGCCGTCCGCGATGACGGCCGGCAGCCGCCCCCGCCGGGAGCGGAAGTCCGGGCCAAAGTCCTCGAACACGCCGGCCGGGACCAGCAGGAGCGGGTGCGGGTACGGCGACGACGGGGAGGACAGGGCGCCGGCGAGGCCGGGGACGGCGGCGGCCACGGAGTGGCCGTCGCGGCCGGTCTTCGCGGACCCCGCTGACGCGGCGCTGTGGTTGGCAGCGAGCCCCGGGCCTCCATCCGGGTCGCCCGACCCGGCTGTTGCGTGCGAGGACCCGCGTCCCGAGCTCGAGGTAGTCGAAGCCCCGGCACGCCCGCCCGTGCCTCCGCTGGAGTGGTCCTTGGCCAGGCGGCGGACGGCGGGGTGCTGGGCCTGCAGGGGCCACACGGCGCGGCTGCGCCTGGCCGGGTCGACCTCGAACACCCGCACGTTGTGGTGCCCCGGCTCGCAGATGCCCCCGGAGTGCATCCACATCGTCTCCCTTGTCACCGCGGGGTGCAGCGCATGCATGCGCTGCACGGCCATGCGGACGACGAAGTCGCTGCTGTACGCCGGCTCGGGCCGCGGCAGGAGCACGAAGGCGTCCTTCTGGGCCTCCCGGACGCCCGAGGGGAGCGATGCCATGCCTGCGATGTGCTTCCGGGCCTGCTCGAAGGCGGTTGCGACCGTCGCGCCGGCCGAGAGCTGCGAGTAGAACACTCTGACGAACGGGGGTCCGACCTCGTCGGCCACCTTGGTCGAGCGGCCCACGCATACCACGTGCGGCACTCCGGCGTCGACGAGTGCCATGCCGATGTCCTCGCTGCGGCACGCGTTGACGAACGCCAGCTTGAGGCCCAGCCTCCCCGCCGGCTTGAGCTTGGCCGCCGCCGCGAGCGTCTCCCGGAACCGGGCGGTGGTGCGGGCCGCCCCCTGGCCGTCGTACGTCTCCATCGCGATGCCAGCCTCGACGCCCGCGTCGATGCCGTGCGCCACCAGGTGCAGCACGCGCACTCGCTCGCCCCTCGTCAGCACCGTGCGCAGGGTGTCCCAGGTGGCATAACCCATGTCCAGGGCCACGCGGGCATGGCCGTCGGCCAGGCCGCACCAGATGGCATCGCGCTCGGCCTCCACCGCGATGGGGAGCAGCGGCTGCATGTACACCCCGCGCGGCGAGTCGACCTGACAGGTCATCGGGCTCGCGCCCTGGAACACCACAACGGGCGCCTCGTCCAGAGCCTCGTTCGCCTCCTGCTCGGTTAGCGCTGATGTGGCGCCGCGGCCCGGCGTGGCCGAAGCGCCGGAAGCGCCTGCAGGGGAGGCTGACTCGCCAGACTCGAATCTGACCACCGGCGCCGCGAGCGCCGACGAGCGACGTTCGGCATCCGATGGCTGCTGCTGCACGAGCAGGCCTACCCCCGTGGCCCTTGGCTCTGACGAGGCAGGCGTGGCCCGGCCGTCCGACGCCTCGCCCGTGTGCTCCGAGCCGAGGGCCGCGCCCTCGACGGAGCCGCTCGCCTGCGACGCGAAGCGCCCCGACCTGCGCGACGACCCCGCCCTCGCCTCTGAGTCCCCCGCCTCGGATGCGCTGTCACTGGTCCCATCGCTCGCGCTGCCCCCCTCGGTCCCGGCCGTGTCGGTCCCCGCGGTGCCGTACCACGCGTCAAGCTCTGCCGAAGACAGCCCGAGCGCGTTGGCGCGGGACAGGACCCAGGTCTCCCGCGAGTGGCGAAGGAGCGACGCAATGTGACGGCGCTCGCGCGAGCTGACGGACGGGTTCCCGGCAAGGCGCAGGAACCACAGGGACGGGGTGCGAGCGCGCCCCCTGAGCGCCGCGTAGGCGCGGAGGCCGAACTCGCCCCCGAGCATGTTGCCGCCGACGTTGAGCTCGCGGAGGCACCCGCCGCCGCGGCCCAGCAGCGCCGTCAGGGCGGCCTCGCCGGGGGTCAGCCCGGGGGCTCGGTCGGTGATCCGGGCTGTTGCGGCGCGGGCAGAGCTGGAGAGCAGCAGCGAGGCCGAGACGGCGGCGGCAATGTCGGCTGGGCCGCCGCTGCTGCCGCTGCTCGCCCGGCGGGGGCCCACGGCGTGGGAGCCGATGGCGTTGCGACGAAGGTCCAGGATCGAGAGCCGGCACGCGGGCGCTGCCGGTCCGCTGCCCCGTGCCCTGCCACGGCGGCCCGTGGCCGCGCCCCAAGGGCCCTGCGCAACGCTTGCGGCGACGTCCCGCTCGGGGTCGCCGGGGCCGCCGGACTCGGAGGTCGCACCACGGCGGTGGGAGGCAACGCGCGCGCTTCGAGCGATGGCCGCCGCCGCTCCCGTCCAAGCACCGTGCGCCGGTGCGCCCGGGCATGCTGCGAGCGCGAGAAAGATCACCGCAGCGGCGTCATCCCCGAGCGCGTTGTCCGCCAGGCTCAGGGTTCGCAGGGAGGTCGAGCGCTCGACCAGCCCGCCCGGGCCCGTCAGAGCCGCGCAGGTCTCGACCGGCAGCGGTCCGGCGTGATTTCCCGTGAGGTCAAGGCCGACAAGGACGGGGGACGCGGCCGCCGCGCGGAGGACCGCCGCGACGCCCGCGTCACCCAGCGCGTTGTTCGACAGATCCAGCCAGCGGAGGCCGACGTCGCCGCGGAGCACCACGGGCGCGGGCAGGACCACGCTGAGAACGACGGGCTCCATGGCGGAGCGGGAGCTCGCAGCGCCCTTGGCCCCGCCGCCGCCGGCAGCGGCGGCAGCGGCGGTGGCAACCCCGCCCTCCTCCGCCTCCTCGCTGTCCTCGCTGGCACCTCTCCCGCGACCGACGCGCGTGTCCCCGTCGACCGTCGCCACAACGGCACGCCCCTGGTTGCGGAGCGCGGACGCGATGACCTTGGCGCCGGTGGCCGTGTACAGGAGCACCTCGGGAGCCTCGCAGCCGAGCTCCACGGCCGTCTCCAGGGACAGCACGGCCCACCTGTCCTCCGCGGGCGGGATCACGACGCTGTCAGGGAGCCGCGCGCCGCACAGGATGCGTCGGAGGCGTTCCCTCGGGCCCGGCACGTGCGGCTCGACGACCTCCCACCCGTCGACACGCGGCGGGCTGGCGGCCCCGATGAAGTCATCAAAGAGCACAGCTGGCACGCCCGAGGGCGACTCCTCGCCCTGAGGGGTCACGTCCGACGCGGGCGTGCCAGACACGTCACGCCCGGGTGCCTGGCCGCGCTCAACGGAGGACGCGACGCCCGTCAGCTCGTCCAGTGTTTCCTCACGAGGAAGCACGATCGGCGACGGGGCCAGTCGTTTCGCCCGCTCGTCCGAGGGTGGTCGCCTGCAGCAGACGACGGCGGATGTGCGGACGGGAGCCGATGCCAGCGCCGCCGCTGTCCGCCGCGACCGGCGGCTCTGCGATGCCGGTGCCTTCCACGCCCCACGGCCGCGAAGCGCGTCTAGCACCGGCCCCAGGTGGCATGCCTCGATGCCGGCACGCTGGACGGCCAGCCCCCGCAGGCCTGACCCTGTCGGGAGCGGCCCCAGCCATGCCGAGGCATCGACGGAGACGGGACCGGCGTCGCCGCCGACGCCGCCCGTCTCCAGAGCAGCCGCCACGGTACTTGCAAGTAGCAGCCGGACCCGCTGCCGCGCGGCGGCGGGCTCAAGCGCCGCCCTGGCCTTGGCTGCCTGCACCCAGGTGCTGGCAGCGAGCTCGAGAATCGCGGGGAGGCTGTCCCCGCCCACCACAGAGCGCAG
>Ga0136560_1000007_pt1 | contig 61689 bp, 49 predicted proteins | sample AntRauMeHopE1497_FD_104925 | JGI IMG/M metagenome (GOLD analysis project Ga0136560, IMG submission 104925) | Saline lake microbial communities from Rauer Islands, Antarctica - Metagenome Hop E1 #497 | ecosystem: Environmental > Aquatic > Non-marine Saline and Alkaline > Saline | place... | reverse complement strand
AGGTTGCTGGTGGTAGGCCGTGGTCAAACCATTTTTCTGATAGTTACTTATCGTGATGAATGTGTCATAGATGCGAAAGTTTGAGGAGCGGAGTGCGTGAACGCGGGTCTGGAAGTTGAGGAGAGACTCCCAGACCACGCCCTGCCCGCTCACTGCGCCATCTCCGTGGACGAGAAGACACATGGCGTCCGGTGAGCCTGCGCCAGCTCCGGACGCGGCGGAACTCTCCGGCGGGCCGCTCCAGGGTGACTTATGGCCGGCGCCTTCGCGCTTGGCCCTGGTCTTTCCCATGGCGACGGGGTTAACGGCCTCGAGGTGGGATGGGTTGTGAAGCATGCTCACCCGGACCTCAGAGCTGCCGTACTTGCGAAGCGTGGAGGCTGCAATGTGGCTCGACACGTCATCTTGGCCGGGGAGCGAGGAAGGGATGTCAGCGCCACCATTGAGCTTGCGGAAAAGCTTGCTCGCGGGGTAGTCAAGGAACGCCACGAGGGCAGCCAGGCGGCCACGATGCGGCATGCCCAGGACCACCTCCCCCACCCCTGCATGGCTCGCTGCTCCGACGAGCTGGTCGAAGAGCGGCATCATCGACTCGGCTCCCTCGCCGGAGTACCGCTTGAGCGACGAAAACCGCTTCGCCAAGAACAGCTCCCACTCTTCGGCCTGAGCCATGAGAAGATGGGCGTTGCGCCGCTGAGCAGTGGACATGCCTGGCGCAGCCAGCCGGCCCTCGGCCATGGTGGACCACCAGGTACGCTCGGCTTCGGTCTCGCAGTGGGAGAACTCGAAGCCGATCGTTCCTGTGTACGCCTCAGGCACCCCCGGCGAGGCATCACCCTTCAGCGACTCCATGCCAGCCCCCCCGTCGGACCTTCCAGACCACACGCCCAGCGGGTCGATGCGGGCGACCTCATGACCGCGCCGGCGGAACACATCGTCGGCCAGAGAAGAAAACGTGCACGAAGCCGCCGTCCGAGCCCGGAACAGCCCAACGAGCCTCGGCGATACCGCTGACGAGCGGCTGAGCATTTGCCGACGCAAGGAACCTGCCGGTGTGCTCGCTCGATGTGCAAGTAATGCGGGCCGAAGCACTCGACGACGACTGACGACGACGACGACGAGCCAGGGCTCTGCCGCAAACTTACGGCCACCGTAGCGCCCTACAGCAGGCACTCCGGGCACAGTGATTTGGTGATCCCCTGCAATGGCCATGCTTGCGCTTCTCCGCACGACGGGTGGCCCAAGACCATGGGGCCGGGCCGGAAAAGCTGCCATCGGATTGCGCCTTGTATCATCGCGCCCCAGGACAGTCTCAGATGGGCCAGGGCTCGACGTTTTCATTCGAGACTCTCGAAGGCACGACGCGATCCCTGAGGGACTGCAGCAGGTATCCACGATGTCATCTCCGGGAGAAGAGCCGCCCTCCATCTTTGCGCCGGACGGCGAGCCCCTGCAGTACTTCATCGAAACGTACGGGTGCCAGATGAACGTGAGCGACTCTGAAATTGTGGCATCGATTCTGGAGGGCGCAGGCTTCGCGAGGGCTCCGAGCCTGGAAGACGCGGACGTGATCCTCTCAAACACGTGCGCTGTCCGGGACAATGCGGAGCAGAAGGTGCTCTCGCGCATCAAGTACTATGGCCATCTCAAGGGGAAGAAGCATCGGGCCGCTGGCAGGCCGGTCGTCGCAGTGCTGGGATGCATGGCAGAGCGCCTGAAGACTCAACTGCTGGAGGAAAGCAAGGCCGTGGACATCGTCGTGGGGCCAGACGCGTATAGGGACTTGCCATCCTTGATCGGGCTGATCCGCGGCGGACACTCATCAGCTGCTGTGAGCGTGCAGCTCTCGGCGGAGGAAACTTACGCCGACGTCGCCCCTGTCAGGCTTTCGGAGGGGCGCCCCGACGCATTTGTGAGCATCATGCGTGGCTGCAACAACATGTGCTCGTTCTGCATCGTCCCTTTCACGAGGGGACGCGAGCGCTCGAGGGAGGTGGGCTCCATCGTGGACGAGTGCCAGCGCCTGGTGGAGGAGCAGGGCGTTCGTGAGCTCGTCCTCCTGGGGCAGAACGTCAACTCTTTCCACGACAAGGCGACTGCGAGCACCGCTGCCGCCTGGGCGCCTGACCAAGGGTACGAGACAGCGCCCGGCTTTGGCAACACGTTCAAGGCCCGGGGTGGCGATGGCGTTCGCTTCGCGGAACTTTTGCACCATGTGGCAGAGGCCGTCCCGGAGGCGCGGGTGAGGTTCACTTCGCCGCACCCAAAGGACTTTCCGCTCCCGCTTCTGCAGCTCATCGCGGAGACGCCGAACATCTGCTCCAGCCTTCACCTGCCCGCCCAGTCCGGATCGACGGCTGTGCTTTCCCGGATGAAGAGGAACTACACCAGGGAGGCATACCTTGAGCTTGCGGAGCGGGTTCGTGACACCATTCCCGGCGTGACGATCAGCACGGACATGATCAGCGGCTTTTGCGGCGAGACAGAGCAGGACCACGAGGACACGCTGGACCTCATGCGGCGCGTCGGGTTTGAGCAGGCCTTTATGTTCCACTACTCCCTCCGCGACCGCACTCACGCCGCACGGCATCTTGACGATGACGTGCCGCAGGACACAAAGCTGCGCAGGCTCCGCGAGGTCATCGACACTTTCTTGGCGGGCCAGGCCGCCTCAAACTCTGCCCAGGTCGGCACGCGGCAGCTGGTACTCGTCGAGGGGCCGTCAAGGCGATCCAGTGAGACCGCCCGGGCCCTGCAGGGCCGCACGGACTGCAACAGGCGCATCGTCTTCCCAGAAGCAATGGTCGCCCCCGACATGGCAACCCAGCAGTCGGGTGTGCCGCCGCCAGTCACGTCGCTCCGTGCAGCCGATCTGATCGGCGCACACAGTGGGAACGTCAGCCCGCATGACCTCTTTGGCCCAGACGTCCTCAAGGCTTGGGGAGACGACGCCGTGGAGCTGAAGCCGGGTGACTTTGCGGTGGTTGACGTTGTCGGCTGCGCCGGAAAGACGCTGATTGGCGTGCCCGTGACTAGGACAACGATCAGCGAGTTCAGCATGCGGGCGTGAGTGAGCGCTTGGCGAGCCACCCGCGCTCCGTTGCCGAGTCCATGGTGGTGCTCTGCCGACAACCAATCGCTGACGCGCGGGCTCACTCGGCCCTTGCGAGGCCAGAGCGAGCCCCAAGTTGTCCATGAACACACGGGACGCCCTCCTGCTGGCATGTGGGGCGGTTGCTGGTGCAATCGTTGCTCTGAGGCTGAGCTCAAAGCTGCCTAGCCCGTTCCCGAGCACGCCAGCTCCCACATCCGAGCCCCCAGTGCCTGGTCTGCCAGGAGATCGGGCATCGGCATCGTCTGCAGAAGCTGTGGCTGGTGCAAGCGCCGCGCCAGAGTCTGCCGCGCCGAAGGAACTTGGCGCCTCAGCCGCTGCCGAGCCGGCGCAGGAGCCAAAGGCTGGTGACGGGTCTGACTCTGATGATTCTGATGACTACGATAGCGAGGATGATGAGCTGCGCTGCAAGATGCTTCTGATCGTTCGCAAAGACCTGAAGATGGGGAAAGGGAAGATCGGCGCGCAGTGTGGTCACGCTACGCTTGGCGCTTATGAACGCGGGCAGAAGGCCGAGCCAGGTCGCACTTGGATCTCGTCCTGGCGCAAGTTCGGACAGAAGAAGGTCTGCTTGGTCGTGTCCAGCGAGGAGGAGCTTCATCGTGCGGCTGTGCTGCTCTCCGAAGCGGGAGTGCCAGTCTATATTGTGGTGAGTCGCTACCGCATGCTGAGCTCGCATGCAGGTGTCCAGGTCTCCACGGCTGTACGTGTCCTGTTTTTAGTCCCGCAGGCTGACGCCGGGCACACCCAGGTGGCCCCGGGCTCTGAAACAGTCCTCGGCGCGGGGCCTGCTCCCTCTGATGTGATTGATCGCGTGACAGGCCGTGGGGGGGCGATGCCGCTCAAGCTGCTCAGCTAGGCAGGGCGGAAACGCGATCGCCACGAATCAATCATGCCGAACCCCAGCACTCGTCGCGCTGCGGCGATGGACCCAGCGTTCAACTCTGTTTTCAATTGGATTATCAAAGAGACCGCTGGTGCGAACAGCGACCGCCAGCGTGCGCTCCACGGCACAGCTTGGAATGTCCTCACCTTCTCCTTCGCCTCTGGCCCCCCGCAGGCAAAGGCGATGGCACGAAGCCGTCCGAGTTTTCGCCAATGTCGACACGTGACAAGGAGTGGCTTATGGAGGCCATTGAGTCCATGACGGTTGATGAAGCGGCTGAGCTGAGTGAGCACAAAGTTCGCCAACATTCGCGGGTGTTCGCAGCGGAACGCCCGCGACCGGCACAGCTGCTTGTATCCGTCCATTTTAACGCCAAGCTTAATGATTCTTTTGTTGGCCACGCAGAAAAGGCCGTCAGCGTGCTGAGCGATTCCAGTGCAGACACCGAAAGCCTGTTGGAGGCACTGGAGGGCATCCAGTCCATGTGCGACAACTTGGACCTGGCCCAGGTGCTGTCAAAAATCGGCGGCATGACCCGCCTGATCGGGCTGCTGCGTCACGACAACGGCAGGATTCGCACGCTCGCCGCGGAGACGCTTGCGGTGACGGTGCAGAACGACAAGGTCACGCAGGACTCGGCAGCTGCAAGCGGTGCACTGGCGGCAGCGTGCGACCTCGTGTCGCGCTCAACCGCAGCGGCATCTGCTGCGATGGGTGCTGCTTCGGCTTCTGAGGGTGCGAGCGAGGACGTCCACGAGGAGCTCTCCAAGGCACTTTTGGCGGTGTCGTCCTTGATCCGGGGTCACGATGACATGACAGCTGCGTTCGTGGATGGGTCTTTTGCTTCGCCCCCGGCTCCGATGATGCTCCTCGGGGACGCCCCCACTGCGCTCGGCGCGCCGGCGCCGGCCCCGGCCGCTCGCGCCGCTGAACCTGCTCCGCCAGCAGCATCTGCGGCGGCTCCCACGGCTGCTGTCGGACTCGGGCTGCCGTGCGGGCCGGAGCTCCTCTCCAACGCCATGGCCGCATCGACGTCGGACAAGGTGCTGGTCAGAGGGCTGTTTCTCATTCGGTACCTGCTCGAGTCCGGGAGCCGCGTCGCCGCTGCGTCTGCTGCACACTTCGCAGCGCATGCACCTGCTGGTGGTCATGGGCTCCTCAGGCTCTGTGCTGGCCTCATCACGCCTCTCAACGCATCTGAGGACGCCCCAGCGTACCTGCTGCAGCGTGCGCTGGAGGCAGCAAGCAAGGTTTGCCGTGTGGCGCTCGAGGCCAAGCTAGAGGCTGCCCGTGGCTCGATCCCCTCGGATGGCGAAGCTGCCGCCACCGCCGGCCCGGGCGAGGCTGCCCAGCTGCCCACCGATGACCAGGCCGGAATCGAGGCCGTCAGGCTTGCGGCAGTGACTGTCACAGAGGCCATGACAGCTCAGGCAGGCCGGGCCGAGGAACTTGCGGACGAAATTGACGTGGCATCATCGTTGATCAAAGCCTGTGATGCACTCCTCAAGATGACCTGAACGTGGAACGACGGTGCTGCCAAACCGGCTACTTGGCGCGCGTGCACGTCCGTCCGGGCCTCAAGACGCCAAGTGCAGCAATATACCCCATGCACGGGTAGCGCAAACATTAAGCCACCACCCAGTCGTCACTGACGCTCTGGTGCTTGAGGGCGTTCCATCGGCCGCATGGAACACAGACTCCACACCCGGATGGGGCATGAGCCGATGAAGATCCTGATGGCTCATGCAGTGCGCATACTCGAGGCCCTGCCAACATTGTCTCCCCGGGTGCCCGTGCCGCTGCTGATTCTGCCCTCAGCTCGGTTGTGTCTTCGTTGACAAGGTGTTGGGCCCAGGAAGCAGCATGCTCCATCACGGCCGACGAGAAATTGAGCCCCGCAAGCAGCTCAACTGAGCCCGAAACCTCCTCCACTTGTTGACCCCGAGCACTGCAAACTGCCCATGCCAGTCGAGCCAGACACTCTCCGTGCGAAGTGGGGCTGGTGGCCCCAGTCACAGCGGTAAGGTACGCCCCCAGCTTCAGATTGGTCAGCTCAGAAGGAAGCGTCCACACAATGCTCTGAAAGCCGACTCCGTGCTGCCACAACCTTGAAGTTTGCCACCCATACCATGGATGGCTTCTGCACAATCCTAACTCGATCGCAGCCCCGGCTTCCATGAAGCGTGGCTGCTTCATTGATACTTCCCGTGCTAAACCCTCACCGGCCTCTGCAATGACTGCTTGAGTTGCTGAGATGGCCAAGCCAGTTAACAGTCCCGAATCTGTCAATGATGTCGTGATCGAAGGTGAAGATAGAACGTCAGCGTTCGGCTCGAGCAACACGATGTCAGTCCCGGACACCACTGGTGCAAGCTCTAGTGCAAGGTATCCAGCCAGAAACCTAAACACTCTCTGAGTCACGGATTCGGCATCTTGAGGTGACGGTCGTGTCGGGGCAACACGATGGGATGAACTGGCCACCTCTAGATCTCGAGCAAGCACTGAACATGAGGCTGACATCAAGTATTCTTGACTGGCATGCACGAAGACACGGCGCAGGTTTGCGATGGCAGACCGTGCTCGATAGCCTCGCCAGCCCCCCCTCGATCCGAGCATGATGAGCTTCGAAAGGTGCGTCATCCACAACGGGTTTCCGTCGGGGGATATCGCACACTGCCGCTGCTCGGGACAGGACCCTTGGGAGCTGAATCCGCAGGCACAGCGCTCAAACGCTGGGTCAAGCAAAATAGCTGCAAGGGAATGTAAAGTACCCCTCTGCGAGTTGGTTCGACCGTCGAGCCGGTGATGCTCGAGGACTGTGTCACCACCTCCAACAATTGGGCTCGTCGACCTCGCTGATTCTGCCGACATCTGCATGGGCACCCCTGCCGCCAAGCTTGAGACTGTAGATGCTGAGATACAGGTGTTGTTGGCAAGCTTCCCCGTTGCGAACAAGAGCATGGATGCTGCCAGTCGGTCACCAAGAATTGCCGTCTCTGCCTTGACATGCCAAAGCGGTAGCGTCCGAGCCAACTTCAGCTCCGCTGGAGTGTCGCTGGCGGTGAGATTCCCTGTCGCGGGTACATGCTGCAAACTCGTAGATGGGGACTCAAAGTACTGTGCAGTAGCCAGGAGCAGGTGCTTCCGGCTAAGACGAAACTTGATTGCTGCGCTTTCATCATCTGCCATTCGAACGCAGATGTTGGATGAGTTGTGTCCTGAGCAGGCATTTGCCGCTCGAATCATGGATTCATCCGCTGCGATGGTGGACGAAAACGAGTGGAGCTGGCGGCGAGCCAATGCAGCCACTGCAAGGCGTGCCCAGCTGGCCACCCGAAGCTCGTGGCCGCTCCCATCCTGTTGAACGATTGCTTCAAGAGCGGCCGAAACGCAGTCTGAGTTGCTCAACAGGTTAACGTTGCAGTCATCCAAGACCTGGATCGGAGCAGCCACGTATGCTAATACTGCGAGCACGTGTTGAGGAAGCGTCCCGGGTCTCAGACAGGCACGGCTTGGTAGCTGAACATTGAGCGATGCTAGCTGCTGAGCCCGTTGCCCAGAGACTGCTGGAAACACGAAGTCTTCAGTGAGCCGCCGTTCACCGAAGGGGGCTCCTGAGCTCACGGCAGCTCTAAGCCATTCAGGTACATCAACCCTAGCACAGTCGAACGCGTTTCGGTCAGGCAAGAAGCCGTGGTGCTGAAACAGCGTGTGCGACGGCACGTCGCCGTAGTCCTCGGTGACCATTGCTCCCGGCTCAATGTCGTGATCAGCGAGGATGACGAAGTCCTCTGCCTCTGCCTGGCCTCGGACACTTCTTGGAGCAGCGCCGACGGCAGTAGCGGCCGGTGCTGCCGAAGGTTCAATCTTGTGGAATCGAAGGAACCTTGCTCCTTGTGCCGCAGCTCGGACTGTGTGGGGTTCGTACCCGATGAGATCTGCACCGGGTACCAAAAATTTCTCTCCGCGCAGAGAGAGAGCCCGAGCCTCGACGATGGACAACGCCCAAGTGAAGGTCGCTAAGCTCCCGGATGACCGGCTAGGGCGCTTCCGCCCGCTCTTTCGCAGCCTGGCCCTGATGGCCTTTGCGATATGATGCATAGCATACCCAAGCTGCCTGTGAACGGCCTTTCGCGACCAGGTGGTTTGCCGGGCTTGGCTCGCGAGGTTTAGGTCCTGCAGCGCCTCGAGGGCCGACGCCGAGAAGCTGGAGGGAACCAGGACCCGAGATGGCAGGGATTCGATGAAAGCATGCCAAGGCGAGTCTGGGCCAAGCGCCGCATGAGCAGCCAAGAACAGCGCGAGGCCGCAATCGGTCGGGCGTGCTCCGGGAAGCAGCCGAGCGCCCCGCTTCGGCGGTCCGTCACCCGGTGCAACAGTGAAGCCCTCGATGACGATTTCGATGCACTTCCGTGCGGCTGGTGGCAGAGATGGGCCGACTGCGGCGCCTCGCCAGATTACAAATGGCAAAGGAACCCGGAGCAGTTCTGCTCCTTCTGGAATCCGCTGCTTCGCCGTAATGCGAAGGCGTGCCCCGGGCTGGCCATCACCCTGACCGGCGGGCACGATCGTCGCCGACGACCGAAGCGTCGCGCCTGTGCGCCGAAGCCACCGTTCAAAGCTTGCTGCAAGCAACAGCGATTCGCCTGCGCACACGGTTGCAGCGGCAAGCGCAACAGCACAAGCCAGCAAGCACCGCCGGCCCATGGCGCAGGGCCCGGCCCTTGCGTGCTTGTTGCGAGTGGCCGGCAATCTGCTCTGTCGGGCGGGCGTGGCCCTCCCAGCGCCCTGGTAACGCACTCACTTGCGTGACCGGTGTGGATTATCAACACCTGCTGTCGTAATAAGACTCTTTTGCTCGGCCCTGTGCCCCAGCGCTCGTCTTTCTCCGAGCCTGAGCTGAGCAACTGCCGTCGGCAACCACCGTGACGATGTGGGCTGATCAGCGCTGGGGTCCACGTCGACGCTGCTGGTGCTCACGAGGCGGCCAAAGTGGCTGAGCAGGTCTTTCACTGCGGTCATGGCCTGCGCTTGCGCGGGCTCCACCCCGACGCCTAGGTCGATCAGAAACAGCGGTCGCAATGCCGCCGCGGCTGGCTCTAGCCCGATGCTGCAGGAACCGTGGCTTGCCTGTCGACCGGAGATCCCCACGGCGGACTGGGTCGGGGTGTGAGCGCCAGGTAACGCCGTTGTCGCTGGGAGAGCCGTGCTGCGCACGAGCATGCCTCCGTCTAGCGTGATGGCAGAGGGCGTTGCTCAGGGCTGGGACCATGCCCTCGCACGCCGGCCCATGCGAACTGGGCCACAAGGCTCCGGCAGGGGCAGGCCGCGTGGCCGGATCTCAGTGGGCCAGCTGCCGCGGCCTCAAGCACGCTGTCCAAGGCTCTGGCTCCCGAGCCACACATGCCCGAATAATTGAGCCCGAGGCGGTAACGCTGTGCGTGCTTCAGAGCAGGATGGAGCTTACCGGCTCGCGTCGTAGCCGTCCAGATGCCCGTGATGCGGCTCATGAGCGACGCAGTTGTCGCCGCACCCACCGTTCAGTGCTGGTACATGTTGGCGCAGCAGGCATTCGCAAGCCTCGTGCTATTCAGCGCAAAGCTTGGACGGGCATATATTGTCCTGCTGGATTGACGACCGGGCCGGACAGAAGCCGCCGTCGCCGCTGTTTGCCTGCGTCTCAGTATGCCTGTAGATCCCTGATTCCCTCATGCTTGGCCTGCGCGTCAAGCATGTGACGCGAGACGCCGCCATCGAGGCGTCGTCACGCCCTGCCCACTGAGGCGGCGGCCGCGACCACTCGCCTGCCCAGCAGCTGGCCCGGGTACCTGTACCAAGCCGCTGCTGCATGGCAGACCTCGTCCAGAGCCCAGTTGCGGCTGAGGCGGACTCGAAGCTAGTAAAGGCCATTCTGGACAAAACGTTCCGCAGGCTTGCTGCAGACATTGAGGCAGCTCACGGAAAGCTGCCAGAGGTCATGAAAACGATCAAGTGAGTTGAGCCAGCCGCGATATAACCAGCTGAAGCCCGAGCTGAAGGATGGGCAGCACGAATCCGCTCTTGGCTTGCGCTTCAAGCGCGCGCTACCTGCTGGCTTCGTTGAGAGCGCGTTTGCAGGAAGGCTTTGAAAGCCATTCATTCGGAGCTATTGCCAGCGGCCGACAAGCCAGCCGAGGACCCCCGTGGCCGGCAGGTGCGGTGGCTTGCCGGGGAGCCCGGGGACGAGTGCCCCTTCTGTGGGGCTCGCAATCCGCCCGCTGCCCGGTTCTGTGGCGGGTGCGGTGCGTCTGCTTCAGCCCGCGCTCGTTCGACTGCGGGAGAGCGACGCGATGCAGGCGCTTCTGGGGCAGGTCAAGCTGGCGAAAAGCGGGCACCATTTTCGACCCCCGCGGCCGCGCCGCCAAACGGCCCGTCCCCGCCAAGCTCGCCGTCATCGGCACCAGCTTCCGTTGTGGCTCGGTTGGCGGACCTCAAGCCGTCGCAGCTCAAGGCTGCAGCCAGACGGGCCAAAGCGGAAGATCGGCTGAGCGGACTCACAGAGAAACGGGAGCTGGTCAACCTTGTGGCCACGTTGATCGCCGAAAAGGGGCACATTGCTGTTTTGGGCGCACCTCCGCCCCGGTCGGGCTCGGCTGGCAGCCACCCTGCGGCTGGGCCGCTTGCGCGCCCAGCAACAGTTCCTGCGTCTGCGGCGCCCGCTTCTGTCTCGGCCGCGCCCGCACCAGCAGCTCATGGCATTGGCCCCTCAACCAGGGCTTCGGACGGGCGTGTCGCAACACGCGCCCCGGCGCGCTCAGCTTCAAGGGGCCAGCGCCGCGCGACGTCGAGGGGCAGGTCAGCCCCCGAAGCACCCACAGGCGGTGGTCTTGATGGCATGATGGCACGGCGTGCGGCGCAGAAAGCGGCGGTCGAGCTCGAGGCAAAGGCCGAGCGCGAGCTGGCGGCAAGGCGCGACGACGAGGAGCGCGCGAGCCGGGAGGCGGCGGCAAGGTCCAAGCCTCGAGGCTCACGGCGGGGCAGGGCCGCCGCCCCGCTGCCACGCGCTGCGGCTGCGGCTTCTGGTGCAGCAGGGGCAGCCGCTGTGGCGTCTGTGGCAAGGCCTTCGGCGGCCCGCTCACACGAGGAGGAGCCAAGGGCGCACGTTCCGCCCACCCGTGGGGCAACCGAGCCCGGGAACCCATTTGCGACGAACACGGGCGGTGAGATCAGCCCCGTCGCACCTGGAAACCCTTTTGCGGCTGCCCCGGTGCCTGCACCGGCCCCCAGGGCTGGGAACCCGTTCGGTGAAGCCGCAGCGGTGCCAGTGCGCCCTGGTAGCCCCACGATGGCCGCGAGCTCGAGGCCCGGGAATCCGTTCGGCCAGGAGCCAGCGGCCCGGCAAGTCTTGGCATCGGCACCGGCCGCGATGCCTGCGGCCTCGGCCGCACCTTCGGCTGCACCACGAGCTGTGCCGCCTACTGCCGGGCCGGAGCCTGTCGTCCTGGAGCCAGGGATGCTATCGGTGGAAGCAGCTTGGCGCGAGGCCAAGGACGGCAGCGGGAACCGGTACTTCTGGCATGCCCACACCCGTGAGCGCCGCTGGGAAAGGCCGGATGCCCACGCCCATGTTGCCTTGGAGCGGCGCAGGCTGGCTGTTGACCGTGCGAAGGCGGCTCGGAAGGCAGAGCGAGCTGCTATGGAGCGGGAGGCAACGGAGACAGCAGCAGCCGCAGAGACAGCGATCTCGGCAACAAAGCCAGCACTGCGACGCTGGGCGCTTGAGGCCGGCTGGCAGTTCGGGAAGCAGCGGCCGTCCAAGGGGGCGGACCCGCAGCGCGTGCTGGCAAGCTTGCTTTCCACCGTCCACGCGCTCCCGCATTGCACGGTCAAGCCCATGGCGGTGGACCCGTCGTCGCGAGCGAGCATCCTCAAGGCGTACAAGCGGGCGGTCTTTGCGCTTCACAGCGACAAGCTCACCGGGCGGCCAGTGGAGGAGCGGGCCATCAGCGAGGCGGCTCTTGCAGAAATCTCGGCGGCGAAGGCGGCAATGACATCATGAGCCGCGATACCCCGTAGATCGGCAGCGCCGAGCCCGCTTGTTGCGAGGGCGGTCCAAGCAAGTTTTCCAGCCACTCGGTGCGGCTCTGCCCCGCGATTTTCGGTCCCCCTTTGTCACGCCACACGCGCCTGCAGTCACGCTGCTTGGCACCAGGGGCAACTCTGATGGAGTGCAAATGCGTATCGTGCGGCCTCGACTTTGAAGGGGACCTCACTGGCCTCAAAGAGCACTACCGCGGAGACCTTCACCGGTACAACCTGAAGCGCAGGGCAGCAGGGATGCCTCCTATCGATGCGGCTATGTTCCAGCGCCTTCGTGGGGCTGCTGCTGCGGCACTGGAAGCAGAGAGCGCAGCCGCAGCTGCGGAGCCCAAAGTGTTCGAGTGCAAGCTTTCCAACAAGCGGTTCAAGACGCGGGCTCAGTTTGAGCAGTACCAGCGCAGCAAGAAGTACAAGGTGCTGGCTGCGAAGGCCGCCTCCCGTGCGGCGGAGGAGGCTGAGCGGCCAGCGGCTGCGGCAGCGTCGGCAAGCAAGGCAGCACCGACCCCAGCTGCCGGCGCCGCTGCTGCGAGTGCTGGCGCACTCGACGCGGCATCAGATGCCGATGCAGCTGAAGAGCGCACGGAGCCGGACTTCGACTCGATGACGGAAGACTCTCACTGCATGTTTGACGCCTTCCCAGTGGACGACCTCGAGGCGTGAGCCTGCCGCACCTCGCACGCCAACGCCCCCTCGTGTGGAATGCAGCAGTACTGGCAGCATGGCTCGGGGCATTGTCCCATTCAGCATGGCTCGCTGACCTCGGCTCGGTTGCTCTTCTGTCCCTCTCGCCTCGCAGGCATGTGGCGCGTGCCCGTATCCTTTACGGTTTCATCATTCCCGATGAGGAGTACCTCCTTGACCTCCGCGGCCTGGTCCGCTTCTGCATGGCCAAGATCATCGGCGGGGCGGAGTGCCTGTACTGCGCCAAGCGGTTCCGGAGCCCCCAGGCCTGCCAGCAGCACATGCGCGACAGCGCGCACTGCAGGCTGCCTATGGACATCGATGGCGGCGAGGCCATGGACGAGTACTCGCCCTTCTTTGACTACGACGCCAAGGACGCCCGCAGCGGCTGGCTCCAGGAGGGCGTCGAGGAGCTGCCGTCCGGCGGTGAGTCCTGGCGTGTATGCCTCCGCAAGCAGTGCATGGCACGGCTGGCTGGTTGCCACCCGTCCCCCGCCGCTCTCACAGCCCTGCCTCGCCTGTGCTCGCGTTGCCTTCGCAGAGCTTCGGCTTGCCTCCGGGCGGGTCCTGGGCCGCAAGACACTGATGCGCTACTACAAGCAGCGCCACCGCCCCGTCGAGCCGAAGGACGCCAAGACGCGCCTTGCGATCGCCAGCAGCCGCACCGAGACGGAGCGTCGCCTCGTCCGCAAGTACCTCGGAGAGGAGCAGGCCGCCTTGATCAAGACCAGCTCGGGCGCGTTTGCCCGCGGACCCAGTGTCCTCACCAAGGCAGAGAAGCTCGCACGCGCGGACGCGGGCGAGTCAATGCGGCGTGCGGCCGACCACCGGCTCGCCACCGGCCTCAAGCACAACAAGACGCAGACCCGCTACTTCCGCATCCAGAACTTCCAGTGGGGAGACTGATTCTGTGGGTCTGGCGCCGGGCATCTTAGCGCCATCGTTGCCCGTTTCTTGGGGCTTGTGTGGAGAGCGCCTCGATCAGCAAGACAATGGGGTTGCTCCTGGCACGGCTCGAAAGCACGACCACTCGGCGGCCCTGAGGCCGGCCCCTCATCCGGACCCATCAGCCCCCCCCGAACGAAAGGGTGGTGTCGAGCCTGTGGCTGCGCATCGCGGCAGGCGTGCATGGACGCGAGGCGGCGTAGCGGCGGGCTGGCCCCGACCGTTGCTGCCAAGCACAGGGCCGCTTCCGTGAACCTGCGCGACTGCCGCTACGCGGTGGTGGAACACGCTGCCCTATCGCTTGGCTGGACGGTGTCCCGCAAGCCCGCGCCGGCCGGCCAGTGGAACGTGTGGTGGCAGGATAAGAGCGTGCTTCCCGCGCGGGTGCTCAAGCTGCAGGAGTGGCAACGAATCAACCACCTTCCAGGCATGAGCTCTATTTGCAGCAAGACTAGACTGGCACGAACCATGCGGCGCCTTGGCCCGGACGATGCCGTCAGCCCCGAATCGTGGCTGCTGCCAGCGGAGCTTGGAGCACTGCAGGACGCTGTTGACGCGAACGCCAGGCGGGGAAGGCACGCCGCTACGTACATTCTCAAGCCCGAAGCAGGGAGCCAGGGTAAAGGTATCTTCCTCGTGAGGCGGCCTGAGCACTTGGCCAAACGGTACGACGGCACGGCTGGCTTTGTCGCCCAGGAGTACATACCTAACCCGCTCCTTGTCCAGGGGCGGAAGTTCGACCTCAGGCTTTATGTCCTGGTCACGAGCGTGTCACCGCTGAGGGTGTTCCTGTTCGATGATGGCCTCGTACGCCTCTGCGCTGCGCCGTATCGGCAACCTACGGCTTCCAACCTCGGGTCGGCGCAGGTCCATCTGACTAACGTTGCGATCAACAGGCCCAAGCCGGGTACAGGTACCCCCACCATGCCGACCAGCGCGCGGGCTGAGGGCTCGCCGCTCGCAGACGCACCGAGAGCGTCAGGTGCCAGCGCATCGACAGCAGGCCCCCGCAGCAGCGACAAGACCTCACACAGCAGAGCCGGTGCAGCCCTGGATGATGACTCGGGGCTGAAGCGAAGCGTGCACTGGCTGCTTGGCCACCTCCAAGACCGTGGCATTGACTCGGCCGCGGTTTGGGCCAGGGTGGCTGATGCCGTGAACAAGGCCGTCCTGGCCGCCGAGCCCGAGCTCGACCATGCATACCGCTCATGCTCGCCGAGTGGCTCGAGCGGGACTCAGCAGTGCTTCGAGCTCCTCGGGCTGGACGTGATGCTAGACGCGGACCTCCGCCCTTGGGTGGTGGAGGTGAACCACAGCCCGTCGCTGGTGTGCGATTCCGCACTGGACTGGAGAGTCAAGCACGGGGCCGTCAGTGAGGCGCTGGATATGCTTGCGGTGCGGTGGTCGGACCGACGAGCAGCCAAGCGAGCCCGAGGCCTGCGGTCGCGCTCTCGGCTTTACGGCCCGGCGCCCAGCACAGACGAAGTTGAGGCGACACACGAGGACGGCGGACCTGCCGGCGGTGAGTCTAGAGTGCACCGGCTCCAACGGCTGCGCGCGCGCCACTTCTGGCGCATCCTGCCAACACCAGGCAGCGAGCCGGCAGACTTGGAGAGCATCGATGACCAGCTCGCGAGGCGGGCTGTCAAGCAGGGCAAGCGGGCGAAGCTGCCGGTGGACCTCGGCCGCTTCGGCCCGGGTAAGTTCCAGCGCGTGGACTCGGCCGGGTTCCCGGGGGCGGCGTATGATCCAGGCAGGCCATGGGGCCGGTCGCCTGGCGCGGCTGCGACTTTTGTCTCCGGGTGGCAGGAAGCCCTGGCGGCCTTGGGGGGACGGTACGACGGCTTGAGGCGGTCAGTTGCGGGCGCAGCATCGTTGGAGGCGATGGGGACGCCTTTGGACACATGCCCCTTGCCTGACACCGAAACAGCTGGCGGCGAAGCCAAGGTGCCAAGAGTGCGGCCGCGCGGCGCTGCGGCCATGGGGGCTTCTCGGGCTGATGGTGGCCAACTCGGGGACAGTGGCCGTACAGCTGCCGCGCCCCGTTCACTCAAGCCGGCCACTGCGGATGGCGCGGGGCGAGCCTTGCGACCTCCTTCTGTTGCCCCGGCCGGGCTGCCCGCCGCTGGGTCTGAACAACGAGTGCTGGGCGCCCGGAGGCCCCACCTGGGGGGACTGGTTGCCCGCCCCGCCCATTCGGGGGCAGTCGCTCCAGCCCTGGTGACTGTGCGTCTGAACGCGGCCCACTGGCACGTCCGGGATGCTTCGCGCCGGAGGTCGGCAGGCACGAGAGTCCGGCCCGACGACGGCAAGCCGGGCTCCTCCGTGCCGAGCGCCGTTGGCGCGCGGCGACTGTCCTCGAGCGGACGCCGTTCCGGGCATGTGGTGTCTCAGCTGCGGCCTGACCGATCGCGGTACTCAAGGTAGGTCATCGTGGTCTTGCTGCTCTTGTACCGGGTCAGACAGAGCCCGGCAAGCAGCTCTTTCGTGCACCGACCGCGGAACCCAGCCTTTCGAGCGAGCGAGGTGACTGTTGTGAGCTGATCCCACCCTGCGGTGGCGTCAGACGCGGGCAACGCGACGCAAGTCATCCCCGCCGGGTTCACAACCTTGTCCGCGGCGTGGTCACCCGGGCAGCGACCCTCACCCTGCTCGCTGGCCACCTCCGGCAGATAGGTCGCCGAGTATGTGACCCCCTCGCTCGTGAACTCGATGATGATGCCGTGCACTCCGACCTCGAACTCATCCCACCGGAGCGGCCCCTCGTACTCGATCAGCAGGCTGACGCCGGCTTGCAAGGAGGGCAGCTCTTCTCGCGCCAGAGGCTGGAACCTAGTGTCATGGAACGCCCTGTGTCGACGGGAGACGATGACCGCGGCGAGGCGCTCGCCCAAGCGCAGCTAGCATTGCGGCCAAGCTCCGCGACGGCACCATCTCACGCTTTGCAAGCATACCTGCCGAGCTGGGACAGTGCCACAGGGCTCAAACATCCGATGCATCCTCGGAGTGACCAGCCGCCGTCGGTATCTCGCTTGTTGAGGGTGACGAACATCGGGCTGCGGGGCAGTTCAGCAGCGGTGCTCGTGAGCCAACCCAAAGCGTGGGGCGACGGCGAGCACCCGAATCCGGCAGCGCGCCTTACCAGCTGGTGCGCTCCCAGCCAGCTGGGAGTGCGGGGTGTTCGCGTCCCGACAAGTAAGCTTCGATGGCTGCAAATGCTGCCGCGCAGTGCTCCTCGGACGCTTTGGGCCCGGGAGGCACTGAATCCGACGCGGCCATTTCAACAGGTTGGTGGCGGTGTTCACTGTCGGTCAAAGTGGTCGTGCAGCGGCGGCCGAACCGGCCAGAGCTGAGCACGGGCACGGCTCAGCCGAGGTCACTCGTGCTGAGCTGATGGCGAGCGCGGCCGCGCCGCAGCCCGGGGCTAAGCCCAAGCTCTTCAACGATGCTGTCCATGGTAAGGTGCTAGGCCTGAGCATCTCAGCAAAGGGCGCGCTGTTCTGCCGAAGCCACATCCGATGCTTGCCTGCTCGCCTTTGTTGCTGCGCAGGGCACATCGCGCTGGACCCGCTTTGCGTGAAGATTGTTGACACTCCTGAGTTTCAGCGGCTGCGGGACCTGAAGCAGCTCGGTGGGTGCTACCTGGGTGAGCCTTGCCGTTCAAACCCGCCTCAGCAGTCTCTGAGCGCTGGCGGAGGTATCACCCTCCGATCGCGACGGGATGACCCTACACTGCCTCGCAGTGTTTCCGACGGCATCGCACAACCGGTTCGAGCACTCGCTGGGCGTTTGCTTCCTGGCCGGAAGCATGGTCGACCACCTCGCATCCGTACAGCCCGAGCTTGGCATCACCGACGAAGAACGCCTCTGCGTGCGGATTGCTGGGCTTTGCCATGACCTGTGAGCGCGTGCATGTCGTCGTGCGGGGCATGAGGGCACACTGCTGCTTCTGCTCGCTGACCTGCGCAAGCGTGGCGGCTCCGTCTCCGCTCGCTCCAACGTGCGCAGTGGCCACGGACCCCTGTCGCATGCCTTCGAATCAACGTTTCTGCCCGCCGCGGCCAGGCTGGCCTCGGCCGTGAGTACGCCGGCTGCACCTGGCAAGCCCGCCGCGGCGCCACCCGAATGGCACCACGAGTGGGCGTCTGTGAGGATGCTGGAGCACCTGGTTGACCGCAACGGGCTGATGGATGAGTTTCGCGCGCGCGGGCTGACGCGCGAGTCGCTCCATTTTGTGCAGGAGCTGATCCTTGGCGATCCTGAGGACGCACCGCCCGAGTTTGCATGGACCGGCAGGCCGGAGAAGCAGTTTCTCTACGACATCGTGGCAAACAAGGCCAACGGCATCGACACGGACAAGGTGCGACCGCGCTACGCTTGCGACCGTGCCTGCCGCCAGCCTGAGCCGATGAAGCATGTCCAGGCAGGCACCCCCTCGGCCACTCGCTTGAGCGACCTTTATCACGATGCCCTCGCAGGGGGATTACTTCATGAGAGATGCGCAGATGCTGGGCATGCGTGTCGGCTATGACTGGGGCCGCATGCTCCAGTTCGCGCGGGTGGCCGAGTTCGAGGGCCGGCTGCACGTTTGCTTTCACGAGAAGGAGGGTGAGCATTATGGCTGGCAATGCGAGGGGCTGGCGGTGCTTGGCTCATAAGCATGAGCAGCACTTGGGGCCGCCCAAGCTTCCCACGGTTGCTGCAGCGCTGCCGCTCCGCACCCCGCGCTCATCGCAGCATGGCAGCTGTACGAGCTATTCCACAGCCGCTACACCCTTCACAAGCGAGCATACCAGCACCGCGTGTCAAAGGTGGCCGAGATGATGCTTGTTGAGGCACTTTTGCTCGCGGACCCATTCCTGAGGCTGCCGGGACGAGACGGATCTGAGTGTCGAGTCAGCGAGAGCGTCCACGACATGGAGGCGTACTGTCGGCTGTCGGACACGATCTTCAGCGTCATCGACATCTCGTCCGACCCCAGGCTTCGTCCCGCCAAGGACCTCCTGCGGCGCGTTCGGCGCCGGGACATGTACGCGTTTGCCGGCCAGTTCGTTCTGCCCCATCCAGGTGAGTCCGGCGCGCCCCCCGGTCGCCAGCCGCCGCGGGGCGGTTGCGCCGGCATGGCAGCCCCGACGTGGCTCCGCGACCGGAGCGCGGATCACCCTGGCCACTACGGGGCAGCATCCATTTCCCGCCGTGATGTCGCGCTTGCTGACCACCGCAGACAAGTGGCTCTTCGCCGTGACCCCCAAGGGGCGCGTCGACGAGGCCCGCTTCCGGCACTCGGTGGTGGCGCTGACTGCAGGAGGCCTCGAACGTGCCGGCTGGGAGGCAGGCGCTGCAGCTGCGGAGGCGGAGCGGTCAGTCATCGTCGACGCTGTGCGGCTCAACTACGGACAGGGCGCCACCAACCCAATGGAGAGCGTCGGGTTCATTCCGCGGGCCTCTGCCGGCAGCCCGGACTGCCCAGGCCCGGCTGCCGGGAGCCTCACGCTCAAGGCCTTCAGGATCGCCAAGGAGCACGTCTCTGCCCTGCTGCCGTCGAGGTTTGAGGAAAACACGGTGCGCGCGTTCGTGAGGAGCAGCGACCCGGTGGTGATCGCCGCGACCGCCGAAGCGTTCCGCAAGTGGTACTTCAGCAACGTTGTGTCCAAGGAGCGCCCGCTTCCCGCCGCATCTGCGGCACCAGCCTCGCCTGAGAAGACGCGGGGTGCGGCGCACGGGCCCTCGGACCCAGGCTCGGCTCCGCCCACAGTGCACGCGCCCCGGTCCCGAGGAGATTTCTCGCGCATGTCGCCGCTTCCAGAGCTTGAGGCCGCCCCGATCCGGGCCGCCAAACGCGGCAGGCAAGGCGACAGCGACTGCGACGACCAAAGTCGTGACAGCCCAGCGGCTGAGCACGGCCCAGGCAGGCGCGCTGCGCGGCTCTTCATGAGCCAGCAGTGATCTGAGCGTGTGGATTGATGTGAAGGCGGCGTGGTCGGGGCATCGAAAACAGTCGTCATGCTGCCTCGCTCACCCGCTCGGGTTCCGGAGGCCAAGCGGCACCATGTCGAGCCCTAGTGCCGGGCACAGCCGGTCGTACACTTGCCGTGCGCTTGCCATCAGCGGGCTGTCGTACGCCGCCTGTGCCGCGCAGGCCACGATGTCCTCAGTTACCGGCGTCTTGAGCCGCTCCCCGTCGCCCCATGAGGCCGACGATGCCGCCTTGACGAAGAGCTCAAGGAAGCGAGATGCACGCTCCCTCAGTGCCTCGGGGCTGGCTGCCTCAAGGCTGTGCAAAACCGAGACAAAGTTTGCCACGCGCTCGTGGCACAGAGCAATGACGTGGTCTGGCACAACTAGCTGCCGCCCGTGCGATCCCGCGGAGGCCGCCAGTGGTGGAACCGTGGTCAGCCGGTCAAGGACCCGGGGGAACCAGATGTCCACGAGGAACGCAGCGTCAGAGACATCGGCGTCGGCCTCAGCCAGGGGATCACGTGATGCAGCAGCGGCTGCAGCCGCTGCGGCTGCGATGGTCGACGTGCTGCTTGCGGGCAGCGTCGCCGAGCGCTTGTCAGCCTGGCAGGCGTCCGCATGCGCCTGCGTCACGGAGCTGACAACAAATGGGAGCACTGCGAGGGCCCCTTCCGCAGAGGGCACACACGCCAGTGCCGCACGACGGATCTCGGACCGGCACGTGATCATCGTCCAGCGATTTGCGGCAGCGCTCATCAGGCCTGCCCCCTCTGCGCTGGCGGCTGCACGGGACGCCGCGTGGGACAGGCGCGCCTTGGCATCGGCAACCAGCTTGGCAAGCTTGGCCTTGGCTGCCAGCCCATCAGGATCGGGCCCAGCATCGCTGGATGAGGCCGATGGCTCGCCACCAAGGGCCACTGCAGCCGCTGCCTCTCTTGCCACCCGCGCCGTCTCGGCGCTGGCTTCAGCCGCGCCACCCCACGTCAGTGCTGCCCAAACTTCGAGAGGGGCTGCCTGAGCGCCTGACGACGCGCCCACCTGCTTCGGGGCGACCACCGTGCCAGAGCAGACCGCGGCAACCGCCTGGGCGAGCCCGCGCATCCTCGTGTTCTGTGCCGGCAGCGAGCCGCGCTTCGCTCCGGCCGACACCGCTTCGGAGGCTTGTGTCAGCACCACGCGGGCCAGGCACGGGTCGGAAAGCACGCACCTGGCGTGGACCAGAGCGGATGCCTCGCGGCCCGCCAGGGTACCATCAGCCGCGCTGCTGAGGCCGGCACTGCGCTCCGCAGCTGCCCGTGCTTGAAACTCGCGCAGCTGGGCGACTCCACGCTCGAGGGCGCCAACGAAGGCGTCCACGCACCGCCGGGCCTGCGACGTGACCGCGTGCGTTGGCCCGTTGAAGATCTCGCAGTTGGAGAGGACCTGCTTCGCATCCCTGGCAGCGTCGCCTGCTGCGGCGTACGACCTGGCTCTCCGCCTGATGGTGCCAAAGTCCATGGGATGGTGAACCTTCTGCAGGTAACCCGAGGCAAGGTGTGGCCACAGCTCTACCACCGGCGACTGCAGGGCCCCTTTGGGGTCAAGCCTGACCACGGCGTCGCAGGCTGTGTCAATGGCCTGGCTGAGGGTACGAGCCTCCCCGCCCCGTCGCGCCGCCCCGGACCTCGCTCTGACGGCCGCCTCGTCTGCGAACCGCGCCCGTGCCTGCTCAGCTGACGTCACCAACGCGTCGAGGGCTTTCAGCATGGCACCAAGGCTTTCCGGCGTCAGCGTGCCTGCCTCGACGATGGCGCTGCATGCGCGGCAGAGGGCTCCAACAGGGTCCAGCCCCATCGCCTTGACGGCGAGCCGAGCACCAATCGCGGCACGCACTGCTGACAAGGCACGGAAACCAGACCGAGCATGCATGTCAACAAGCATGCTGAGCCCACGCTCCGCCGACGCTACGCCCGCGGCCTCGCACGCCTGGGCGAGCTTGGCAGCCACGCGCCTGACTTTGTCCTGACTGCAACAGAGCGAGCAGCAGGTGCATCAACCAATCACGGAGGTTGCCTTGCCAGGCAGCTGGCGCATGGGAGGCGGTACGGCAGGGCAACCGAGCAGCGCGGCGAAACCACGCCCCCAAGCGCGCAGCCCCAGACGTGCAGTGTCCAAACAGTGAGCATCAGCGAGCCGCGCCTTGCGCGTCACGGACCGCGGGAGGCGCAACTGCCGAGCGGACTCACGGCTTTCGCAGGGGCAGCTCCGACAGGACGCAAAGGGTCGCCACGGTGGGCATCCCACCCTCCACGAACCGGGCCAGCTGGTCACGGAAGTATGCATCAAACGCCTCGGGCGACCGACGCATCAGAGCGGCCCTGGACTCGTCGTCCAGGGCTGCGCAAATCCCGGGATGTGCTCCGGCGAGGTCCACGACGTCGCGGGGAAGGCTGTCCACACCGGCCCGTCGAACCAATGCTGCAGCAAGCTTTAGCAGCGTTGGAGACTTCGCAGTGAGCACTTTGCGCAGCAGCGCAATGACTGCAGCGGGGGAAGCCTCCGCAGCCTTCTCGCGAAGCCGCTCCGCCTGGGCAAGAGCCACGACGGACGATGCCGTCGTCAGATCGCCTCCGAGCGTCTTAAGCAAAGGCAGTGCCGCCTCCCACTCGGGGTAGCCAAGGTTCACGGACTCGGCGGTGGCAACCATCTCGCCGAGCTTGAGGCCTGATAGGTGCTGGTTCCCGAGCTCCCCCATCACGTACTCGAGCCTCGGGGCTGCTGCTGCAGCGGACGACGCTGCTGCCATTCCGACCAGTAGGGTGGGGCCGGGGTAGGGGCCGCGCAACGGCGGCCATGACCGAACCATGGCGTTCGCTGGCAGAGCCGCGTCGGCGACGGTCGCAGCCTCCAAAGTCTTGTGGGATCCGCCCCTACACAGGCAAGAACTCTGGAGGGTCTTCCTTCAAGGATGGGAGATCACGAACGCGAGGAGATTGGTGGACTCTGTGAGCAACTTTCGCGACCCCGTGGTGTCCGGAGAATGCTTTGCCTTTCTCTTTATACCACCAGACCCTGACGGCACCCCCTGACTGGTATACGTTCCGACGATTCAACACGGCACTGACTGGGGTATGCACCCTGGACGAGCACTGCCGTTGTGTTGTGGCTCGGTAACATGTCCAGTTCCATCACAGTGCTAGCGATCCCGGAGCCAATGGCAACCAAAGTGAGACCGGTCTGTTGCAACACACAAGAGCACTCTCCTGCTAAGCTGGAGGAAAGCGTGCCAGTGCCAGCCAGGCTCAGCCGAGCATGGGCCCAGTCGCAGCCAGCCAGGCGTCCCCCAGGCTTGCCCTTGGCTGGGTGTGGGGTTCTAATGCCCACTCACCAAGCTCGCTGCTCTGCTCGACGGATCGTCACGATGCAGGGAGGCCACATCCGATCTACGAGGAAGCAGGGCTGGCAGCTAAAGCTCTGCCGAGGGCTCCGCCCTGTCCGAGTCGCGGGCGTGAGCTGCCGAGTCGTCGAGCTCAGCTGGACCAGCGCTCGCCGTAGGCTCTGCCGCGAGGTGAGCAAGTGACCACAGCGTAGCGTCTGCAAGGCCTTGAAATGCCGACGAGCCGGTGTGACGACTCTGCCGGCGCGAGCCGAGTCCTGACACGGAGAACAACCGCTCCACCTGCTGCGTTGGGCAATGCTCGAGGTCTGCCCGGATGGCAGCCGCACGTGCCGCAACGTCCACCCGCCCAGCGAGCAAAGATCGGGTTGCTTGAGCAAGCGCGCTCAGTTGCGGAGCGCCGGGAGACTCAGAGGACAGGGAGACCACACTGCCGTCGTCGCCCTCACCGTGGCCGACGCCTGGCTGCTCCAGCAGGTCCAGCAGCAGCGGGCTGGTGCGTTGGCTGTGTGTTTGCCCAACGCCAAAGGCTGCGACGGCAAAGGGGTCCGGCCCCCCGTCGTCTGCTGGCGCTGGCATGGCTGGATCGGCTGCAGGAGTCAGTGCGTGGCCCGGCGGGTCGCTCCGGCCGCCGTTGCGAAGCGGCTGGTGGCTAACGGCCCCACGAATGCGTGCGAACCTGGGATTCACGGAGCCCTCCTCGTCCACCGGGCCCCACATCTCGGGGACTGATCCCAGCTCACGGGAGGGAATGGCAAGGGTAGCGTCCCCGCCGACGGCAGTCATGCCCGGCAAGCGGCCGTGACGCGCGAGCTGCACCTCAGAATCTGCGCAGAGCGCACCCACGGCGCCGATGAGGCCAGCGACGCTCCTGCCCCAGTCGTCGATGGGTCTGATCGGGCTCACTACGTCGTCTCTGCCCAGCCGCTCGGAGTCGTCGTGCGCGATGCATGCAGCAGCGGCAGTCGAGCCGAAAGGGACTCCGCCCATTGCAGTCCGTGGCAACCAGCGTGAATGAACCGGTCCCGCAAACGGTGCGAGGCCGACGCATGCCACGCACTCGGCTGCAGCAGCTGTCTGGGCCGACAGCGGCGGAGCGCCCCAGTGGTGAGCTTCCACCATCTCGTCAGGATTGGCAGCGAAAAGGAACGGAGTATCCTCGCTCGCGACAATTGAGAATAGCGTTGCGACCTCAGAAAGCACGCGCCATCGAGCCGCCGCCACTGCAGACGATAATTGCTGCTCCGGCGAGCCACTGCTGCAGCGCTCATCAGCTCCAGCGCCTCCGGCACGGCTTGCACTGCCTGCTTGCCAGGCCGCTGGCGACCGACCACCCGGCGCAGCGGCCGGAAGCGCAGGGGAAGCAGCTGGTGCGGCCGGACTTTGCCTGCTGCGCTTTGCTGCCCTTGCCTCCGACGACGGGGGCCGGTCACACCGTCCCCTCAGCACTCCGCTGTGAGCCGCCCACTGAAGGATGACGACGGCGATGGCCAGGAGCTCCACGCCCGCCTCGCGAGCAGCACGGAGCTCGGCCGAAGTCAGCGGGGCGCCCGGAGCCCCTGCAGGCAGCGCGACGACTGCAGCTCTGCTAGCCTGGCCGATAACCCGGTCGAGCTCACGCGCAAACTCTTGCGGTATTTCGCCGACCGACGAGCGCAGCTCTGGCACGAGCCAGCCCGCGCTGCTCGGGGAGCTGAACCCTGGGCGGTCCTTGCCACACTCGCCTGCGGCTACGGCCGCAGGGTCGGCGACGGGGGCTGCCTCCCGCCCGTCAGCAACGGCGTCCTCCGTGCCAACAGGCCCGTGTCTATGCCGCACCGGCGGGAGAAGCGCGGTGCGAATCCGCTGGTGGTCCGGCTCGCTGGCCTCGGCTTCGTCCGCAAGGTCAGCTGCGTCGCCGGATCGCACGGACGCGCTCCAAGCCGCTGCTGCGTCGTCAGCCGCAGCCCTCCCACTGCTGGCTGCCATCTCAAACCTGTCCGCTTCGCCGAGGTGTTCGAATTCACCGAACGCCGACGCGGCTGCGGCCCACGCCGACGAAAAGATGGATTCCGCGACGCTGTCGCTCAGGCGCCGGCGCAGGAACAGTGCCGATAGCAGTGCAGCCACCTCCGATGTGGCCGCCTCGCACAGGCCCAAGAGCGGGAGCACGGCGGCGTCGGGGAGGCCCGCCGAGAAGGCCGCACCCTGCGTCCCCAGCCAAGATCGCTGCGCCGCCGCCATCACTGGCACGCAGGACTGCAGGACACTTTCAGCGCTGGTCCAGTCATCGGGACTCAGTCGGCCCGCCCTCGCCAGCGCCCGGACTGTGCTGCAGATGATCTGCGATGCGCCCTCTACCTGACCTGCGCCGTCCCCGGTCCAGCAGCTGTACGCACAGGACATGAGGCACAGAACTATCCCATCGTGGCATGTGGAAGCGACACGGTCGCTCACGCCGTCCAGCACCCTGCCGGGGGCGAACCCGCCGGCGCTGTGACCCTGGCGGGAGCTCCTTGCGCCAGCAGTGCGCCGGCTAGCGCTGCGAACCTGTGCCAGCGCAGTCATCCAGCTCTGCTTCCGCCCATCATCCTGGGCGATGGCACGGGCCTCGCTGAGCAGAACGAGCAGCTCATCGCCGGGAGCACGGAGGAGCAGCGCACCGGCGGGGCACGGATGGATTGCAAGGTAGCCCCTTGCGTACAGCCAGCACAGCTGGGCCGCACACGTGGCAGGGGTAGGCGCCTGCAAGGCTGCGGTCGCGACCTCATGGAGGCCGGACCCGGCATCGGCCGCCTCCGCAATCCTGGCGCACACAGCACGCACCCGCTGCAGCTGGCTGCACGCGACAGCGAGAGCTACCATGCTGAAACCGTCACCCGGGCACACTGCTGTCGCCTGGCAGGTGAGCCGGACTGCCTCCTGCCCGAGCTCCGCCACGGCTCTCAGCTCCTGGACTGCGGCGTCCGAAACCCCGCCCGCATGCCAGCCCTGGACGATGCGAACGCCACTGTCACACCGGGCGGCGTACCACACCCCCATGCGAGCAGCACTGCTGCACACGACCTGCGCCAGAGCGTTGCTGGGCACCTGGCCGAAGCGGTGCCTGGCCCTGGTCGCGAGCGCGGTCCAAAATTGAAGGACCGGATCTCGCATGCTGCTGATCGCAGCGGACGCCGGAGAGTGGCCACAAAGGCTGTGGGCAACGAGGGAGGCCTGCCAGTGCCTGTGCGCGAGCTCGCGAACCATGCCCGGGACCTCGCTGGTCAGCATGCCCTCGGCGCAGCACACATCAGCCCTGCGATTGGCGGTTGCACGGGGTTGGGCTGGGCTAGCGATCGCGCAGCGGCGTAGTCTTGGCCTGCAGACGCAGCGCACGAGCACCTCACTTGTCCCGAAGGTGCCTCAGCGTCTCCCTCGCAGCATGCTGGCCTGCTTGGATTGCAGCCTCCAAGTCAGAAAGTGACCCAAGCGCCCGGCTCCACACCGTCGAGCTGCTAGCCGATGCAGACGCCATTTCGCAGCCGATCTGCCCGCGGCAGCAGACGGGGCGGCCTCCTCCCGGATCCGCGGGCTTCCCAATTCCGAAACCTGGGCTTCGTCCCAGAACGTTGTCGCCCTGCGGCTGTAGTGGGGGCCCGGCGCAAGGTGAATCGTGTGGGACGGGGCCGAGGCCGCAGAGCACCGACCCGACGGCCTCGGCGTCGTGGGCGCAGAGGCCGGCCTCGCCCGCCCAGCCTCGTCGACCGACGCGCGGTGGCTCGCGCACCAGGCCGAGCAGAAGCTCTGGAATCTGCTCCGCGGCTTGCTGCGCGTTCCAGGGGGTGGAAAGACCCCCGCGCTTGTGCTCGCAGGCCACTGCCCGGCGCCAGTGACAAGGCGAGCGGAGGCTTGCAGCGCAGCAGATGGACGGGTCGCCGGGCCGCTATTCCGGCGGAGGAGAAGGGAGCCTGGACGATCTGGTGGCTGAATGGCAGGATGTCAAGTGTGGGCTTCAGCGCTCGCTCGACAGCACGCGGGTGATGCTCGACAACGTCAGGGCGGCTTGTGCAGCAGCATCTGAAATCGGATGTGGGCTCGCGCAGGCGGCCGGGGAATCCCTCCTCCTCCCCCGAACCGTGACGGACGCCTTTGGCTCGGTGCGTGACGGCGTCCTGCCTGCCATGGAGGCAGCGGCCGCCGAGGCGCTGATCCGGCCTCACAGTGTTGTCCTTAGTGTGTTCAGCGAGCTTGAGACTCGGCTTACGGCACGATCTGCGGCGCTGGCCGAGTTCCAGGCCGCGCAGCGGGCTCTTGTTGCCCAGCAGCGCCGTGCGGCTCCTCGACGGGGCATGATGCGAATGGCACCCGGTGCGCCCTCAGCTTCCCAAGATGAGGCCAGGCAGCGGGCGGTGGAGAGGCTGGCAGGAGCGCAGCAGGTGCTGGCGGGGCTTGACGCGATGCTGCGCGAGCAGCTCGCGGCCTGGGTGCGTCACCGCGCGGCACTTGCCCAGGGTTGTGCGCGAGCGGCCACAGCATGCGTTGCGACGCACCTCGCCTCGGCTGGCCGGGCAGCTCTGGCCGGAGGGGCCGCCGGCTTTGACGGGGATGCCTCCGAGGAAGCAGAGTGGTGGATGCCACCTGAGCTGCGCTCCAGGGCTCGTGTCTCGCAGGCCCTAACAGTCAGAATTCGTGGCAGAGACGTCAGAGAACCGCCGGCGGCGCCGTCTGGGGCCATGCTCTGGCTGCCCGACGGCGCCGTGAGCAGCGACGGGCTGTCGGAGCTCATGCCTGTGCGCCGGAGGGGAGGCACCCACGTCGCGGACACGGGGGATTCTGCCGCTGCAGCCTCCGCTCCAGCAGATGGGCGGGCCAGGGGACTCATGGCTCGCCGCTGCACCGAGGGCGGCCGGCTGTTCTTGTCTCGGAAGCTACGCCCGGCTGCTGCGCGCGCTCTGACGACGGGAAGGGCAGAGCGGGCAGTCACCCTGCTCGATGAAGACACCGTCACTGACTCCGAAGTCGGCCGCCGCATGGGTGAGGCGATGGCAGCCAATGGCGTGGCCGGCCTCGAGCTCAAGCCTGGTGGAGCAGGCTCCGCCGTGCCTGGAGCGGATGGTGCGTTCGAGGCCAGGTCGCGCGTGCTGTTTCGGCGTCGCTGGCTACGGCGAGTCTGCCAGGGCCTGGGTGCAGACGACCTGTGCCGGATGGCGGCTGTCTGCAAGCGATGGGCGGCGGTCATCCGCACGGACCGCGAGCTATGGCTAGGGTGTGTGTGGGCAGGCGGCCTGTCGGCGAGCCCCCGCCTTCGCCCCAAGTTCTGGGCGTGGGTGACCGGCGCTGGGAAGCAGGCGCCGCCCGCCTGGAGCCGGGCCAGGGGGGTTGTGTTCCTCCCCTCGGACGTGTCCGCCGACCGCAGCCCCGGCGCAGGGCCAGACGCGTGGCGGATGACGAGAATGCCCGTGTGCTCCGTGGCCGAGTTCAACGCTCTCCTCAGGGCGGCAGCGGCCGATGTGGAAGCTCGGTCTGACGGGCCTGGCGAAGGAGGCGAGTACTCGTGGGCCGCTACGATCGAGCAGGACATCCGCCGGACCTCGGGGTGCGTGCCGGGGACTAGGTTTGGAGACTTCCTCGGGCGTCGGCGGCCGGGATTCCTGCACGCTGACACCACGCACCTCGCCGGGCCGGGGCACATCGCTTTCCGCGGCGACGCCCGGGCCGGTGGGCTCGGTGGGCCCGTTTCCGGTGGCGAGGACGACGACGCCCTCACCGACAGCACGCCGCTGGCTGACGAAGACGACGCCACGTCTGGGGGCTCAGGGGGCGCCGAGGCAGCCGCTGCCCGTCGACAGCTGGAACTTGCCATGCAGGCAGCCGACGATGAGGGCGCGCCGGCCTTGGCTGAGCCTGCTGGGGCGGAGTCTGCCGGGGTGGAGCGGCTGCGGGCCGCTCGGCTTCGGTCCGTGCTGCTGGTGGGGGCTCAGACCTTCAAGGTGCCGTACATTCAGGGGCTGAATCACGTTGCCATGATGCTGCTGGAGCACTGCGCAGGCGAGCCCGCGCCGCCTGGCGGCGGCCATGACGCAGCTGCAGCGGTGCCCTGGACCTTGATCGCTGACGACGGCACGGCAGTGGCGTTCACGCTGTTGCGCCAGGTCATGGGCGGGCGAGGCCTGGAAAGCCTGCTGTCGAAGGAAATGCGGCAGCTCGGTGCGGTACTCTTCCAGCTGGACGCTCTCATCCACGACCAGCTCCCCCAGCTGGCTGCGGTGCTCGACCGCGCTGACGTTCTGCCGGCAATGTACGCTGGCCCCTGGATCCTGACGCTGTTCGCGTCGCACAGAGCTCTGCCGCCGGCAGGAGTCGTGGTGGTCTGGGACGCGTTTCTTGCTGGGGGCTGGATCGAGGCGTACCGCGCCGTGCTTGCCGTGCTCACGGTGCTCCAGCCCCAGCTCCTCGCCGCCGCCGCCGCCGTCAAGGACGATGAGGACCTGATGGAGGTGCTTCTCCCGGTACTCCAGGCGCCGCGCGGGTGCCTCGACGGCTCGGACGCCCACGAGGCAGCGTTCAAGCGCCAAGTGCTGGCTGCTGCCGTTCGCCTTCGGCTTCGTGAGTCGAGGCTTCGTGCCCTTGCGGCGGCACATGTGTCGTCCCTGGCGGGAGCATCTGGCACGGCATCGGGCATCAGCGGGGCGCTGCGCTCTCGGCTCGGTGGAGTGATGCACAGGTTCCGCAGGGCATCAGCCCGCTTGCGAGCCGCCCAGGCAGGAAGGCGCGCTACTGGGGCGGCGGCAGGGACTGCGGCTGCTGGCTCCCAAGCATGAGCGGCCCTACACCGGTGCCGTGCCCCCGCTGTGGGTGGATGTGTGTGAGGGAAACAAGGCAAGCTCAGATTGTGCGGCCAGCCGGCACCGCCGACGAATGCGTGCACCGACATTACGGGGCACAAATCGTCAGTTAGGAGCAGACCCGTTCACTCAGCTAATCCCGGGCCTTGGTGCCGGTGGATGGACGCGACGTGATGACTGGCGATTCGTCCACTGCAGCGCCGGCACCCGCAACCGACACTACGATGCCGTCGCCGCCAGCAGCGCTCCGAAGCCACAGCGCCAGTGGCCAGCGAGCCCCCTTGAACGGGTCGCCGGTGCTCTGTCCCTTCGTCGTCTGGCCAGCGGCGACCATCATCCAGTGGGATGCCGCAAACGGAACCATCATGAGGCTAAGAGCCGCTCCAAAGGCCACAACAAGGAGCGCCCACGGGCCCTCCCACGCCTCAAAGGGTGCAGCGTACTGGCCGGTCGGGTCAAAGTACCACCAGCGAGGCAGGAGAATGCACAGCACGGCGCCCCAGCCCGTCACGGATGACAGGACCTCGGCGAGGACGGTTGCCATGTCCGAGCCCATTGACGTGCCAGGGCAGCATCCGCACATGGCACCACACTGCCCAATGGGGCCGCAGGCTCCGACAGCATGTACTCCCGCGACACCCGCCATCGGCCCGGAGCAGGCCGCCATGAGGACCCGGCTGCAGCACCAGGCAAGGGTCAGCAAGGCGCCGAGGAGCCAGTTGCCCCACGGCCCCTCAAGCACCTCTGCCGTTCCGGAGCCAGCATACTGCCTCGCCAGCCCTGCCGCCTGCGCTCGGGCCGACGCCGTCGCCGCTGCAGCGGAGCTTGCCACGGAAGCCGAGGGCGTCGCAGCTGCGGCACCTGCAGCCCGGGCCGAGATATCGGTGTACCTGGGACGCATAGCGGAAGCGCCTAAGCCCTTCGCGGCCTCGAACATCGCGGGGGCGAACAGCACCGCCGAGAGCACGGCCGCGAGCACGGCCGCCAGAACGATGGCGTTCGGCAGGTACTCGGCCAGGCATCGGCTGGCAGTGGATAGCTGGGGGCGTCGAGGCCGGCTCTTGGTGTCGGCTGCGGCTGCCAGCGGAGCAGCGGCCTCTGCAGGCCCCGGGGGCCCGTCGCTGCTTGCGGCTCCAGCGCCAGCCGAGATTGCCGCACCGCCCCCCTCTTCAACGAGGGCAATGGCAGGCTCATCCGTATGGTCCGGCTGCGAGGGCTCATGGCGACCCGATGAAGCTTCGGTGGGCGGTGCTCTGTCGAGGGTCGGCGCTGTGGCGCGAGCCATCGTGTCGTCGCTGGCGTGGCTTCCCAAATCGGCTCCGTCGTCTGCCTTCTTCGCTCGAGCCCCGTCGGCGCGCGCGCCCAATCGTCGTGCAGCGGACCGCACCGCCGACGCCCCGAAGCCACCCGCGCTTGCCTCGAGGCAGGCACCGCAGCGCAGCAGGGAACGCCGGCAGCAGCCGCCGATTGCTGCTCCACGCCCTCTGGCCGCGGGGCGGGAGGCTGTTCCGCCCGGGCGGACCGAGGCCCCGGAGTGCGACGGGCGGCAAGAGCAGACTGAGCCAGCGACGGCAACGGCGATGGCAGCAAAGCCGATCGCCACCGTGAACCCAGAGCGCATTGCGGGCGCCGCCACCGGCCTCAGCACGAAGATGATGAGCACCATAAGCACGATGGCGTGGGGTGAAAGGTTCAAGGCTTCGTGGGCGGAGACGCCCGTGAACGCCACTGACCGGCCGATGAGCCACACAAGGTGACCGATGCCGCACACGAGCCCGTGCACAACCAAGGCCGCCGCTGACACCGTCATCCATGAGAAAAGGACGTGGTTGCCTCCCCCGACGGCATTGCCGACAGCAGGGCAGTAGTGGTCAAAGTCCTGCACGCACCTTCCCAGCTCGCTGCAGTGGCTTGCTCCGGCGGGGCGCCACACGTGGCAGGTCCGGCACCACTTGGAGCCGTCCCGCAGCATCGGGGTATAGCGGCGGTCCCTCCACGCCGAGTCGGGGGAGATCACGACCCACTCTGACGGATCCGCGTCTGCCTCCGCGCTTGTGGCACTGCTCGAGCCGTCGTGGTCGTGGTCGTGGTCGTGGTCGTGGTCGTGGCCACTGTCACAGCAGGGCTTCGCGGGAGGCAACGGCCCACCAGCCTCATACGAAGACAGCAGCCTCCGGGTGTCATCAGGGCTCATTGGGGCAAGCCTTGCCAGGGGCGGGACGCCCTCAAGGGCGGCCTGAATCTCCGCGCACATCTCAGGGGACAGATCGCTGCCCAGCGCCTCGTCGGTGAACGCGTCGGCTTCTCCGCGCACCCCAGCTCCGCTGATAATGCCTGAATCGCTCGCGAACATTGCAGCGATGATGGCTGCCGTGATGCTGAACAGCACCAGGGACGGCACAACTCCGGCGAAGAAGCCCAGCGCGATGGATGGGATGAGGTTTCCGTCGTCGTCGTACGGCCACGCATACGCCGCCAGAACGGCATGCCACAGGAGCGCTTCGCATGCCGACGTCACCCCCAAGTTCGCGATGAATGAGAGCTGGTGAGAGCGGAAGTAGGCGCACCGCCGGGACATCTTCAGGGCAAGCAAAATGGTGGGCCTCAGAAGCTGCGGGCACGACCCCTCGTGGACCGCCGCAGCTGCCAAGCTCAACCTGGTGCCACCGGTGAGGCGGGGGACTGACACCTGCCGATGCCGGGTGCGATCGGTGCCGGCGGGCAGGTGCAGGCGGGCCGCTCTGCATCGTCGTTGATTGCTGTCTGCGCTCGCCGAGCTATGGCTGCGGGACGCTGCTCGCGCGTGCATTCGTTGCCAAGCGTGGCAGAATCAGCAGACCTCCGCCGTCGACTGCAGGGGCAAGCCAAGTGTGAGCGACCCACGCAACTGCTTGCGACCTAGCACTACGCACTGCCCGGGCCAGCCATATTGGGGCTTCACGACGCTGTATGTCACAGACCACTTGCAACACTCCAGGCATGCTTTCTTCAGGGTCGCCATCGCCCGGCAGCGTCGCCTTTGCTGCCCAAACTGCGGGACAGGCCGGAAACGGCTGAGCTCGCGTTGCTCAGTGCACGGGCATGACGGTTTGACGGGCGGCACTTTTCTCTCCCCCCAGGAGCGCGCAAGGCAGCCATGGCCATGATCCCCGACAAGATCACCTTCAAGCGCATCACGGAGAAGTCCAGCGTGTGCTACCGGTGAGAAAGCCCGGAAGCCCCCGGGGAGGATGGACGCGGCCGACCGGCTTGCCGGCCCTCGGGTTCCACCCTCGGCGCCGCGCCCACGCCCTCGCGATCGCTGCCGGCGTCCGCAGTCACTTCGTGTTCAAGTTCAAGGAGTCGGCTGGTGAGAAGGCCCGGGCCTCGCGGCTCCTCAGGAAGTCAGACTCCACAGTTATCGAAGCAGGATCGGAGGCGGCAACCAGGTGCTACCCCCGGTCCATTGCCCGACTGGCGCACCCTCCGATCTTCGTGCCACGCCTGATGCTTGCCTCATTCCTCCACCTTGCCACACAGACGTCGGAGACGAGGCAGGCCTTCTCCACGAGGGCGGCCTGGACAAGAAGCTGTGCGGTATCTGCGGCTTCAAGGTGAGCCGCCCAACTCGGGACGACTGCGGAACGCCTTGATGAGCAGGTCAAGCCAGAGTGCGCGACCTACTCACCCTGCGTGCGGCTCGCCCAGGCGCCAGCGGGCTGGCCCGCTTCGCTCTGCGCCGACCGTCCTTGCGCTGCCTTGGCCTCTCGCTCACAGGTTGACTTCGGCGAAGATGCCGGCGTTGCCCTCGACGTGTCGAAGAAGCTCCTGTGCCTCTACGACAAATTCGACGTGACCTCTGGCGCGGACACTTCCCCCAAGGCCGAAATCCTTACCCCGGGCCTCATCGCGGCGTGCATGCAGACCATCTGCCCGTGCGGCTCCAAGCTCATGTTCCGCATCCGCGACGCCGGCGCCGAGGAGGACCTGTGGCACATCCGCACCCCGGAGGTGTGCTGCAGCCTGGCGCTGTGCGGCTGCAACTGCAGCGTGAGGCCGGCAGGGAAGCCCCGCCTGCCCAGTGGCATCCTTTGCCGCAGCTGCCCCCGTCAACCCCGAATTTCGCTCCCGCTTCCCCGCTCCGCAGTGCAACTGCTGCCCCATCGTGAGCATAGTTCGATCGCAGGCCCGCCCCTGAAGTGTGTCATGGCGATGTCTTCGCCCTCCCGCCGCGGGGGGGGAGACTCGCTCGCCCGACGAAGGCAACGCTGCGCGCCAGCGCGAGCGCCGCGGTCACGGGCTGCGTTGTTGTCATTTTCTCGCCGCTCGCCTCGCAGTGCCCCGAGTCAGTGACCCACACCTTCAACATCTGCCCCGCTGGCAAGAAGGAGGCCCAGGGCACCATCACCGTCACCGCAAAGACGTGCGCCGGGCCCTGCATGCTCGCGTCCGACAGCCGCATCTCCGTGGACTTCCCGTCCGAGGGCGACAGCTGCACACCTGCCAGCAAGCACGCCATCATGTGCGTGGCCATGATGCTCGACGCCGCCCTCCTTGGCTCCCGCTCGTTCTGCGTCTGAGACTTGCGAGCGCTCGGCCGTGCAGCACGAGCCATCGACCCTTCCCCAGCGCTGAAGGGCTGCAGTGAGTGACTGCTTTGGCCGCATGAAACAAGCTAGCAACCAGCATTGCAGACTCTCGTCGTCGCTGTGTCGTGCAGAGCCACCACCGATCTTGCGCAGCCGGAAACTTGGCCCCTGCCTGTCTCCTTCCCACTTGCGCCCATGGCATCGTTCGAGTTCACCGAGCTGAAGATTCGGCGCACGATCGTGCGCAAGTCCATCGTGTACTCGGAGACCAGGTACGCGTTCACTGGTGAGATTGGGCTGCCCTGGCCGGTGCGCTCACAGGCACTGAGGCAGCATCGCCGGCTTCCAACAGGCAGCCCGTCGGCTGCGCATGCCAAGCAAAATCGCGCAACCGTGCGTCCTGCAACCATTCGGTTGTTCGGATCGCTTGGCCATCGCGATGAGGCAGTGGGGGAGGGGCGAGCCCTGGAGATCCATGGATTCACGAAACCGCCCCTGGCCACCGTGACGCCTCACAATGGCCTCCTCCCGCTGGATCATGTCGCAGATCCGACTGGAACCGTCTTCCGCGGCACTCTCGCCCCCAAATGCTGCGGAACGCGCGGGTTTTCGATCAAGCTGGCATCGGAGGAGGACGAGGCGCTCCTGACGTTTGACGTTTCGACTTGCGCCGGGTTCTGCGACAAGTACGAGGTGCTGGACTCCGCCGGGGCAACAGCGGCTCAACTGTTTGAGCCCTCGTGCTTCGGCAAGCTGTGCCAGGCGCTTCTCCCTTGCCGCGGCGGACAGCTCATTCTGAGCGCCAAGGACTCGGCTGGGGAGCCCATGTTCGACCTGCGCACCCCCCCTGCGTGCATCTGCGCGTGCAAGTGCGGATGCACCCTGCAGTGCGGCTGCTGCAGCTGCTGCAAGGACTTGGTCGTCATGCTGGCTATCACGTGAGTCTGTGCTCATGACGCTGGCCCTCCTGGTGCCGTACAAGGCTGCGATGCCCGGCAACGCAAGCCTCCAATCGGCAATACCTGCGCCTCGCTACTTCCCGGTCCCCGCAGGCAACCGGGCACTCAGGAGGTGATGGCCGAGCTCAAGGTGACGGCACCGATGTGCCTTCCCATGCCGGGCTGCGCATCAAGCCAGTCAATCATCACCTGTGACCTCACTGAGATGGGGAAGGCAGCCACCGTTGACGCGAAGCGCGCGATCATGGCCCTCGGCGTGATGGCGGACGCCCTGTTCGCCGTGCCGCAGGTCGGGCCTTGCTCCTAGGAACGGAAGAGCTTGGTTCGTTCAGATGTCAGAGCGTTTGCCCATCGAGGAGCCCACGAAACAGGGCGGAGTTGGACCAGGTCGAGCCGTGACAGGCACTGCAGCCGCACCGGGTCTCACTCGTTCACCGCACACTCGTGCAAGCACACAAACGTCCTGCGAGAGGGAGCGAACGAGGCCCGTTGTTCCGCGAGAGGTCTCCGCCTGGTGCAAGCGGGGGCGCAGGACCGAGGGCGGTCTGCCGACCCGTCTCAGCGCCGCTTTCGATCGCTCCGAGCCCCCTGATCGGCGCGAGGTAACAGTGATAGCATGGCCTCTGATAGCAGCCGCGAGGTCCCTCTCTCACCGGGCTGTGCCGTCTCAGCGGCCGCCCGGCAACTTGTCGTGCACGTCCGCCAGCGTCGCTCGTGGGACTGCGGCATCGCGTGTGTCGCGATGGTAGTCTCGATGCTGGAGTGCGAATACTGTGGCGCTCCGGAACACGCGGCGGGGTTGACCGTGGCCGCCATGTCGGACGACAAGGCCGCGCCATTGCTTGGCGAGCTTGCCCGCCTGGTCGCGACCACGAGCACATGGACCGCCGACTTGGCGTTCCTCCTTTCGGTTCTTGGCGTGCCCTGCACTCTGCGGTCGACTCATCTTGGGGTTGATGAGGGGCTAGAGGACATGCCGTTCTACCGCGACCACGTCGGCGCCGACCGCGCGAGAGTCCACGGGAGGCTCTCAGCAATGCGGAGCGGGACTGACGGCACGACTGAGCGCTTCTCCCCAGTGGAGCTCATCGAGTCGGCGACGGACCTTGTGGTGCTTCGGGACGCCGTGCGCTCCGGGTGGCTCGCCGTCGTACTCACGGACGGAAGGAAGCTTGTGACGGCGGATGGGGTGCTTGGAGCGGCATTGATGTGGGCGCAGCAGCGCGGGGGGGACGACGGCTTCGCGGGCCACTACGTCGTGGTCGTGGCGTGGTCCGGCCGCGAGTCATCAACTGCATGCGAGCGCGTGGGAATCCTGGATCCGGTAGACACGGCCGCATCATTGCGATGGGTCAGCGCCCCACGCTTCGATGCGGCGCGGCTTGCCCGGGGGACCGACAGCGACGTGATCCTCATCCAGCTGAGGCCAGCGTCAGCGGCCTGGGTCGGCAGGAAGCTTGCCTAGGTGGCCTGCAGGTGAGCATGTGTGGCGCTCCAAGGCACGCGCAAAGTCGCCTTCCTGGAGCTTGCAGTTGCGGCCCGCACGCAGCACTCCGGAGACTCGGCGGCCAAACCTTTCGCATTGCATCTGGCAGCGCCATCATGTCCGCTAGGCCTCGGAAAGCATTCGGACAGTCGCGTCAGTGCCATCACACATCGCCTGAAGCGAGCAGCGGCCACGGGGCCGCGGCCTCGGCTCGCCTCCGCGCAGTGCCAAAGCTCGCGGCAACGGCCCCTACTGCCGCACGCATGGCGCCCCCCGGGATTCCATCACGCCGAGAGCAGTGCCTGTGCACTGGATGCGATGCCAGCGCCGTGCACGCATCCCACATCTCTGCCCAGGATCTGGCCGCAAGGACCATTGGCGAAGCCACCGGCAGCGCCGAGGGCCGAGAGGCAGCACCCGCCAGCTGTACGGCAAGGTTCCGGCAAGAAGAATCCGTGCCTGGCGGAGGTGTCTGCCCATCACTGCCCACAAGGCACCCGCCGCCCGCCACCAGCATGTCGATGAGGATGTCTGGGCCAGCCCCACAGCCGCCAGCGGGGTCTTTCCTCGCGGCGCTGGAACCGAGATCTTGCCCAGCGGCGTCAATGAAGACGACAGCCCTTGTCTGCGCCCTAGAGTCCCCGCGCGTGTCGTCCAGTGCGCCCGCCGCTGAGCGTGCTCGCTCGGCAGCTGCAAAAACTGAGGCCTCGCCTGCGTCCGAGCCTTCTGACTCTCGCAGGCGCGCCAGGGCCGCCGCTGTGACCTCATCCGGCGAGGCGAGCCACGGGCTGGGGGGTGACTTAGCGAGGCGCCCTGCAACCACGACGGCAAACCTTGCGCTCGGGTCAGCAGCCGCTGTAGCACCGGCCAGTGCAGAGACAGCCCCTTCAACCCACGGCGATGTGCTTGCAAGCACAAAGACCACGTGATCTGGATACACGCTTGCTGCCATGCTCGCTAAGTGGGGCGGATACCGTCAGTTTGCAAGATGCAGAGGCCCTAGCCCCGGATGGCACATCCCTTCGGGGGAGGCGGCATGAAATGGCGGGCAGAGGGCCTGCTGCATAGTGTCACGATCCCGTGAGGTTTGGCTTCGCTGGCCCCGCCTCCGCAGCCTCGCTGTGGTGCAGCTCGCGGCTGTCCCATCGCCAGCGCTCACGGCATTCCCGCTGCGCAGTCCGGCCGACCCTACATCTGAAGGGCGGGTCGTGTTTATCGGCGGAGTGGACCCTGAGTGGTCGCCTGGTGAGGGCGCGAGCGAGTGGCTCGAGCAGCGTCCGCACGGCTTGCGAGCGGCCAGCCCACGTCAAGGCAGCGGGTCCGCGCGCATTCGCAGACAGCGTTGCCCGGTGCCTGTTGGCGCTGTTCGGTGCGGTGGAGCGACTTGACTGGGCTTCGGGAAGCGACGGAGTGCGGCCGTCGCACTGCTTGGCGGTTTTTGCTCGGCCCGCCTCAGCCATGGCCGCGCTTCAGGAGAAACACATCGAGCTTCGGGGGACCATCGCATCCTCTGCCCGGGAAAGGGCGAAGCGGGTCGAGATCAAGCCCTTCGTGCCGCCTGCTGGTACCGACTCAATCCCGGCCAAGGGACGCCTGGTGCTGTGCTCCGGGGCGCTGCGGCTTTCGGTCACAGTTGACCGTCCAACAGTTCTGAAGCTGCTGCAGCAGGTTCAGGTCGCCTTAAGGGGACCTGCTTGGGGTGCGAGGTCAGCCGGAAGGGGATCCTCGTCGGTCGTGGCTTCTGACCCCACCGCCCTTGCTGCGTTGGCCTCGGACGCGGCGGGGTCGCGCATCCGTTGCATGGTTGTCAGCCCTGATCCCGGAAGCACGGTCCCTGGGCGCGTGCCGTCCGCACCCCAGGTTGTGGTGCTGCCCGCAGGCATGCGCCCTCAGCTGTGCCACGGCAGCGGTGGTCCACCGAGCGCTGGGGTGAGCCGGGTGCTCGATTTGGCAGCGGTGGGCGAACGTTCGCGTGCCGTTGCCGTTGAGCTGCTCTGGCCGAGGGCGGCCTCCGAGCCTGCTCGGGGGACGGCCTGCTGGTGGGCCGGACACGGGCCTTGACCCAAGGAGCCCTTTCAGGACTGGTGGGGCGCTCACGGACGCGTGCCGCTCGGTAGGCAACGACCTCACGGAGCAGGAGACATGGGGCAGGTCGGGGGGGGAGTCGGACGCGGGGGCGCGCATCGCTCCGGCCGGGACGGACAGACGCACACATACAATTCGGGCGAGGCCGCTCAGCAGAGGAGTGCCTGGCCGCCCCGCAGTGCAGGCAGCCGCAGGGCTACTCGTCTCCGTGGGTCGCCTCGATGGTCCTTCGGTCGAAGACACGCAGATGCTGCAGCGAGCCGTTGCGGTGCACGCGCTCGATGGCTTCGGCGAGCAGCGGGGCGACGGTGACACGGCGGAGCTTGCGCGCGGAAGCGAGGGCGAACTTGTGCTCGTGGTCGCGGGCGTCATCCGACACCGTGTCGGACACGATGAGCTCGTCGATGGGCGATGCATCCAGACGGCGCAGAGCTTCCCCGCTGAAGAGGGCGTGCGTGGCGTAGGCGATGATCCGGCGCGCCCCGTGGCGCTTCAGCAGCCTGGCCCGGGCGCAGAGGGAGCGGGCAGTGTCGACGAGAGTGTCGACCAGGACGACATCGCATCCCTCCACTTCCCCGACGAGGAACAGGGAGGCGTCGGAGCTCTCCCCCGACGGCGAGCTTGCCATCTTGCTGGCGTTGGCCTCGGCCTGCGCCCGCGACCCGCCGTCGAGGATCACCGCAATGCCGGCGCGCACCTTCTGGCGCCGCTCGATGCCGGACTGGAACTCGCGGGCAAGGTTGAGGCAGTCCTCGTGGGGCGCGACGACGACGGGCCGGCGAAGCTTGTGCCTGCACACCTCTTCCAGCGCCACGGACGTGGAGCGGAGGTTCTCCACAGGCGTTTTGGCGGCGAAGAAGCCCTGCAAGACAGTGTGATAACAGAGACACGGCGGGGGGTGGGCCGTGGCCACCGGGCGCCAAGCCAACAGCAAGCAGCGAGAAGCTGCGCGGGGCGCGAAGGCTCAAGGGGTGCGGGCACAGCGCGAGCGCGCGGACCCTCGGCGAGGATGTCAGCTCACCTCGATCTGCCCACGGCCGGGCGCCTGAAGGTCGACGGCAATGACCCCGTCAACGCCCGCCTCCTCGAGGATGCGCGCCGTGTCCGCCGCGCTGATGGGGCGGGCCTCCGTGCTCCCGCCGCTCCCATAGACCGAGAGGTCGGCTTCCAGCAGCGCAGAGTCACCGGCGTCGATGAGGGCCCCCGGTGCCATCGTGGCCAGGCGGCTAGCCGCCATGAGCTGGGCGGTCTGGGAGTCCAGAGACACCGGGGGGGCGCCCACTGCGCGGCTGTAGCCGTAGTACGGGATGACGGCCGTGATCTTGTTCGCCTCTGCCCGCCGGATCGCGGTGATGAGCAGCACCAGCGTGATGATGGACTCGTTGACGGGGCGCGATGTGGACTGCACAATGAAGACGTCCCGGCCACGCACGCCCTGGTAGGCCCGCACGCTCGTCTCGCCGTCGGCAAACTTGCCTGACTGCACGTCTGCGACATCCACGCCAAGGTTTGAGGCTGCGAGGCCGGCGCGGAGGCAAGCAGCCACCGGTTCATGGAAAGCAAGGGACCATCCAGGCCGAAGCCCGGGAGCGCAAGCGAGGCACCATGCGCCCTGCTCACCAATTTGTGCCGCCAAGGAAGGGCTGGAGTCCCCCGAGCAGATCATGAGGGGTCCGCGGTCCGTGTACGACGGCGACGCCCGGCTGGAAGCCACAGCCTCGCTGGCCACAAAATCGAAGACTTCGTCGTCGCTGTCGTCGTTATGCCTCCTTGGAAGCACTGCAGGCTGCTTTGGAGCCTGGCTGGAGGGTTCCAGGCTGGCGACGCCACCAGCTGAAGCCGCGCAAGCAGCTGCTGCTGCGGTTGCCGGCGCCAGCATGCGGCGAGCTGAGCGAGCGCAGGCCGCGAACATCACTTCCACGCTCCCTCTGGGTGTGGCGCGGAGCGCCGGTTGAGCAGCCCGGCGTCGTGGAAGGCTGGGCGGCGGCAGGGGGCTCGATCCGCCGCTCTGCCAGTCGCCGACGGGCAGCCCTTGCGCAGGCCCACGGCACTAGGCTGGGCACACGTCCCCGGACAAGCGCCCAGGGGAATGGACTCCGTGTTTGGGATCGTGGGCGATGGGTGAGTTCCGCGTGGTCGGCCGCGCCGGCGACGAATGACAGATTTCCACGCGAGCGCCTCAAGCCTGCCCGCTTGTGCGATTACGCCCCCGCCGTCGCAGGTTCGTGCTGGTCGCCGCGGACCGCACAGCCATGAGGCAGCCCCTCGTGTTCAAGCACGACGAGGACAAGGTGAGCACTGGCCGCTCGGAGCGGCCAAAGCTGACCTGCCATGTTCCGCAGTGGAACGGCGCCCCGTTTCCCCCGTCCGGCCTGCCTCAGACTGCCAGATTTCGTCCCGTGGCAGCTTTCGCACATTCCATGTCGTTTGTCCCTGGCCAGCACGATGCCTGCGACCCTGCCCCCGCTTGCGCAGATTGTCAAGCTTGACGACACCAAGGTCATGGGCGCGGCTGGCGAGAACTGCGACCGCGTGGCCTTCACGGAGTACATCACTGCCAACATGTCGCTTGATCGCTTCAGGACGCAGCTCGGCAGGAGCTGCAAGGCTACAGCGCACTTTATCCGCGGCGAGGTGAGACTGCCTCTGGCACCTGGCCTCCCCGACGACACTCGAGGGGAGCCTGTTTGCGCAACGAATGCCGGCTTATGCTTGCAGTGTGGCGCCGATGTAGGCCTGCCTGGCCGTGTCTCCCTCTCGCCGGGTTGGCCGAGGCTCCGCTGCCCGCCCCCATCACCCTGTGCGGCTGTTTCCGGCCCCCATGTCTGCAGCTCGCAACGGCGCTCCGGAAGGCCCCATTCAACGTCAGCATCCTGCTCGGTGGTGTGGACAAGGCTCCGGCTGACGCCTCTGGCGCCGGCTCCGAGGCTCCGGCCTGCGAGCCGTCCCTTTACTGGATCGACTACATGGGCACGATGAGCCGGGTCAACTACGGGGCGCACGGGTACGGTGCATACTTCACCAATGGTCTTCTCGACAGGTTCTGGAAGGCCGGCATGTCGGAGGCCGAGGCTGTGGAGCTCATGGGCCGCTGCCTCGGCGAGCTCAAGATGCGTTTCATGCTCAACCAGCCGAACTTCACCTGCTACAAGATCTCAGCAGCCGGAGTGGAGGCCGTCGAGGTGTCGGCCACCTCGGTTCCTGACGTGTCCGGCGTGCCCGCCCCTTCGGAGGGCGCGGCAGCCGCCGCTGCTTCGTCGTCGTCGGCTGCTGTGACTGCCTGATGGCTGAAATACCGGCCGGCTGCTTCGCGCGCGTTGTCGTTCGTGACCCAGCGCACCGCTCGCTCAATCAAACCGCAACCACACCCGGCTCGGCTCGCACTAGCGGAACCTGACCCCGGTGGTCCCTGTAAGGCCGCGCTTAAGGGCCTTCGGGTCGGCCCAGGAGGCGCCCATGAAGCCGTCGTCATCGTCCTCGGCAAGCTCCTTGAGCTCCTGCTGCTTCTTGAAGTAGCGAGCCATCATGGCGCGGCGCTCGGCCTCGCTGATGGCCGGCTCCCTCGCAGGCGGGCCGCCCCCTTTCTTCTGCAGCCGCCCCAGGACCTTGGTCTTCTCGTTACGACCAACGCGGTCGCCCACCGTCTGAGACCGCTCGAACTCCTTGCCTGCCCACCACAGCTGGGCTGTCTCCTCGTCCAGCAGCTCCGTACTGATTGACAAGCCGCCCACGTCCTCGGTGCCTGCAAGCATGTCCGTGATCGGGTCGTGTGCGGGGAGGCCCATCGGGTATGCGATCGTGACCGCGCCGCGCAGGTTGTCGCGTGCCTCCTTCAGGGCCTCCTCCGAAAGGGCCTGCTTCTTTGCCACGTTGTCCTTGTGGGCAAGCGCCCGAGCGGCTGCCACGGTCTCGCGCATCGTCGCGGCCTGAGCGGCGGGAGGAGCGACGCCAGTCCGCTGCTCCGACGGGTCTGGGATGTGCTGCCAGCCTGCTGGCAAAGAAAGTCTCCCCAGGGATCCAGAGGGCATGCCCGCCGACGCCGAGGCTGCCGCAGCGCCGCCGCTGCCGAGCGAGGTGCACAGCCGAGCAGCTTCGACCTCTGCCGGCGACCCAGCCGGCATGGAACGCCCGCCGGGTGTCGCTGCTTCCACCTCTCGGGTCGCCGCGATGGTCTTCTGCGGCTCGTGCAGGAAGCTAGGGCATCGGGTGCGTGGCCGAATCAGCGCGGCGCCAGGCCGCCCCTGAGCAATGGCTGACATAGCCTGGCGACCTGTTTGCATGCCCTTTGGGCGCTCACGTCATCGAGCCCCCGTGCCTCCTCCTCCTTGGCAGCTCCGTGGCTGGCCAGCTGCTCGGTGGCGTCGGCCAACCGCTGGAGCAGCAGGCGCCCATTCCAGATGCGTACCTGCGGCAATTACAACTGGAGGGTGCTACGCGTGCTGGTTGGGTGCCGGCATGTGCCTGAGAGCCGCTCACGCGCGCGCCCAGCGCATTGTCAACGGCGCGTTTCCGAATTCGGTTTTTCTCACCAGCCGCCGGATGAGCGCATCGTTGGATTCCGTGACCGTCGTTTCCGCGAGGAACTGGTCGGCCTCTGACCGCTTGACATGCACTACGACCATAGCGGCCGGGCGCGCGGGTGGACTGTGCGGGCCGCCAGCCGTCGACGCCCTGCCACACGTGGCTCTGCATCAGCCGGCAGCCAACAGCCTGCTCACGACGGCGCCAAGCACACTTGAAGCGCCCCGATAACGGCACGCCCCCAGCAAAAGCCTGTTACATTCCCTGCCAGCAGGCCATGAACTTTTTCGGGCGCAAGAGCGAGACGCCTGTGAGATCTCGGCAGCCAGACATTGTTTCCTGGAGCGTTCTGGCCGACCTATCTAGCCTGTGCCTCCGGGCGTCGGCCTTCTCCCCAGTGGAGCAAAGTGAAGTGCGCGCACCTCGGCGACCATGGTGGCCTGGCAGTTCCTCCGAAAGGCAGGACCAGAGCCTTGGGGAAGGCTGGGCCCGGCTTCCACGCTCCGCCGCCCTACGCCGCGCCATGGCACGCCATCGGCTGACACTCTCAACCTGTGGCGTCAATTTTCGCTCGCAGGCCCCCAAGCGGGTGACGGCGGCTGCTTCGTCAGCTCAGATGGCTGAGCTCCAGAGGTCCGTCGACCAGTTCGAGAAATCGTGAGCGTCGTCCACCCAGGCAGAGAGCATCCTTTTGCACTTGCTGATGCTGAGGTGCTCGGCATTTCCACGTGCTGGCTCACCCGCGCTTCTCGCGCCCCGCAGTCACGCACACACGACGGCCCAGATGACCGTGCTGCTCCGGGAAATGAAGCTGCTCAAGGGCAGCAAGAAGGCCTCTGACAAGTCAGGTGAGCGGTCTGAAGCCTTAATACATGGGTGTTGCGGCCTACCGTAAGTGCTGTGTCACCCCGAGGCCCTTGGCGTGAACGGCATCCGCAGCCCTGTCCATGAAGTTGACTAAGTTCAAGGGCCTGAAGAAGCGCCAGGAGATGATGTCCAGCTACCTGAGGAAGCTGACCGGTGTGCAACAGGCGGTCGAGACGGCCAAGTTCCAGGCCGGGATGATCGAGGGCCTCACGAGCGGAGCCTCGGCGCTGGAAGGCATCATGGGCGGCAGAGACGTTGCGGACGAGATCTCAAGGGCCAACGACGACCTGGAGGACGCGATGGATAGGGTCGACGAAGTTTCGGAGGTCTTGATCGACTCTGCGCCTGCCATGGACGCCGAAGCGGACGATGCCGAACTCGAGGCGCTCTTGGCAGATGAGGACATGATTGACGGGGCAGATGCTGCAGCCCTCCCTGCCGCTGCTGCGCCCGCGGCGGCTGCCCCCATGGCCGGGCTCCCTGAGCTGCCGGGCCTTCCGGCAGTGCCGATGGCAGCGGCGATGCCATCCGTGCCGTCCAGAGCACCGGGCGCCTCGGCGTCAGCATCTGCCGCGTCAGCGCCCGCCGGCTTTGAGGATCTCATGGGCGAGATGGGATGAGCAGACTCCCGGGCCTCTACGCATTGCTGGTGTACGCAGCTGTGCGTGCGTGCGTGCGCGTTTGGGAGCGTCTGCGGGTGGTGCACCGCCGCAATGTGGCCGCTTCGCTGGCCCGTGATGCGCTCACGCAAGCTGCCACTCATTCGCGGGCGCTGGGTTCTCGGCTGCAGCTGCCCTCATGCGCCCCGCTTGCTCTGCCTTCGGGGACGGCCGGGTGTCTGTCCCTCCCGTCCCGCCGCCACTGTCTTCGGCACGAGCGACTGCAACACCTGCTGTGCTGTCGTGCACGTTGTCGACTCTCTCGCCTGCACCCTCCTTCTTGGTGCCAGGGCGCCCACCACCGCTGCGCCCCACTTCACCACCGGCTGGCGCCGCCCACTCCACGGCGGTGTGGCTGCCTGTGGACGCGCCCCCCGATGCTGAGGGCACGCCCGCAGCACCTCGCACAACAGAGGCGCCGCGCTGCTGCTTGGGTGATGCCGGCCGGCGAGGGGCAGGGGCATGGTCTGCTGGGCTGCGCGGAACCCCTGAGCTGATGCCGTGCTGTGTGGCCCCCCACGAAGTCTCCGCGCGCCCGCCCTGGTGCTGGTCCGGTTGGCTGGCACCAGGAGGTCGGGATGGGGCGAGGTCATCAAACGAATCGTCTGCCGGGGGCTGGGGGGCGGCCGGCACCACGAAGCGACGAGCCCGAAACTGCGGCGCCTCCCCTGCCGGCTGACCCCGGCGCGAAGGCTCTGCCGGAGGTGCGTGCGGGAAGTTGCCCGAGTCCGCCACCGTAGCACTGCCTCGATCTTGGGCCCTGGCGGTGTCGTGGTTGTTGTCAAAGGCGTTGCGGCCGTCGGACCGCCCGCTTAGGGGGACGCCAGAGCGCCCTGACGTCGGCCTGGCGGCACTCTGCGGCCTTCGGGCGGCGCTTGGTGGGCGCTTGCGCGAGTACACGTATGCAACTCGTCCCGAGCTGACAGGCTGCACAGTCACCACCGGGTCGTCTTGGAACGAGATGGCGGTCCTCGGACCAGTCCCAGCACTGAAGTGGGGGCCTGCTTGTGCCCCGCCGCCAGCTGACACGGCACCGGCTCGCGGTGACAGCCCACCCGCGGTGTGGTGGTGGTGTCCGTCCCGGCCCGCGTATCGGGACGCCAAGGCCGGGTTCACCGACCGCCCAGCAGCGGCATACCTGCCTCGCCCTCGGGGGACGAAGCGCGATGCCGGCGCCGCCGGCACCTCCGGGCGCGCCCGTGGGCTCAGCGACCGAGCCCTCGCGTGACCCACACCCGGGGAGTGCGGCGAGGACATCCGGCCGGCGCCGGTTCGGAGCCTACCCACCTGCCCACGGCTGCTCTGAGAACCAGACGGGGCCGCTCCTGGCGTCCTGATCGCGGCCTGCCGCCCCGACGCAGAAGAAGTTGCGCTGCTTCGTGATGACCTGCGAGCGGGGCCGACACCACCGCCGTAGCCGCTGCTGCGGACGTAGTCGTACCCTCCGTGCCGACCGAGCGTGAGACTCGCCCGAGCTCCGGCTGCGGGGGTCGCAACAGCCTTGGCAGCAGCTGCGTCCAGATCCGCGCTCCCGACGGACCCCGCTGACTCGGCCGGCCGGCGGTCACCCCGGCGGCCCGCTCCTCGTGCGGTCGAGGACCGCTGCGGCCCTCCGGACGATCGACCTTCTCGCCTGGAAGTCCCAGGCCGAGCACGGTTGGCCAACAGCGAAAGCTTGTCCAGGCCGCTGGCCCGGCCAGACCTTGCTGACGTCGGCCGGCCTGAGGCAGCGAAGTCCGGGGGAGGCCCCTGCGAAGCATACGCGCGACCCACGTCGTCGCCAGGATCGGGCCTGTCGGTCGGCGGCGGCTGAGACGAGGCCCCAGCGAAGGCTGCGTGCCTCGGCGACGCCACGATGCCGGTCCCAGCCCGAGTGCTTGACACCACTTGCCGGGCGGACCCCGGCCCAGCAGCAACTGCAACGCCGCGCGGCCGGCCGGCGCTTCCCGGCCTCGACCGGACTCTTGCAGACACCGGCCGACGTGCCGACGGCGGGCGGGGGCGGCGGGACGTGCTGGAGGGCACGTCGGCCGCATGCGCGGGGCGAGCGATTCCGGACCCCTCCAGGGCGTCCCGTCCTCCTTGGCCGCTGCGGCCCTGATCGGGCGGCTCCGCGTACGATCCGAAAGCAGCGGCACGTGAGCGCCACGCCTCGGACGACGGCCGGCGGGCGGAGGCTGCCGTGCCACGGCCGGCGCGCATGGCGGCCTCCTGGTGGTCGTCCCCAGGGACATGGTGCGGATGGCCGGCCTCCGCGCGGGGCGCGGACGGCGCGACGCCCGACAGGTCAAGCGCGGGGACTCTGGGCGCGATCGGGCCGCGGCTGGCGGCAGGCGACCGAGCCCCGCGCGGGCGCGGAAGCGGCACGGCGCCATGAGGAGACGAGGGGGCGTTGGAGGAGTCGGACCTGACAGAGGCGCTCCTCGGCCGGGCCTGCCTCGGCATGTGCTGGTCCTTGGCCCGCGAGGCTGGGTCGCTCACGCCCTCCGCGTCGGCAGATGCGGGAGCAAGGGGCCCGGTGTCTCCGAAGTCTGCGAGCAGCGACAGGGCATCACCTCGCCGAAGCGCCTTTCGGAGCAGGAGGAAGTATGCCGCCGTGGCGGCGTTGTGGCCGCGCGTCGAGACAGTGTCCACGAGCTGCTGCCTCGACACCCCCAGTCCCTCGACCGCGCGAACCACCGCGGGAAGGAGCTCCGACGCCGACCGCGGAGAGTGCATCGACAGAAGCGACCTGGCCCTCTGCGCGTCTCCAGCTTCCTTCGCCTCGGCAAGGTGCTGCTGCCTCAGGGGGCGTCGCACGACGGACAGTGCTCCGGAAGCTGAGCGGAGCCACGGGTGGCGCCGGATCTCGGCTGCACCGAACCGTCGGGTCGGATCGACGACCAGGATCCGGCCGAGCAGGTCCTTGCACGCCGGGCTCAGGTGTGACGGGCATCGGTAGCGCGCGTTCAGGATCTGGTCGTACAGCGCGGCCGTGTTGTCGTGCTCGAAGGGCAGGCATCCAGCCACCATCGCGAAGAGCACCACGCCGAGGGACCACACTGCGGCGGTGCCGTGCCACGCCAAGGCCCAGAATGACGGCACTTTGCGCTGCATTCGCCGGCAGCGCACTCAAACGCGCCGTCGTCGGCTGGCGCGGGGTGGGGGGATGCATCGAAGCGACAAGGCTGCGCTGCTCACCGTCGCTCTTCCGCGGGTCGTAGCCGCCCTTGACACGCAGGATCATCTCAGGCGATGCGTACGCCGGTGAGCCGCAGGCTGTGGTCAGGGTTGCGCCCTCCTTGAAGGTGTTCGACAGTCCGAAGTCAATGACCTTGACCGCCAGGCCGCCGTCGGGAGCAGCCTTGTCAACGAGCAGGATGTTTTCCGGCTGCGGAGGCTTGGGGCAGAGGCAGCTTTGGGCTAGCATGCGGCTAGCGATGCCCACACAGCGGGAGCGCTTACAAGGTCCGAAGCAAAGGGGGGTGGGGATGCGCGCGCGGGCTGGGCGCATCGCCCCAGCCTGCGACACTGGCATCCCCTGCCAAGGCGGCTATGGCCGCTGGGACGTGCCCTACATGCCTCACCTTCAGGTCTCTGTGAACCACACCACAGTCGTGCAGGTAGTCCACGCCCTCGAGCAGCTGGGCGAACAGGCGAGCGGCGACTGCTTCGCGCAACCTGCCATGCTTCACGATGTAGGAGAAGAGCTCGCCGTCACTAGCGAACTCGCTGACCAGCAGGATGTGGTGCTTGGTGTTGCACACCTCGTACAGCCGGCACACGAACGGGTGTTCGACCATCTTGAAGATCTTGATCTCGCGAGTCACCCTGGTGACATCTGCGTTTCGTAAAACCGACGCTTCTGGGCGGCCGGTGGCAAGGCTTCCAACAGGCACGCCGCTCGGTCTCTCGCGCGACAGAACCAGCCGATGCTGCCAGCCCTCACCGGCGATCTCCTTGATTCGTGCCTTCTCCAGGACCTTGACAGCCACGCTCTCGCCTGTGAGGATATGCGTCCCGAGCTTGACCTGCGTGCCAATGTAAGCCAGCGTAGCAGGATAATGAGCGCGAGAGGGGGCTCGGCTGATTCCGCTGTATGGCCAAGCCGGCGGAAACTGGGCGCGAGGACAGAAAAAAACGGCCGCTGCTCCCCCGGGGCGCCAGTGCCGCCTTGGACGCTTACCTTCCCAAATGTGCCCTGGCCCAGAGTTTTACCCACGAGGTAATGCCCAACATGGGTCGGCGGGGCGACGCTTCCATCGGCGGGCGAAGGTGGCGCCGGGGCAAGGTCGGCGCGTGGAGAGCGACTGCGGGGCGCACCTCGGGACCGATCCCGGGCAGTCCTTGTTCCGGCTGTGCGGGGTCGGTATGGCATGGCCCTGGTGCCAGGGCCTGCCACCTCAGGAAGAGGCTGTGCGGGGCGAATCATCGTTCGGTTTTCAGCTTGCTGGTGTCGTTCGCGCGGCTCAGCAGAGCGCCCCGCACGACAGTCGGCTGTCACACAGACGGGGTAGGGAGCAAACACACGCACAGGACGAGCTCGCCATGCTCGTGGGCGCGCGCGGGGATGGTGAGCACCTCACGACAACGCCGCAACCGTTGCCTGAAGTCCCGACGCTCGGGCCCGAAGCTCGGACAGGGACTCCTTGATCGCGGCCGGCTCCCAGCGCGTCCCAAACGAAGCGCGCTGGGGTTCGTGCGAGCGTGGCCCGGTGGTAGACGTGAAAGCTCCGCGGGCCGGGTCCCCGCTCGTGGTCGCGCCCCCGTCAGCAGCGCCCCCATCGCGGCTCGCCCTGTGCCGCGACGGGAAGCGAGCGTGTGAAGCTGCCGTCCGGCTGCCCCCCTCCGACTCGGGGGGCGACCCTCCTACCCGCCAGAGGTCCTCCACCGGCAGGCCGGCGCCGCGAGGCCTGGCGGCCGCCATCATGGCATTGGCCGCCGCCGCACTCGCCGGAACCAGCCTGCTCGAGGCCATTGCTGCGCCACCCTTCGCGCGGGTGGCCGCCAGGGTAGGGCGGAACGCTGTCACGCCGCCGAGGGGTGGCCGGCCGGCGCGGCTTGCCGGCCTACCCTGGCCACGCTCAGTGGCAGGACTGCCTGGGCCGGGCTGCGGAGAAGGGCCGGCCGCACCACTAGGGGACCACGCCCGGCGCACCATGCCCTCACCCATTCGGATCGCAGACGCGAGACCGGACGGGTCCCCGTCCCTCGCCGCCATGTCCGCCGCTGTCGCCCCCACCAGCGCCCACTGCGTCTCCAGCTGCTCGAGCGCGCGCCGCAGCGCGCTGACGTCAGCGCCGAAGCCCTCGAGGTCCAGCGCCCTGCGCCGCTCCAGCTTCCGCAGTCGACCCTCGAGGTCCTTTCCCCTGGCCTCGGCCGAAGCCAGCTTGTCAGCATACAGCCGCCGGACAGCCGCGAACTCGCTCCGCATGCTTGCCGCGTCAGCTTCCCGCCCCTCAGCCGATGCGGCAGCATCAGCGACCAGACGCTCGGCCTCCTCGTCGGCGGACTGCCGCACGGCTGACAGCTCGGAGGACGCGGCGCGGACGGCGCTCTCGTGCTTGGCTTCCAGCCTCTCTAGCCCGCGCCTGAGCGCGCAAGCTTCCTCCCTCATCCTCGTCTCCGACTGCTGCGCCCCGGCGCGCACACGGATGAGCTCCTCCGCCGTCGCTCGCGACTTGGCCCGCTCCCTGCGCAGCTCGCTCTCGAGCGCCTCCTCCCTGCCGCGCGCGGCCTCGCGTGCTGCCCGGGCCTCCTCTTCCGCATCCTCGCGCTCCCGCCGCCACGCCTCGCCTCGCTCCTCGAGCAGCGCGTGCGCGGCTCGAAGGTGCGATTCCGCCGCGGCCGCCCTGGCCGAGGCGGCGCCTTCAGCGGCGGCATCATCCCACCCTGACGGCGGCACAGCGGAAGGCGGGTGTCGCGGTGCCGCGGCACCGGGCGCGCTCCTAGATGCGGTGCTGCGGCTGCCGGGAGCGGAGGCGGCAACGGAGCGCCCTTCGGCCGGCTGGAAGAACGTTGTGTCTCGGCCCACGGGCTGTGTCAGCGCCAGCAAGTGCTGCACGCGCCTGCGGTTCTCGATGTCGCCCAGCTTCAGTGCCTCATTCTCGGACTGGAGCCGCAGCGCGGTCTCGCGCTCGTCATAGAGGTAGACCTGAGCGTCGCGAACCGCCCGCTGAAGCTCGGCAACCTGAGAGGCGCGCAATCGAAGCAGGGAGGTCCTGGGCTGGCAGCCTGCACCTCGGCGGGGGTGGCGGCTCGGGGGCGCGTTTGAGCCCAAACGGCGGCGCTTACCTCGGCCTCCCGTGACCTGATCTCCCACCTCAGGCGGTGCATCTCCTCATGTGGAATCTGCGAGACGAATGGAGACGTTGGGCGCAGCGGGAGACGTCGAGGCCCATGGCCGAGCGGACCGAGCCGGCGCACAAGGCAGAGAACCGCCTCACAGCAAGGTCGCGAACTTTGGCCGCGAACGCCGCCCGGTCCGTGTCAAAGGCCTCCACCCTGGCCTTGTAATATTCGAAAAGCTCAGCATCTGGGACTGTGCCGTCGCCGTCCATCCGGGCGCGAGTGGCTGCGCGGCCGCCGCCGTTGGTGTGACCATCGCGCCGGCCCGCTGCTCTGCGGCGTTCCCACAGGCTGCCGCGTCCCATGGCTCGCTCTGTCGCAGAGGGCGCCGTGGCGTTTTGGCGCGCGCACGATGCTGCAGCGGGGGCGTTGTCGACTGCGCTGCCCAGAACGCTGCAAATCTGATTGCCGTTCGCGATGCGACGGCCCCAGCACCCGGACGCCGCCGCATCCAAGCACACACACACACACCCCCTGCTGCATGATCATGAGTCTTGCCGACGGCACGGGCTGCAGCCCCGTCAAGGAATGGGCTTGATCTTGAAATGTAGCGAGATGAGGGAGAACACAAGCGCTTTCAAGTCCTGAGCGAGATAATACAGCCGCGTCAGTCCTTCTGGGTCTTTGCACCGCTGAGCCTGAGCCAGCGTGCCGACCTTGGAGCACTGCGACGCTTGCGGGGACGATGGCGCGTGGGCTGCCGGACGGCCGCAGCGCTGGCCCCGCGCGCCACGCACGTGCCGCGTCGCAGCTACGCTCGTTTTCGAAGCTGGCAAGCGCGCAGGCAGCGACTCCTCACCGCAAAGCAGACGTGCTCGTCATCAAGGATGACCTCGAGCTCCTGCCTGCCATTGCTGTCTGGCTCGGGCCACTTCTCGTCGTCACAGTCGATAACTCGCGCATCACGAATGAACCGCTCAGCCTCCGCAATCACAGCGGGGGAAACGAAGGCCTCCTTTCGGATCCTCGAGTCCCGCCGGTAGCCGCTCTGGTTTGCGTACCTCAGCTTGCCAGGCCCCCCCGAATCCGTGGACGCCGTCAGCTCGAATTCCAGGAACTCGTGCCCGAACTTGCCCTTGTGCCCGACATAGTACCTCACATAGAAGGGGGCCTGGCCCTCGGCTGATGCTGCCATCACGATTTCGCGAGCGCCGCACGCGCCAGCTCCCGCACGCAACAGAGCGGAGGTTGCCTGTGTTCCGACGACAGACAGACAGCGAGGCGGGGTGCCGGAGTCGTCGCCGGTTCGCGACGCTGCGCCGCTGACAGAGCCGGGACGGCGGGGGGGAAACAACGCCCCAAGTCTCGCATCGGTTGCCAGCACGCCTTCGCTCGACACACGCTGCTCCGCATCGGCAGCACCACCAGTGGGTGCAGGCACCGTCGCCCAGCTGGTGACCGCGTGCTCTCAGCTCGCAGGCGGCAGCCAGAGGAGGCTCCCGGGCTCCGGGCAGCGACCAGGGAGCGAGCAGGGGCGTCGCCCGCACGGGGAGCGGAAACGCACGTGCCATGCACGCCGCGCGCGTGGCCCCGGACGCCACAGGCGAGCAGCACGACAGCGATGGTGACTCACGAGAGGGCGGCGGCGGTCATAGCCAGCCGTCTGCGGGCTGGGCGACCCTGCGCCAGGCGCAGACTGTGGCGGTCACGGCCTCGGCCATCACGAGGGACGCGCAGGAACTGGGGAGCTCCAACGTGCTCACTATCCACCAGCTCGAGCACGCTTCCATGCTGGGCGAGCACGTCAAGGGCAGCCCCTGGGTGATCATGCCGACGAACCCGAGGAAGCAGCTCTGGGACCTGCTCATCCTTTTCGTGCTCGGCTTCAGCGCCGTCCTGGTGCCGTTCCGCGTGGCGTTCTACACGGAGCAAGATGAACTGAGCGCTTTCACCGTGTGGAGCATCGCGGAGCTGGTGATGGACTTCATCCTCTTGGTTGACGTTGTCCTGACCTTTTTCTCGGCCGTGGAGGTCGACGGGGTGATCATCACAGACCTCCGCACGATCGCGTGGCGCTACTTCACGTCCTGGTTCGTGCTGGACATCGCCGCCAGCTTCCCTCTGTCACTCGCCTTCCCCGTGGTCGGCCAGAACCTTCGAGGCGTCCGGCTGCTCAGGCTGCCCCGAATGCTGAAGCTCCTCAAGGTGCTTCGCCTGCTTCGTGTGATGCGCGTCCTGCGGGCGTCGCGCTACGCGCGGTCGATCCAGCGGTACGTGAACCTGAACCCTGCCGTCCTGCGGCTCCTCACCTTCATGCTGGCCTTCCTGCTCTTCTCCCACATGGCAGCGTGCCTGTGGTTCCTCGTGGCCGACCTAGAGGAGTTCGGGCCGGACACGTGGGTGGCGCGGTACGGCATCCTGGACAGCCGCATGGAAGTGCAGTACGTGGCATCGCTCTACTACGCCACCACGCTCCTGAGCACGACGGGCCTCGGCGACATCGTCCCGCTCCTGCCCAGCGAGCAGATTTACACCATCTGCCTCGAGGTTGCCGGCATCACCGTCATCTCGTACCTGACGTCCACGATCACCGGGCTCATCGGCTCATTCGACGCCCGTGCCCGCCGCCGCCGCCTCAAGTTTGAGGAGGTGGAGCGGTTCATGGCCGCGAAACGGCTCACCCCGGCCCTGCGGAGCACGGTCAGGGACTTCTTCGAGATGATCCTCGCGTCCAAGAGCACAGTCGCCGTGGACGAGGCGAAGCTGCTCACCGAGCTCTCGGGCCCCCTGCAGACAGCGGTGCTGTTCGAAGTGCACGAGGCGCTCATCACCCGGTTCGGCTTCTTCAAGGGCAAGCAGGCCGAGTTCGTGAGGGACGTCCTCAAGGCCGCCTCGCCCCTCACGTTCAAGCACGACCGCGTCATCGCACGCGAGGGCATGACCGGAGACGCGCTGTTCCTGCTCACGGACGGCCGGGTGAACTTCCAGAGCCCACAGAAGACCGTGTACATGCAGCTTCCTTCTGGCTCGGTCTTCGGGGTGATCCCCTTGCTCTGCACCGGCCGCCATGTCGTCTCCATTCACGCCGTCGGGTTCGTGCAGGCGTACACGCTTCCCCGGCGTGACGTGGAGCGAATCCTGGAAGACTACCCTGACGTAGAGGCAGAGCTGCTGGCGATGGCCCTCGCCCGCCTGCGGCGTATCGAGTTGCTCAGGGGCCGGACCAAGGCCCAGCGACGCCAAGTTGGTCAGGGAAGGTTCTCCGAGGCCGCCGAGGCGGCTACGGACGCTGCTGTGTCCAGGGCACTCGCCGAGCCGGGCCGCAGGCCAGCTGCGGTCATGTCGCCAGTAGGATCGGCGCGGCATGGCGCATCGGCGGACCTTGCAGGCTCGGCGGCCGCGGTCGCCCGGAAGGACATTGCGGACGGGTTCGCAGCGGGATCCGCCCAGAGGGTCGCCATCCTTCGTCATTTGGCGGATACCAAGACGTTCCGCCGGCTGAGCCAGAGCGGCGGCCGCGTCGGCGGCGGAGCCCATGGGGATTCAGGCGAGTTAGTGACGTCAGACGGCGGCGCGGCGGCTGTCCGGGATTCGAAGCTGGCAGCCGCAGAGGTCGCTGTCGCCCGCGCTCTGATCGAGGCGAGCGGCGTCGCCCCCGAAGCGGCAGTAGCAACCCGCAACGGCACAGATGACGACGCTGAGGATCGCGGCAGCGGCGGCAGGCGGGGCAGTGAGAGCGTCCACTTTCGTGCCGGTGCTGGTGCGGATGCTGGCTCGAGGCCTGGCTCTGTGTCCAGGCTTGACGGCCACGCAAAGTCTGCCTCGGGGGCTAGTGATGAGGCGTCTGCCCTCGTCGATGGCTCTGCCGGCACCGGGGACGGCGGCCGCGATCACGAGCTGCAGCCGTCCCAGGGCGGGCCTGCCGAGCCGCCACGCGCCAGGCAGCGAGCGGCAAGAGCCAGCGCCTTCTGGCCATCGTCCATGCCGCCACTCCTGGAGCCTTCGGCCAAGAAGGACTCGCTCCGGAACAAGTCGAGGTCGGGGGGACTCCTGTCGCTCATGCCTGGCCGTTCGCGACGCCACAGCGCCACGGCAGCGACCAAGGCATCAGCCGTTGGCAAGTTTCGCCACGACTTGACGACGAGCAAGGAGATGGAGCTGTCTCGCCAGACCGACTCCCTCATCGACAGAGCCATGACCACCGTCGATCGCGCAGTGCGCCGAAAGGAAAAACTCGTTTCTCGCATGGCGGCGGAGCGGGAGCGCCGCCAGCTCACCTCACGGCCATTGGCGTCGCCGACGTCGCTGCTCCGCTCGGCGGAGAGCAGTGGGCGTCCTGAAGCTCATGCCGCCCACCACCCTGCGGCTTTAGGCCCCGGCTCGTACCGCACCGGCTCAAAGCGCCTGCAAGAGCGGGCCAGAGGCCTCCGTGCCAAGCTCGACGAGCGCCGGAAGGCTCTGCGCCAAGTCACAGCCCTGGCCGCCTCCCGGTCCATTCGGTGGGATACCACGCATACGCCGACACCAGGAGCTTCCAGCGCTGCTGGGCCAACCGAGGCAGACGCCTCATTCATCGGCGACGGCCCTGCCGTCCCGATTTCCCCGTCTGACTCCGCGCTCATTGCAGTGACAACGCAGAGATACCCGCAGCCCGCGGCGGGGCTCGAGTCCAGCGACGCCACTCTTTCGGCCATGCAGGATATGACTTCAGCTGTGCAGGGGGTCGCGGCCTCCATTTCCGGCCTGCAGGTCGAGCAGGAGGCCATCGTCGACCTATTGATCGCCGTTCTGGCTGAGGGGGACGACGACTCGTGACCACACCACCTTCCACTGAGTCACCAGCTTCGTGTCAAGTGCACACGCTTCCATGGGGATAGTGTGAGCGTGCCGATGCCAAAGTCTTGTTCTGTCACTTGCTCCACATACGCAGCGCTGCACTCTCCGGCGATGGTGGACACCAATGTGCACGGCCGGCTGCCCGTCGGTCGGCTCAGCAACCAGCCACTTGCGGCCCGGCCTGCCCGCCGCGTGCGCTCAGATCCAGTCGCACTCCCGGAGCTTGCGGGGAAGGTACGTCTCGGTCAGGTACTGGAAGCCGTACGAGGACAGCGCCTGGATCTCTGCCTTCACCTTCGACGATAACATTGCCTTGAGCTCAGCGTGCCATGCCGGGTTGCGCTTCACGAAGTCCTCCTCCAAAAGCGCCTTGCCGTACTTGATGTCGGACGGCTTCATCGGGAGCCGGCACTGCTCGGGGATGGCATACTTGTCCAGGTCCGACGGCCGCACGCCCAGCCATTTGATGTCGCTGGTGGTGAGACTGGCCGAGTCGTAGCTCATCGTCTTGGAGCCGCTCATATACACGGACAGGATCTTCAGCCCGTACGGGTCGGCGTCCACCAGCCCCAGCACCGGCAGCTTCAGGTCGTCCCTGCATTTTCGCAGGAAGAGGCGCGTCGCGACGTCCGGCTGGCCCTTTGCTGTGATGATGATGCACGGGTACTTGTTGTAGAACCTGTCCTCGGCCAGTCTCATGAATGCGGCATCCTTCTCCACGAGGAGGATAAACTTGGCGTCGCTACGGAACTCTGTGATCTTGTCAATGAACGGGGGGATGGCCTTGCCTCCAACGCCCATGCGGGTGCAGTCGATCAGGTCGCCGTCTGCGAGGAAAGCAGGCCGGGCTCGAAGGGTTCAGTGAGGGCTGGGGGGAGCTTCCGCGCGGGGCGGCAAAGCCAGACAACCAGCGCCGGCAGCCGTCCTCCCACGGGAATGACGGGAGGCCGCACCGGACACTAGTCCTCGGCCCGCTCGAGCGCCAGAGGATCGGAGCGGCAGCCTCACCTTCTCGAAACTGGACCCTGCCGACCACGACGCCCTTTTCCGACGCCACCACGTGGAGGGATGTGCGCGTGCACCCAATGACGCACGCAACGTCGTCGAGTACCGCGTCGCTTTCGTCCTGGGATCGGAACAGCTTGACATCCGCGTAGAACAAGTCTCGCTTCGTGGTGTGGATGTTTCGGCGCAGCACCTGGTGCAGCATCTCCATGACTCTGGTCATGATGACCGTTTTCCGAACCTGCGCCGTGGACTCGAATGACCGCGTGGACGTCTTGCTTTGCAGCACGATGCGGTCCAGCTCCGGCACGTACAGCTGGTTGGACGCTGTCCGGTTCGGCACCTCATAGCGCAGGCCCCCGCCGCGCAAGATGCTGTCTGCCGCATCTGCGAAGATCTCTTCGATGGCCCGCATCACGGCCGCCGGGTCCCGCTCCCTGACCTCGGTCACATTCGTAATCCCAAGCGACTGGAGCGTCGGCGCGGCAGACCCCTCGTCAGCGAGCTCTCGCGCCACCTTGGCGCGCAGGATGCCGACCCCTTGCATGACGATGGCCGACTTGTCCCGCGACGCGGCCGTGGCCGCCGCGGTGCCAGGCCGCGTGGTTCCGAGCGGCACAAGCGTCAGCGCCTCTGTGGCTAGCCCCTCGACGGCGACTGCTGGCACCACGGACGATGCATCCGAAGCGGAAGCAGACGCTCCGGCTTCAGCATCGGCTGTGGCGGCCCGCGCGGAGCGAGCGCGTTTGAACCCGTCCGTCATCCCTGCGCGCGCCACCGAGCCTCTGCCGCGCTTGACTGTCCTTGGTGCTGGGGAAGGCTCCAACGATGCATCCGAGTCGCTGGCGCTGGCAGCCATTCAGCCACGCGCGCCCCTGCAGCTGCCAAGCAAGTGCTGCCGCTCGCAGTTGCTGAAACTCAGGCAGACATTCTTAAAAGACAACTGGGCAATGACTGTGACAACCGACCGTCGGATTGCCGGTGTCCCCTCGCTGATAGCCGTTGTGCGCACTCGGCTTCCCCGAGCCTAGAGCGGGGTCAGATGGCTCAGAGTTTTGGCGAGGGGCCGCTTTTGGGTTGGGGCGAGGCCAGCCCTCCCGACCTTGGCCGCGGCCGCAGCCAAGCGCCACGCAGGTCTCTCTTGGACGAGGCAGGCGCAGAAGCGCCGCCATCAGCACGGCCCCCGTGGGAGCCAGTGGCAGGAAAGCCACGGCTCCCTGCGCCGGCGTGGTCGTCAGCCACACATCCGGACGCAAGCTGGCTCGGCGGAGGAGGCCGCAACGACGACAGGGCCGTCAGCGGCACACGAGAGATGCTGGGCGCTGCCGTGGCCCCCCGACAAGCAGCGTCACCCAGGCCGGCTATCTCTGACCTACGACCGAGGCCGCGCGGCGATACCTCCTCGCCGGGCACGCCTTCGGGAGCGCATGCGCCTCGGCCCGGCTCCCCGGAGCTCGCCATGTCTGAGCTGGCCTCGCCCAGCTCTCCGGGCATACACGGCGTCGACCATGTCATGACGCCCATCTCCGAAGCGACGCACGACCGCCTGGTCTCGACGGGGTGGGAAGCCGCCTCGGCCAACGAGCCGGCCCCGTCGGTGGCCGACGCCTCCGCGCTCGGAGCCGGGTCCATCGCGCCGAGCCTCAGCGAGGCGCAGCACCGGCATGCTCGCGGCAGCTTTGGAGTTGCAGACTTGGCCGCGTCCAGGCGGGCCATCGCTGAGGGCGCGAGGGCCGCGATCAGGAAGGAAGCGGCAGCATCGGGGTTCGTTACCACCTCGACCCGGCGCGGGGCCCGGGCGGGGAGCAGCGCCTGGGCGCGGTCGAGCACCATCGCGCGAATGCCCGGGGGCAGGCGGCCACTTGGGAGCTCCGAGGGCGCGGCAGGGGCCCGAGTCGCCCAGGCCGCCGCGCGGAGGACGCAGGGGCACACAGGGCTCGCCGGTGTCTCCACGTCCGCCTTGTCCGGAAGTGCCCGGGCTCTGGCGCAGACGGCGACGCTGAGCGAGCGCCGCGCTCCCGGCAGGTCGTCCAGCGTGAGCAGGGGCGATCGCACGCGCGGGCGGACGCAGCAACTGGCGCCTGCCGAGCTGGCAGCCCAGGGCTACGCCAAGGCCCACCTCTCGCGGACGGGGCGGCGGCGCAGATCGAGCTCGACCGCAGCAGCCGGATCCACTCGCGCCGGGCTGTCGTCCGGCGAGATCTCCGGCATGCGGCGAGGGAGGCAGCGCCGAGGCAGCGCCGCCGCAGTAGTGGGAGGGACGTGGCTGTACGCGCCGCCAGGCGAGCGGGAAACGCTGGCCGGGTCCGGGGCGCGCTGGACGACGAGCCTGAGGGAAGAGGGGGCCGGCCAGCCAGCCGGCACCGCCGCCCGGCCGGGGGCGCCCGATTGGGTGGACCTTCGGGCGACGGGCGCCGGAGCCAGGGTTGAAAGGACCGGTCAGGATCCCGAGCGGGCGGCCCCCGTGGTTGCGAAGCGTAGCCGGTACCAGGGGGCCGGGCGGGCGGGCTTCGAAGGCATGACGGCGGCGCTTGTGGCAGGCGGTGGCAGCAGCGACTCCGCCCTTCTCGGCCACCGAAAGTGCCGGGTGGGGCGTGGCGGCGACGCGTCACCGAGCCCCAACGGGCTCCGCCAGCCCCCGCCGGCCGGCCTGGACACATCCGTCGCCTCAAGGCGGTCGACAGGGATCGCGGACCTCATGTCCGACAAGACCGGCAGGGCAAGCGGTGTGCGGCCGATGCACGCCGGCGAGCTCTGGCAGGCGGGAGGCATCACGGGCCACATCCTCTACTCGGACCCGTGGGTCGAGCCGGCCGTGCGGCTCGGCGGGGGAGTCGGCGGGCCGCCGTCGCGGACCGGCGACCGCGGCCTCGCCTCGGGGGCACCCGAGAGGCTGGCTCCGCCGGTGCCACGGCGGCGGCCGCCTCCCATTCCGACGGACCCCGGCGCCGGGACTTCGCAGCCTGCGAGTGTGATGGCTCCGCGCCCGATCCCGCGGCGCCGGCCGGAGCCGCCTCTCGCCCGGGCCGCCGCGAGCGTCGCGCCCGCTTACGACAGCAGCGTGGTCAGGGTGTACGACCCTGCCCCCGCCGCGGACGCTGGAGCGCTGTCACCGCTGCCGCGGCAGGCTCAGGAGCCTTCAGAGCGCAGCTCCGCCCGCCGGAGTGCTGGGCCGCTCCGGTTGGCCGCCAGCATACCGCAAAGCACACCGCAAGCGCGCGACGTTGATGATGGGAGCGCGGCCGCCCTGCGAGGCACCGGTGCTCTGCATGGCGAGGCACCGGCTGCGGGCCTGACGTCGGAGGGCGCTGCCGCTGCACTGGCCACAGGGCTGGTGCGCGACGGCAAGTGGCTCCGGGTGGCCCAGGACCCTGCGTCGGCCGTGGCCCGCGCTGGCTCGCCCTCAGCCATGACGGGGCGGCGGCAGCTGGAGCGGAACGCCGACGTCTGGGTGCGCCACCGGGGCGTGGGGCTGACCCGTCCGGTGCAGTTCCGGAACCCCGCGACCCTCTCCGACGTGTCAGGGGTCCCGCAGTCCGTGTCTGGCGCCGGGAGCGCCGCGATGTTCGGTCCCGACGGTGTCACGCCGGTGCTGTCGAGGGAGGCGCCCGCTGCCGAGCATGCTGCTGCCCTGAATGCGCTCAGGGGGCAGCTTCGCTCTCGGCTGCCAGTGAGCCCGCTGGCAGCCCGCACCGTGCTCCGGCGACAGCTCGACCGTCAAGACTACGACGGCGACGGTCGCGTCAACGCCGCCGAGCTCGGTGCGGGCCTCTCGGCGGCAGGTGCCACGCTCTCGTCGGCCGACATCCGTGCGCTCTGCCTGGCATTTGATGAGGCGCTCGCCGGGGGTGGCGGTCGGCGCTGGCGCGACGGACTGGCGCAGGCCGGAGGTCGGCCTGGGTCGGCCCTCGGCCGCAGCGAGAGCGGGGGCGTCCGTGCATCGCCCCACCCGGCGCTGAACTACACTGGCTCCGTGGACGTGCAGGACCTCGCCGAGTGGGTCACGACCGTTCCGGGCGGCCACGGCGTGCCCGGCTGGCGTGGGTGTGGCGCCGCCGAGCGCACCGTGCGCCTCGCGGGAGACGGCGGGGACCTCCAATCGGACGCCGCTGAGGCGATTAACACCGCCGCTGCGGGGCGCAAGCGGTTCCACGCGAGGCATCACGAGGCCTCGTGCGACCCAACGGGGGCAGGGCGGCCTGTCAGCGCGAGCGAGTGGAGGCCGGATGCCGGCGCCCGGGCAGCGCATGGTGCGCACGACGGGGGCTCCCCACGGGCCGAGGCCGGGCCGGCTTCGTCGTATGACGGCTTCCGCCACGCTGCGCCACCGCGGGCGGGCCCGGGCCGCGCGGCATCAGCGAGAGCGCGACCTGACAGCGCCGTAGCCCGAAGCTCTGCGGCAGACCACACCGCTCCAGGACGGTCGGTGTCGGCGCCGCGCATGCGCACTGGGAGGCAGATGTGGGCGGCCCGGAACCAGTCATCGGGGATGTGGGGCGTGCTCACGACGCGAGCAAAAGACATCTAGCTTTGCTGGCATGACCACGCCTGCGGAAGTGGCGTGCGCGTGTCCGGCGGAGAGCCGGGCAGAGT
>Ga0136560_1000006_pt1 | contig 61728 bp, 18 predicted proteins | sample AntRauMeHopE1497_FD_104925 | JGI IMG/M metagenome (GOLD analysis project Ga0136560, IMG submission 104925) | Saline lake microbial communities from Rauer Islands, Antarctica - Metagenome Hop E1 #497 | ecosystem: Environmental > Aquatic > Non-marine Saline and Alkaline > Saline | place... | reverse complement strand
GACCCGTTTTTCCCTTTGCGCCCGCCCCGCGCTGATGACCGTCCTGACATGATCCCCCCCTGACACGCACCCTTGCGCCTAGACCCTTTTTGACACCTGTCTCGCCACCTGACGCAGAACTGCAGTCTCCTCAGAGCCTCCCTCGGCTTTCATCTGTCGCGCTGAAAAGCAGATGCTGCGGATTTACGCGAGTCTGGCAAGTTGAGACTTACGCTCAGGGCGCTGTCGGCCTTGGCACTCGACTGCCGGCCGGGCAAGCTCACTTGCTTCGAATCCACAGCACCTTCACAAACCAAGCCACACTGCGACGAGCAAGAGCTGGGTCACCCCGCTGGCCTAGCTCGGGGTAGCTCTGACATGAGCTGCCAATTGCACACGAGCACCATGGGCGGCCGCTGGTCCGCCGGAACTCACCGCCCTCTGCATGCGACGGCCGATGTTGGAGTACTGGAGGCGACTCTGACCTTAAATAGGCAGCCTACCGCCCGCGCTGATGCGACGACAGCTTTGGCCCAGACGACTTCACCTGGTCGGGCTGGGTTTTGCGACCAGGGTGTGGTGTTGATCCATGGAGGCGCGGGGACGGGATGATGCAGCGACCATTGCGCCCTCGGTCGCAAAGACGTGAGGGCTGAGGTGAACGACATATAACGGACGCTTCAAGGCAGCACCGGCGTCTTTGATCGAAGCGCCGGCTGGTAGCAGATGATCTGACCATGCTTCGCGAGGTGCTAGGTCGCATACGCGTGGACACTCGGACACGGGACGAAGTTGGTCTTGCCCTCGGTCCAATGCCTGGGACGTATCGTGCTGGTAATGTGGCCGTGGACTTGTGTGTGGGTTGGGCTGCCCGCTAGGATTTCAGATGCGATTGCACAAGGCCTTCGGGCTTGATCTTAGTGGGGTCAAGAACCGACCTGGTCTCCTGATCAACGTTGCACGAAGAAAGGCCCTGGTGATCAACCAGTAGGTCACTGCGGTCATTCTTGTATGCGATGCAGCTCGGCTGCGCATATTGTCATGACGCAGTCCAGTCGTTTCGGGGACAGGGCCTGCGGACTGCTGCTGACCATGGCCAGCCGCGCGTTCGGGGCTGACCGGAGCGCGAAGGGACGCTGGCTCACCACGTGGCGGAACCGCCTGGTCGCAACCGCTGTCCAGGTTGCAGCTCTGCAGCCGAAGAAGCAGACCAGCACGCTGATGCAGCGGCATGCGGCTGCGCGGCGACGTGGCGCGGGGAGTGAGGGTGCCTGATCAGTGACGTGGGTCTCTGGTGGTAGGCCGTGGTCAAACCATTTTCTGATAGTTACTTATCGGTTTCTTTCCGGGTCCCTGTACGAGAGCATGTTTCAGGTCAAGCTTAGCCGGCGTGACGCTTGGACGCGTGCCAGGATCCGCCCGTTCTTGGGGGACGCCATCGCCAGCGCGGTGCAGATGTGCGGCTTTCACGACCTCGGGTGGGGTCCGGGGGAAGATTCGTTCCCGGTGCAAGTCCAGGTGCGCAACCTGCCAACGCATGCCTCGGCCGGGCTTGGAAGCATCCCGGAACAGGTGGAGCTTGCGCGCACGAGCACGAGAGCCCTCCTCTTCGGACGGGAAATTCAAGAGGCAGTGAATGCAGCCAACGAGGATGTGCTGTTGGGCGGACGAGCTGCAAGGCCGCTGCACGACGAGTGGTCTGATATGCCCGGTGTCTCCCCCACAGCCACTGCAGCTCAGGCGGCAGCCCGTGAAGCTGCTGACGAGCCGGGAGACTGTGCGACTCTGCGTTCAAGGCGTGTCACGAGCCCAAAAGCAGCGGCACAGGCGACACCGAGTGCTGCTTGCAGAGCCAGTGCATTGAGCCGGAGCCAAGGCACTGATGCTGGTGTGACAGAGGCGGAAGGTCCTGCCGGGCCGGGCTCCGGCGACAGCAGCGATGCCTCACGCCTGTCGCTGTATCCGCTGTACGGTGGAAACCAGGACACCGGGCTGAAATCGGCGACCTTCACTCACTGGACGACTTCCTCGCCCTCGAGTCTGAGGCTCGCATTGAGCCGGCAGCCTTGGCGGTCTTGCGCCGGTTGCCTTCACAAATCTGGCGCCCAATGAGCCCCATGCCGATGTTGTGTGACACGAGGTGGCAACGGTCCTGCCAACTGAGGAGCAGAGCCATCAAATTCTGGATTGGGCAGATTGGGCTCTGGGTCAGGAGTTCCTGAATGTGATGCATGCCTCAGCGCTCAGGGTATACCATTCTCCAGCTGGCACTGGAGGGGTGTCGCTGCCTGCAGGCTTCAACGACACTGTGAAGCAGGCCTTTGGTCGCGGCTCGTTCCTGGAAGCGGTGGTCCTTGCGACTCATGCTGTAGTTCTGCACAAGCCGCATATGTGGACAGCCACGAAGCGTCCGCTTGCAGTGGGATCTGTCAGCGACGATGTTGCTACAGCATATGGAACGTGGGTGCCGAACCCCTTTGTCCGGCAGTCGCTGCTGCAGATGCTCAGGAAGGAGGGCATGCCCCGGCTATGCGCGACGCCAGCGAGCCAGCCGAGCCTCAGTGCCGAAACCGCTGCTGCTGACGACGACTTGGCCGACGACCGAACCAGCCTGTTGAGATGTCGCAGGAGCAACCTCCCCGCTGCGGACATCTTGAGCAAAGACGACGCGATGAGCTGAGACGCACTGTCCTTCAAAGCTGATCTCTGCTAGGTGATAGATACCTGAAGCTGTCGACAGTCTCCGGGATGCAGATCAAATATGCAGCTGTGGCCCCATCTACGCACCGCGCACCGCGGCAGACACCATGAAGCTCTGCCGTGTGTGCGGAACGTTGGAGAATTCAGCTGGGCCTGCAGACCTCCCCACGCGCGAGCAGGTGGTGTCGTCACAATCGGGCCAGTGATCCGGAGCTGATCGCTAGCGTTGCGGGCCTGAACCGATCGCTCTCAGGGCAGAGCAGGGCTTGCGGCCTGCCGCAGCCCCACCCCCTTGGGGCGTCCAGAACGTTCCAGTTTCAGAGTCAGTAACTCCTCAGCAGCGGGCGCTGTTGTTCACTGCTGGAGCGCCGGCCAGGACGTGCGGGGGCATGGCTTGGTTGCGCTCAGCCAACTCTATCAAGCTTTGCTTGATAGGCTGGCGTCTCCCTCGTCATGAGGCGAGCCGCTGTCAAGTACACATTGCTCCGAACGTGAGTGAACTCCCACAGTCTCCGCGCAAAGCCCCCGGCACGTGAAGCAATGCTCCAGCAGCCCACGGTGGGCAACACTGCCACCGCTTGCCAACCACCCTTGGTGCCTCGGTCGCTCGGCCGAGGCTTGGGCGTTTCACTCCGAGCGCCCTGCATGAGCAGCACACGCACCCGTGCTCATCCGGGACGGCTCGTGAGATAACCGCGAGTTTCACCGCGAGACGTGAAATCATCCGACTGATCTTGGCGCTGGGAGAAGCCTCCAAACGCGACTTTCAGTACCGCCCCCAGACGTCTCCGCCCGTGCGTCAGGGGTGCCGTGCCGCCGCTGAGCGCAACTTTCTGAACGGTGGTGGCCATCGCTTGTGGTCAGCCAATCGGCTGGCAGCGGCGGCTGGGCCGGATGGGGGCACCAAGTATAGGTGCCCACGTGCTCGCCTCCGTAGATCAGTGCCTCAATTCCGCTTGGTGCGCGTCTCGCCAGGACGGAGCCCCTCAGGAGAATCGCTCTGCTGCGGAAGGCAGCGGCCGCCGCGATCGGCACAACATCCCGCTCTGGGCCCGCTGGCATGGATGGTTCATACCGGGACCTGTTTCGGGCCGGGCAAGACGGTGACTTGCCGGGCATTCGGGCAGCGATCGTGAGCAGCAGACGCCTTGCCCTCCCCGCTCGTTCACTCAGCGGTGCGCGACAAGCACGGGTCGGGGCTGACCTAATTCTCTCCTCGTTTGCCGCAGGATGCGGGCGCCGATCCCGACGAGCGGGATTCTCGGGGGCGCACTGCGCTGATGCTATCCGCGCAAGCCGGTCGGCGTGATTCCGTTCAAGCGCTTCTCACGGCCGGCGCCACAGTGACCTTGCAAGACATGGCATTGCACACCGCTCTTCATTTTGCTGCGGAAGGCGGGCATACGGAGGCGCTGGAGCTTCTGCAGAACGCGGATGCCGGGGCCGAGGCTGCCTGTCTGCGCGATTCCAGTGGCCTTTTGCCGCGAGACCTCCTCCCCGTCGAGGATGGCGGCGCTGCCGCGATTGCCGTGTCAGCAGTTACGTCAGGTCTGTCGGGGGACGTCCCAGGGGCAGCCGTGGCGGAGGCCGGCAGCGGGCATGGGACCGGTGAGGCCCGTGCCGCTGTTCCGCCGGGGACTGCGGGGCCAGCGAGCCTTCCTTCCGAGCCAGTGGATGCTGGTCTGTCGACGGCGGGTGATAGCGCTGCAGTCTTTCTGGGCGGGGCATGCGGTGCCACTACATGGCGAGGCGAGACGGCCGTCCCGCAGCTGCTGGCGGCCGGCGTGTCGTTCTTCAACCCGCAGGCCGGGGACGGCGAGTGGACGCCGGCCATGGTGGAGAGGGAGAGCCGGGCGAAGGAGAGCGCTGGGGTCTTGCTCTTCGTCATCACGGGTGACACTCGGGCGGTTTCGTCGTGCGTCGAGGTTGCAGAATGGGCGACCGCTTTGGCGGGCACGAGGCGCCGCGTCGTCCTGGTGGTGCACGACGTCAGCGTCGGGGCGACAATCGGCGGCGAGGTGAGAAGCGAGAGCCGGCAAGGTTCGTCCGCGCCAGACGTGGCAGCGGTCTCGTTCCATCGCTGCCGGTGCCCCTTCGCTGTGCCTTTCCGTCCCGCAGGTGGTTGGGGAGGCCGAGGCCAGCGATCTGAACCGGGGCCGCCACTACCTGAGGGACGTGGCGGAGCGCCGCGGGGCGGTCGTCCGCGGCACGGTGGAGGACGCCGTGCTGGCGTGCATCGAGCTCGCGCGCGACGGAGAGGTCTGAGCCCCACGGCTATGGCAGCCCACATGGGCGCTTGATTGGTGCGCGCGGGTGCGCCGCATCGAGTTGCAACAGAAATGGACAGAACACCACGTTTGTGGGAGTGCGCCTTGGCACACAACGGTCGCGCGTCTCACGCGCGTCTCACGCCTTGAGGGCGGCGGCGAGGGCGCCGAACCCGGCCGCGGCCCAGGTGTCGGCCGCCGCGCTGGCGTACTGGGCGGGGGTAGCGAAGACGCGCTCGCCAACGGCGAGGCGCACCGCGACGCCGTCAGCCCTGACCGTGAGCTCGCCGGCGGGGACGTCCGCCGCGGTCATGGCGGTGAGGGCGCAGCGGAGGGCCTGCGCGGTGGACTTGGGGTCCGCGGCCCCGGCCTCTGCGGCGGCGGCCTCGAGGTCTGCCTGCTCCGCGAGCGGCACGGGGTGGGTGATGACGATGTCAAGCCTGACGCCCATGGGGAGGTCCGCCACCTCGCGGGCGATGACGGCGGTGTCGGGAGGCAGGGAGCACAGGGGCATGGGCTGGAGGCGGAGGGTGGCCATGACCGACGCGGCGTTCTCGGCCAGCGCGAGCCGGACCCACTCCGCGGCCTCCTCCGCGGGGAGCGAGGGCCACTCGTCCGCCACCGGCACCACGGCCGCGGCGCCGGCGGCTCCCTTGGCGGCCTTCTTGGCGCCCTTCTTGGCGCCCTTCTTGGCCGCCTTCTTGGCAGCCTTCTTGGACTTGGCCGCCTCGTCTGCGGCGCTGGCCTTGTCCGCCTTGATCTCGTCCTCGGTCTTGGCCTTGGGTGCGGCGGCGCTGGCAGCGGGCGGCGCGGAGATGGACGCGGAGGCCTTCGCGGCGCTGGCCGCGTGGAGCGCGGCGACGGCTGACTCGTCGGCGGACACCCCGCGGGGCTCGAGGAAGACGTGGACGACGTCGGTGGAGTAGAGCCCGGCCGCCTTGCGGAGCTTCTGCACGCGGTTGGTGACCTCGCGGGAGAGGCCGCGGCGGCGGAGCTCGTCGGTGATGACGCAGTCCATGACCACGAGGAGCGAAGGCTCCCCCTGCGGGTCCGCCACGAACTCGTGCCCGAGGGTCACGGGGTCGCCCGTGAAGGCGCGGCGCAGCTCCAGGCCCTCCGACACCGTCACGCCCGCGAGCTCTGCGGAGCCGGTGGCGAGGAAGGACGCGACCTGCTCCTCGGACATCTCGGCGGCCGCCTGGGCCACGTCGCGGAACTGCTTGCCCAGGGCCTTGCCCAGGACCTTGGGGTCCGCCTCCACGCCGGTGGAGCAGGCCGAGGCCACGTCGGAGGACCACTCGATGGACTCGCAGTTGAGCTCGGCGCTGATGTACGCCTCCATGAGGCGGCCGGCGGCCACCACGGCCGGGTCCTTGTGCAGGACGCGGATGGACGCGACGGGGGTGCGGGTGTTGAGGGCGCGGCGGTCGCGGATGGCGCGGCCTCCGGCGATAACGCCCTGCATCGTGGCCACGGCGCGCTCGATCTCCTCGTTCATGAGCGACGCGTCGGCCTCGGGGAGCTCGATGAAGTGCAGGGAGCGGGCGGGGCCCCACTTGTCCACGGGGGCCTCGGCATGCCTGTCCGGGTGGAACGCCCGCATGCGCTGGTAGAGCCACTCGGCGAAGAAGGGGGTGAAGGGCGACATGATGCGGGTGACGATGGCGAGGACCTCGTACAGGCAGGAGAGGGAGGCGCGGGCCTCCTTGGCGCCCTCGCGGCCGGCGAGGCGGAGGCGGTTGAGGCGGACGTACCAGTTGGTGAGGTCGTCGATGAAGGCCACCAGGCGCGGCACCACGGTGTAGAGCCGGTACCCCTCCATCTCGCCGCGCACGTACTCCACGAGGCGGTGGGTGGCTGCGAGGACCCAGCGGTCCATGAGGTTGGTCGAGGCCGCGGCGGCGGCGGCGTCGGGCTCGAAGCCGCCGTCCTTGTCGCCGTCCAGGTGCGCCGCGGCCGTGGCGAGGAAGCGGAACGTGTTGTACCACGGCAGCATGGTCTGGCGGAGGGTCTGCAGCACCCCGGCGTCGGAGAACTTGAGCGTCTCGGCGCGCACGACGGGGCTGTTGATGAGGTACAGGCGGAGGGCGTCGGCGCCGTGGCTCTCGACCACGGTGGTGGGGTCGGGGTAGTTCTTCTTGCGCTTGGACATCTTCTGGCCGTCCTCGGCGAGCACGAGGCCGTTGACGATGACGTTCTTGAAGGCGGGCTTGTCGAAGAGCGCGGTGGACAGGACCATGAGGGTGTAGAACCAGCCGCGGGTCTGGTCGAGGCCCTCGGCGATGAAGTCGGCGGGGAAGCGCTCCTCCACGAACTTCCTCGACTCCTCCTCCCCGGCGAAGGGGTAGTGCACCTGCGCGTACGGCATGGAGCCGGACTCGAACCAGCAGTCGAACACCTCCTCCACGCGCTTGAGGGTGCCGCGGCCCTCGCGGGACGGGATCTCGATCTTGTCCACGTGCTCCCGGTGCAGGTCCGTGAGCGCCTCCTCGCTCATGCCCGAAAGCTCCGCCAGCTCCTTGCGGGACCCCACGCAAACGGTCTCCTCCCCGTCGTCAGAGACCCAGATGGGGAGCGGCGTGCCCCAGTACCTGTTGCGGGACACGCACCAGTCCCTGGCGCCGTCCAGCCAGTTGTGGAACCGCTTCTCGCTCACGAAACCGGGCACCCAGCGGCTCTTGGCGTTGTTGGCCGTCAGGCGGGAGCGCATGCTCTCCACGCCGATGAACCAGCTGGGCACGGCGCGGTACATGATGGGGGTGTCGGAGCGCCAGCAGAAGGGGTAGCGATGCACGATGGAGCTCTTCTGGACCATCCGGCCCGACTCCTTGAGCGCGGCCATGATGGGGGCGTCGGCGTCCTTGAAGTACATGCCCGCAAAGGGCCCCACACGGGAGGTGAAGACGCCGCTCTCGTCCAGGGGCAAGGGCAGGGCCTGGCCCTTGGCCACCACCTCCTCCCGGAGGCACACGCGGAAGTCGTCCTCGCCAAAGGCGGGCGCCTGGTGGACCACGCCCGTGCCGGCGTCGTCGCCGACGTACTCGTCGACGAGCACGCGGAAGGCCGTGGAGCCGTAGTCCTCCACGAAGAAGTCGAACAGCGGCTCGTAGCGCGTGCCGTTGAGGTCGCGCCCCGTCATCTCCGCGAGCACCTCGAAGCCGGGCTTGGCGCCCTTCTTCCCGAGCGCCGGGAAGAGCTGCACGAGGCGGGCCTCGGCCAGCACGAAGACGCGGCCCGTCTTCTCGTCGCGCACGCGCACGTACTTCAGCTCGGGGTGCACGCAGAGGGCAACGTTGGAGGGCAGTGTCCACGGCGTGGTGGTCCACGCGACGAGCTCGGCCCCGTCGGCGTCGCCCACGATGGGGAAGGACACCACCACGGACGGGTCCTGCACGCCGTCGCGGTAGTTGTCCGCCACCTCGAAGTTGGACAGGGGCGTGGTGCAGCCGGTGGAGTACGGCATGACCTTGAAGCCGCGGTAGACCAGGTCCTTCTTCCACAGCTGCGAGAAGACCCACCACACGCTCTCCATGTACCACGGCTCCATGGTCTTGTAGTCGTTGCGGAAGTCGATCCAGCGCCCCATGCGGGTCACGATGGTCTCCCACTCGGAGCAGTAGCGCGTCACGATGCCGCGGCACAGCGCGTTGTACTTGTCGATGCCGAGGTCAAGGACCTGCTGCTTGGAGCTGATGCCGTGCTCTTTGTCGATCTCGAACTCGATGGGGAGGCCGTGGCAGTCCCAGCCGAAGCGCCGGCTCACGTAGTGGCCGGTCTGGGTGGCGTACCGCGTGACCACGTCCTTGATCGTCCCCGCCAGGATGTGGCCGTAGTGGGGCAGGCCTGCGAGGTCCAGACCAGGCCAGGGGGTGTTGATGGGATCACGCGGTCGGGCGGTGGGCTGGCCGCGGCGCGCATACGCCACGACGCCGGGGTCCGCGCATATCCAGCTCGGCGATTGGCGCTGCGCGAACTTCCTCACCGGTGGCAAAGGGAGGCCCATCGTAGAACGTGAACTCAGGGCGGTCCTTGGAGTACTCCACCTGCTTCTGGAACGCGTCCACGGCCTTCCAAAGGCCCAGGACCTCATGCTCCGCGGCGGGAAAGTCGAAGCGCTCAGAAAGCTCTGCAAGCACGGACGCGAGCCCGTCAAGCCTCGCAAGGCTCTCCGGAAGCTCCGCCGGAGCGGCGGCCGACGAGGCCGATGCAGATGCAGCGGCTGCCATGGCGGGGACCGCACCAAGGGGCGGAGTGGTAGTGCTCGCGGCCGCCGACCCGGCACCACAGGTGGTTGCCCTGCCGGCTTCTGAGCTAGTGCCGCCACCTGCAAGCTCACTGCCGGGAAGGTCCTGGTCGAAGGGCACATCCATAACAAGCGGGAATCGGTCGAACCGACACGCTCAGCGCCTGCAAATTTCCCGGGAGCTCATGCGCGGCGCCGTTCCAAGCGCACGCGAGGAGGCGGAGGAAGACATGATGTGCTGGGGCGGCCGCGTGGGCGTTGCCGCAGCGTTTGCGCTGCTGATTGGCTTCGCCGGGTGGTTCGCGGCGCTGCCGGTGCTGGGCCGACTGGAAGCGAGGCCGTGGACTTGGGTGGCTGCCCAAGCCCTCGCGGGCGGATTGGTGTCGCCCGCCGCTGCGGGCATCTACGAGTGGACGGCGGTGGTAGCTGCCGTGGGAGGCGCAGCTCTTGGGTGCTCCGTCTACGCGCTGATCGTGCCGCTGGTGAGCTTCGACCACGTGTTTGCCGCGGCGGCGACGGCGCTCGCGGCTGACTTTGCCATGACCAGGTTTGCGGATGCACAGACCCAGGCGGCGATGGGCAGGTTATGTTGCTGCTGCAGGAGCGGGAGGCGCGCGGAATGAGGCGGTGCTTTCGGTCCACGTTGCATGTCTGCCCATTGCGCGCGAGGTCCGTGCCGTGCAAGGTGTGAGGCTCCTGTGTGTGTGAGCGTTGCGACCCAGCAAGCCGACGCGAGTGGCGGTGAGCCGTGCTTGCCCTGCCCGTCGGCGCCCGTAATCCGGCCACATCCCGGCAATGGACCCAAAGTGGGTGCCGCACCCCTCGCACCGGCCTGTGCGTGCCGGTGTGCTCGATGAGGGGCTAGCCCTACTCGCTGCTGTCTGCAAGACCGGGAGGGGGAGCTGGCAGGAAGGTGGCACGATTTCAAAGCTTGTTTCGTTCGGACACGTCAACTCCAGGGCCCACACAGCCGCGGCTGCCGAGGTCAGAGCAAGAAGCACTGGCTGCAGTGGCGGCCATCCCGCCCAGTGGTGCCGCGTGCCGCCCTCGAGTTGTGCCGGGCCAAACTGGTTTCCCGCGTCGACCGCCCACTCCGCAGGCTCTCGCGGTGCAGGCGGGGTCGACACCGCTGCACGTGGCGGCGCAGAACGACAACGCTTCGCTTGTCCAGTGGCTGCTGGAGCACGAGGCCGATCCTTGTGCGACGGACTACGTGAGCCGCACGATGGCTGGTCGTGACGGACAGCGCGCAACGCAACTCCGCGCGCGTGTTCCCATCATCGCGCCTTGGCCCGCCTCCCGCTCAAGCGCAGACCGGGATGACCGCCCTGGACGGGCTGCTGGCTGTGCGGTACGCGGACCCGTCCAAGGGGTCGCGCCGTGTGGCAGTCATGCTGGTGGCTGCAGGCTGCCTGCGCGGGCAGCCCGAGGCCGACGCGTGGCGTCAGCACCGCGGGGCTCTTGTCACAGAGGAAGAGCTCGGCGCGGCGGGGGACGCGGCCCGCAGGGCACACATGCGCTCGTTCGCGGGTCCTTGGCCGCTGCTGGCGCCGGGCAAGCACGGCGTGGACATCCCATGGCGCCCTGCCTGCGCCACGTCGTCCATCCTTGCCGTGCTTGGCGAGAAGGACGACGTCGCCCAAGAGGTCGGGCGCGCGCTTGCCGAGTGCCTGCGCGCAGGAGAGACCAGCGCGAGACGCCGCGCCGCTGAGACGGTGGCCCTCGGCGGCAGCGTCGGGTGGGGCCGATCGCCGGCTCGCCGGCTCCTCGTGCGGTTCATGGTGGCCACCCGGGCGGCGAGGCGAGCGCTGCGACAGCCGCCGGCGGGCCGCGGAGCGACGGCCGGAATCCCGCGGGACGGGTGACCCAGCCGCCGCGCACTCATACCTGCACGACGGCGGCGGTGCCGTCGTCTTTTGGCGCACGCAACCGCGCCGCCCGGAGCGTCGGGCCCAGCGATGGCTGTCGCACGGCCGACTGAAGCAGAGCCTATTCGTGGCTGCAGTGTTTTGCTCATTCGCCGGTTCCCAACGTGCTGCCGTCTCGGCGGCCCGCACAGCCCGCCCGGATCTTCGGTCCGTGCCGCACCGCCTCGGTCCGAGGCATTCCTACGCGTTGCAGCGCAGGGCGGAGCCATGGGCCTGTGCGCGAGCTCGGCTGTCGTGGTGTCTCCTGACCCCGCCGGTGGCGCGTCTCCCGCCGATGCTTCAACGACGAGGCCTGCGGCCGCGGTGTCGCCCGGTCCGGCCACCACACCCTCGGCCCGGAAACCCTGGGGCAGCGAGGAGGAGCAAAGTCCTGGCGCGGCAGCCTCGGCGGCGGCAGTGAGCCCGCAAGGCGTTGCAGCGGCAACGGCTGCCGCCGGCAAGCCTGCCGAGGCGCGCAAGCCCGGTGCGGCGAAGCCTGCAGTGCCAGCAGGGCCGGTCGAGCCTCCCAGCGACGACACGGTCGCGGCGATGGTGGCCGAGGCCGTTCTCATGGCGAGCGACAGTGACTACGTGAAGATTCACAGCGTCGCGCGCTCGGCGATGCCCGACAAGGAGACGGGCACGCGTTTCCTGGTCCCCAAGATGATCAGCATGAAGCGGGTGCGCATCCTGGGGCTCGCCGCGGAGCACGACGAGAGCGCGGCCTCGTCCCGGCGCACCGCTCGCGTATGGGTCCAGGCCGAGAGGCTCGACATCGGCGCCGCCGTGCGGCGCGTCCGGCAGGGAAACACTGGCGGGCGGAAGACGGGCGCGATGCACAAGGTCCCCTCCTTCACCATGAGCACGGGGCAGCGCAAGGACCTGCCGGCCGCCGGCGTGTCGGGGAGCCGGGACGCGGTGCGGGACGACGCCGCCGCGCACATCGAGCGCACCGTCCGCGTGTACCGCATCGTGTGCACGGACCCGAGCGCGGAGCGGGAGGACGTCATGGTCGTCACCACGGGGCCGGGCCGCCGCGGGGCCGCCGCCGAGGGCCGCAGGCAGGTCCTGTCGCTCCGCGGCCTCGTCCCCGAGGCGCTCCTGGAGCCCACGATGGAGCACGCGCTGGTGGCCCACCTGTGCGAGGAGCGCACGGCCCACAAGGCGGGGGCCGGGAGCAGCCTCGACCTGCTCGCGGTCAGCGCGCGCTCCACGGGCCTCAAGGTCAAGGGCGCGGACGAGGTGGTGGTGGAGGCCAAGTGCGACGGGGAGACCATCAGCGTGTGGCGGGTCCTGCGGGACGAGGAGGGCAACGCCGTCGCGGCGGCGGGCGGGGACGCCCCCGTCCCCCTCGTCCTGCGGCTGCAGACGGCGGCGGAGCAGGTCGGCGGCGACGCGCTCCTCGCCAACGGCGACGTCACCGGCGTCCTCCTCGCCGTGGCGAGCCGCACGGTGGTAGCGGCGCCCGCCCCCGGGGAGACGCGCCGCCAGCTCCGGCTCGTCCCCGTGGGAAAGGAGGTCGCGGCCGAGGCGAGGGCCGCCGCCGCCGCCGCCGAGGCCACCGCCGCGGCTCGCACTGTCGTCCGCACGGAGGACGGCAACGACGTGTGGCGTGACACCTGGGACGTGGCGGAGGCGGACATCGCGGCGGTGCTGGACGGGCCCTTCCCCACCGACAAGCCGCTGGCGGCGGACCCCGACGGGCCCCGCAGCCGCCCCATCCACTCGCACACCCGCCGCCAGCCCATGGTGCCCACGCCCTTCGCCAGCAAGCGGGCGACGCTCATGGGCCTTGACGGCGGGCCGCGCTCCAGCCCGTACGAGCCCAAGGTTGGGACCGGCTTCGCCAGCGGGTCGGGTCGCGTCAAGCTCGTCGCCCGGGCGCTGCAGGCGAGGGAGGAGGGCGAGCCCAACGCCCTCGTGCCCGCCGCCGAGGGCGCCACCCCGTCGCTCATCTGGGTCACATCCGTCGACCCGGCGTCCAGCCAGGAGCGATGCGCCGCCTTCACCACCGGCGCGTCGCCCGTGTCGGCGGCGGCCGGCGGCGCCGCGGCCGTCGACGGCGTCGTCCCCCGCGACCTGGCCTCCCCCTCGGCCCTCCTCGGCCTGGTGACGCACCTCCTCGACGACCGCGTCGTCTACTCGGAGCTCGCCGCGCGCTGGTGGCGCCGCGAGGCCCTCCGCTGGCCGCAGCTCGATGCCGTCGCCGATGCCCTCCGCGCCCTGCGGGACGGTGCAGCCGCCTCTTCGGTGGAAACCGTCGTCGCGATGCAGGGCGGCGACGCCGCGTCGATGGCCCGCAGTGCGCTGCCGTGCGTGGTCCCGTTCGAGTCCAAGCAGCCGCTGACCCTGACCCCGGCGCTGGCCAGGGCCCAGGGCCTGAGCGCGGCGGTGGGTGACGAGCCCAGCACCGGCACGCCCACGGGCGCCGAGTCCCGGATCTTCGTCGTCGAGGCGCGGTGCGCCGGCGACGCCATCCTCGTCCGCCTGGTGAACCCGCCCGCCGGCACGGTGGGCGCCCTCAAGTCGTCCTCCCGCGTCAAGCGCATCGGCCTCAAGGAGCGGTCCATGGTCGGGGAGCTCGCCACCCCGCCCGCCGCCCTCCTCGTGCCCCTGGCCGCCGCCCAGCAGGCCACCGGCACGGCGGGCATGGACGTCCCCATCCGAAGCGTCCTCCTCTCCGTCGCGGAGCGGGTCTGCCTCGTCCGCGACTGCGACGGCGACGCCCCGTCCGACGGCGTGGAGCCCGAGGAGGGCAAGTTCTTCCTCCGCCTCGTGCTCACTGGGCCCGACGCGTGAGCGCGCCTCCTTGGCGGCGCCACGCACGGCAAGCGCGCGGGCCGGCCGCGCGAAGCCACCGGCTTGCGTTTGCACCCGCTTGCAGTGTGGAGGGTGCTCGCTGAGCGATTTGATTGCCTCGGGCAGCGCGACGTTGACAGTGCAGCAATCACAAAACAAGCGAAAGCCTGCCAATCAGCGCCTGCTCCGAAGCCTGGCTGCCGCGCTCGCCAGCGGCTTTCCGCGCGACGATGCCGACGCGGACGCGGCTCCCGCTGCGCGCGGCTCGGAGCCGCTGCTTTCGTCGCTGCTGCTGCCCCCATCGTCGCTTTCCTCGTCCGGCGGGTCAAGGGTGGAGGGGTCCGCGATGATCCGCTCGGCGAATCCAATGAACATGGTCGCAACCTGGTTCTTGGGGTCCAGCGCGAGGACTGCGCGGGGGCACGGAGAGGGCTCAGCGGTTGGGCGCCCGCGCTCGCTGCCGCAGGGGGCGCCCTCGGGAGCAGGGTTGACCCACTTCGCTTGCAGAGGGGAACGACGCTCCGTGCGGACTCGAGCGTGATGTCCTTGGTCAGGCCGACGAGCTCGGTCAGGAGGCCGTCGAGCTCGGTGGTCGCCACCGCGCCGCCCGCGGCCATGCCGGTCACGTCGCTCCGGGCGTGATACGAGCAGGCAAGCGAGCCGGCTTGGTGTTGGGGCGTGCTGGGCGAGCCAAGTGGTGGGCAGGGGCGCGTTGCGTTTCAGACAGGGCTTACCACGATTGAACAAGTCACACACAGAAGGAGCGCGCGCCCGATGGCGTGCTCAAAGCTGCCGGGCGGCCGCCTCAGGGCTTGATACCGAGGCGTGAGCGGGTCTGGCGGCCGGTGGGGGCCTTGCCGGAGGCGGCAGCGACCCCGGCGTTCTCCTTGTCCTCGACGATCTCCTCGGTGGGCTGGGCGGCGGGTCCGGTGAGGTGGCGGCGGGCCGAGGCGTCCATCTCGGCGATGCCGACGGAGGACCGGCGGCGCGCGGGCCTCGCGTCGCCGAGGAACTGTGCCAGGCGGGCTCTCGCCTGCCTCCCCGCCTGAGCCGTGTCCGTCTTGGGCGGCTGGGGCGGGCCGTCCGTCGGGGGGCGGGGCGGCGCCGCGGCCGAGAAGGCCGGGGGCAGGGCCACGGTGACCCGTGCCGGGGCCACCCCCCCCGCCAGGGCGAGCGCCTCGCGGCGTCTCTCCTCCACGCGGGTGCCGTGCTCCGGCGCCCCGCGGGCCATGGCAGAGCCGAAGCCCTTGCGGGTGATGTACTTGGAACGCCTGCTGCGCAGGGCCCGGCCCTCGACCGCCTGCTGCGCCGCGACGCTGGCGATGACCGAGGAGCCCGCCGGCGCGGTGCGGTCGCCGCCGGCCGTCAGGGCCTCGAAGCCCGCCCCGCGGCCCGCGAACTCGCTCTCATCGTCCGAGCCGCTGTCGTCGTCCGAGACGACGGCGGCGGCAGCAGCCTCCTCGGCCCCCTCCTGTGCCGGCTCCTCCTCATGGTCAGCGGCAGCCTCGCCGTCGGCGACGCGGGCGCGCTTGCTTGCCTCCTCCACGGCCGGGGCGGGCGCCGCAGGGCTGGCGTCGGCGGCTGGGGACGCGGCGGCGGTGTCGGCGGCGGCGGCGGCGGTGGACGAGGCGGGGGACGAGGCGGGCTCACGCGGGCGCTTGGAGCGGTCCGTGTCACGCTCGGCGGCAACGGCGGCTGCCATGGCGGCGGCTGCGGCGGGTGGCGGCCCGGCGCCGCTGGCCGTGCTCGCGCGCCGCTCCGTCGTGGTCAGGATGAGGTGCTGGAGCGACGTGGGGCCCGCGGGGTGGACGGGGGAGGGGCGGGAGGAGGAGGCCGGGGAGACGTCGTCGTCCCCCTCGGCGATGGCAGGGAAGGTCAGGGTGAGGTGTGCGCTGATCTCCGATACCGAGGGGAGGGCGTCGCCGCGGCCGCCCTTGCCGGCGGCGGCGGCGGCGGCGGCGCGGCGCTGCCGGGCCGAGGCCTGCGCGGCCGCCTTGGGCGCCGGGCTGGTGGTGACGATGGAGAGACGGCGGGGCGCCGACGCGGCGGCGTGCGCGCGGCGTCGCTCCGCGTCGAGCTGCTCCTCGAGCGACGCCACGCGCCGCACCAGGACCTCCGCCGTCTCGCTGGCGTCCCTCGCCGAGTCCGCCTCGGCGGCCGACTTGTCGCAGTACTCTCCAAGCATCGCCTCCATCTCCGCGATGCACTGCCGTAGCCGACGGTTCTCCCCGACCACGGCGCCAAGCTTTCCGTCGCCCCCCGCCGCCCCCTCGGCGTCCTCCCCGTCCGTTGCGTCGCCCCAATGGCCGCCCTTGGCCGCCTCCGCCCGAGCCTGCACCAGCTGGACCTGCAGAGCCGCCACGCGCTCCGCGTCCTCGCGCTGCGCTGCCGCCGCCTCGCACTGGGCGCGCCACAGCTCCTGTTTCAGCGCCCGCTCCGCGCGGTCCACGGCCTCGCGCACGTCGTCGGCGGGAAGGGAGGCCCCGGCGCTGCGGCCCGCCCTGGCGGCCGCCGACGTCGCCGCCACCGCTCCCTTGGCGCCGTTGAGGCGGTACAGGTCCGTCTGGGCGCCCACGAGGAGCTCCATGAACCAGGAGAGCAGGCGGCCGGCCAGGGCGGTGCGGGCCTTGGAGCGGAGCGGCGTCTCCGCGGCGGCGCGGCGGATCCACCCGCTGCCGTGCAGGCCCTCGGCCTCGAGGGCGGCGGCGAAGGACTGCGTCTGCGCCTGGGCGTGCTGCACGCGGAGGGTGAGAGAGACCATCTCGCGGCGCAGGCCGTCGGCGCGGCGGCGCTCCTGGGCGGTCATGGGGCCGTCCGCGGCGGCGGCGCCCGAGGAGGACGACGACGAGGCGCGGGCCGAGGCTCCCTGCATCACGGCGTGGAGCTCCTTCGCGGCGGCCGCCCGCTTCTCCACGGCGTCCTGCGCGACGGCGCGCCATCCCGACGCCTGGATGCGGTAGTACAGGGCGCGGCTGACGAGGGAGCGGCAGGTGCCGTCCACGCCGCGGGGGGAGTCGCACGCGGAGACGACGACGTCCTCGCCGACCTCGACGCTCTCCTGGAGCGGGGTGCCGTCCGGCCCGTCCTTGGAGCCGGCGGCCTCGGCGGCGGCGCGCTCGATGAGCCGGGCCACGTCGCCGGGGAGGCCCGACGTGTCGGTGAGGAGGTCGTCGTGGAGGGCGGCCATGCGGGAGGCGCGGGAGGACTGGCCCGCCGCCGCGCGGAGCGGCAGCTGCACCGCGGGGGACGCCGTGGCGGTGGTGGCGGCCGCGGCGGCGGCCCCGTGCGCGCGCGAGGCTGCCGAGGACGAGCCGCCGGCCCTGGAGGAGGAAGAGGCGGCGGCGGCGCGGCGCTGCTTCCGCGCGGCGGCCTGCTTCCCCTTCATCATCTCGTCGTGCTTCTTGAGGGTGCGGACGCGCTGCTTGGCCGTCTCGAGGGCGCGGCCCTGCCTCTGCAGCTCCTGCTGGTACTTGCGGAGGGCGAGGGCCTGGGTGCGCTCGCGCTTGGCGGCCTGCGCCCGGTCCTTGTCGTGCGCCTTCTTCTCGTCCAGGTACTTGCGCCCGGACTCGCGCATCGTCTTCTCCAGCTTGACCTTCTCCCGCTTGTGGGACTCGATCTGCTGCTGGAGGGCCTGGATGCGGGTGAGCTCGCGCTCGCGTCGCTTCTGGGCGCGCTCGGCGTCCTTCATGCCGCGCTGCAGCAGCGTGACCTTGCTCCGGAGTGCCTTCAGCACGCCGTCCTTCTCCGACGCGGCGTGCGCCTTGGCCTCCCGCTCCCCCTCGTCCCGCGCCCGCGCCGCCTCCCGCTTGGCCTGCTCCAGCTCCCCGGCCAGGTCGCGCATCTTGTCCTCCAGCGTCGTCACCTCCGACTCGGACCGCCGCATCTCCGACTGGAAGTCCGCCTTGAGCTTCTGGAAGCGATCGCCCACCGACAAGCCGGCCACGCCGTCCCCGCCGCTGGCCTCGGACATGGCCCGGAGCAGCTGCTGCTTGGAGCGGAGCACGTCGGACACCTGCTGCAGCTGGCCCCGGAGCTCCATCTGGGACTTGATGTGCCGCACGTCGTGCTCCGTCGGGCCGGCGGGGGCCAGAGGCGCGGCCTCCTCCTCGTCGCCCTCTTCCTCGTCGTCGTCCTCGTCGTCCTCGCCGTCGTCGTGCTCCTCCCCGTCGGCCTCGTCGGCCGGGCCGGCCTCGGAGTCCGCCTCGGAGTCCGCCTCGCTCTCGGCGTCGCAGTCCTTGCTCTCCTCCGCGCCTGCCGCCGCCGCTGCGGTCTTGGGGGCGGACCGCTGCTCGGCCGCCGCCTCGTGCGCCCGGGCCACGGCCGCCGTCGCGGCGGCCTCGCCGGCCTCCTTGAGCGCCGCCGCCACCCGCTCCGCCGGGCTGCCCGCCTTGCCGCCCGAGCCCTCCAGCTTGGCAAAGGCCCCGGCCAGTGTCTCGTAGCGCCAGCGCCACTCGTCCCGCTCTGTCGCGAGGCGCGTGGTCTCGTCAAGCAGGCTGCCGGCCTGCTCCACGGCCCACCGCCCGCGCTCGCTCATCTCCGCCAGCTCTGCCCTGGACGCCTCCAGCTCGCCCTCGAGGCGGGCGATGTCGGCGCCCGCCGCCGCGAGCTCCTCCCGGCTCCTCATGTGCTCCGCGGTGGTGTGGGCCGCGGCGGCCGCCGACAGGGCGGAGCCGAGCGACCCGACGGGCATGGTGGCGTCGCGCGGCATGCGGGACACGGCCCTGCGCCCGGGGCACGGCGACGGCGCCGCCGCCCCCGCGATGCCGTGCCGGGACAGGACGGACGGGTCCACGCCCGCCCCCGTGGCGAAGAGCCTTGCGAGCTCGTTGCGGAGGTCCTGGTTGGCGTGGCGGAGCTGGACGGCGCTGGCGGCCGCCGGGTCGGCGTTGACCACGGGTGTGTTCCGGATCGAGGCCGCCTGCTGGGCGTACTTGAGGGTGATGCACGTCTCGTCGAAGTTGGAATCGGCGGGGGAGACGCAGGCGATCATGAGGGTGGCGCTGTTGCCGCCTAGGGAGTTTGAGAGGAGCTGGGTGAGCTTGGACTGCCGGAAGGGGACGTGCTTGGCCTTGGTGGCCAGGGCCGAGATGCACCGCCCCAGGGTGCTCAGGCTCTGGTTGATGTTCCCGGCCTCGCGGAGGCGCTCGCCTTCGGCCTTGGTCTTCTTGGATCGCTCCGAGCCGGCCAGGTCGACGAGGCGGAAGAGAGAGACGCGCTTCACGCCCATGGGGGCGCCCGCCTCGGCGGCAGCGTCCTCCTCGCACTCCTCCGCGTCGTCTGACGAGGACGCCGAGGCGCCCGCCTCGGCGGGGGCGAGGGGCGTCTGCTCGAGGCGCATGGTGAAGACGGCGTGGCTGCGCGACGACGTGGCGTTCATCTGCGTCGCCGCCGTCGTCCGGCGGGAGGCACCCAGGCTGAGCACCCCCGCGAGACCGTCAAGGTCCGTGATGGGGATGTGCGTGAGCCCGCGCACGTCGTAGTTGCCAAACGCGTCCTTGTGGAACTGATAGCCCTTGCGCGGCTCCGCCGTGTCCGTCGGCCGGAGCAGGTCCCGGACCTGCTCGTTGTACACCTCCAGGAAGCTGATCTGCAGCGTGGACTCGGTGTCGCCCGCCTGCTCGTCGAGCGCCGCGAGGACCTCCTCGACCACGCGCGGGATCACGCCGAGGGTCTCCCCGTCGCCGCTGCGCTCCGTGAAGTTGGACCCCATCGTGTACGTCTTGCCCGAGCCCGTCTGCCCGTACGCCAGGATGCTCGAGTTAAACCCGCCCAGGAAGGACTGCACGAGGGGCTGGACGCTCGTCTCGTACACGCCCTTTTGCGTCGAATCCGGCCCGAAGACGCCATCGAACGTAAAGTGGCGAGTCCCAGCCTCGATCTGGTTGGTTTCCTGCGGCAGCGAGCGGGAGCGGGGCGCGCGGGGTACAGAGGAGGCGGTGGAGGGTCGCGAGGCTCGGCCGGCGTTCTCGGCCGTTTGGCAGGCGACCGCCCTCCGGCCACCGCTCGAGGGCCACCCCGGCACGTCGCTCTGTCGCCTCATTGGTTTTCAATATGCCTTGATGCGCAAGGCACCAGCAGGGTTCCATGGGCGTGGCATCATCGCCCGCTACCGGCGGTAACGTGATCTTGGGTGGACAGCGCCCACCCAGCGCCGTCCGGCGGGCGGGCCCACGACGCGCGAGCCTCGCCGCTCACCGGGTGGATGTTGATGGCGAACGCGCACGCTGCATCCTCCTCGGCGCGGTTGAGGCCGCGGCACCGCACGGCGACCTTGACCGTGTCCGAGCTGTCCGAAGCTGCCATCGCGAACCTGCGCTTGCCCGCCGATCGGCCGGATGCTCTGGATGCCCTGGCCCGGAACAGTCCCACTGAGGCTCCCGAGCTCGCAGTCCAGCAGTGCCTGGGCGGGCTGCGGCCCGCCACGGCACGTCCGCGCGCCCAAGCCAAACCGGCGGGCGGCCTCTGCGCGGATAACCCTAACCCATCGCACATCCAGTGCGGTTGCCCATCCTTGGCCGCTGGATCGTGAGCACACGGCTGCTCGGGCCAGAACGCTCCGGGCCGACCGGACAAGACACACCCGCATCCACTGCTTCCATGGAGCGGCGCCGAGGCGTCGTGGGCCGCGGCCCGCACCGGCGCGAGCGCGTTGCAGAGCCTACGCAGCGTTTCCTGGCCTCGCGGCGCGATGCCAGCTCCCGAGGACGGAGCGTCGCGGAAGCCGCATCCCCCGCGCGCGCGTCATCCCGGGGAACGGAGGGCTACGCGGCCGGGCACCCCGCCGAGGCAGTGACCCCAGGCAGAGCGTTGGCCTCGAGCCGAGCGTTCCCCGGCGGGCCGCCCGACGCGGGGGCATGGGCGGGGGGCATGCCGAGCTGGCAGGCGCCTGGTATTGACCCCTTCACGGCGGCGTGGGCGGCAGCGGTCAGCGGCATGCCGCCGTTCGTGCCCCCGTTCGCCCCGATGCAGATGCCGCAGATGCACCCGGGCGGGCCGCAGGGCTACGGCCCCGGGATGGGAATGCCGGGGATGATGCCGGGTCCGGGCCTGGTGCCTCCGGTGGCGGCCGCGCCCCACGGGATGGGCATGCCGTACCCCGGCATGGCGGGGCCGGGGCTCGGCTTGCCGCCTGGGGCAGGTGGCGCCGCGGAGCCCTCGTTCGTGGTCCCCGCGCCGTACGGATACGGGCAGGGCCAGTGGAGCCACCCCGGCGCCAGGCCGCAGGGCATGACACCCGGGAGCGCCGGGACGCCCGCCATCGGGACGGAGGCTGAGCCCTCGGCGTCGCAGCCGCCCAGCCCCGGCCCCGCGGCAGTCCCTTCGAGGCGCCCGCGCCGGGGCCACAGCCGCTCCCGCTCCCCGCCGCAGCCCCGGGCCAGGAGCCGGGGCGCGTCGCCGGCGGAGTACGACTTTGGCGGGGAGGAGGAGCGCGTGCTCGGCGGGCGGGACGCCTTCCACCCGGCGCCGGGGATGTCCCGTTCCGAGGTCGACGACGTCGCCCGCGGCATGGAGCGCAGCGAGGCGGATGCCAGGGCCAAGGAGAAGCAGCGGGTGCGCCACCTGGCCGAGGCGGCGGGCCGGCGGCACACCCGCAAGGAGCGGGACGCCGCCACCGCCATCCAGGCGGCCGCGCGAGGCTTCCTGGCCAGGGAGCGCGTCACGGGCCTGTGGGAGGCCTTCAGCGCGGCGTACGCGCGGGCGGCCACCGGGGGCGGCGTGGTGCAGCGCGTGGTGGACCCGGGGAGCGGCGTGGTGTACCTGCTGGACACCGACACGGGCGTCTACGAGGAGGCGGGGCGAGCGCAGGACAGCGTCAGGGCGGCGGCGGCGGCGGCGGCGGCGGCGGCGGGCGTCCCCCAGCCGCGGGGCGCGGCCTTGCCCGTGGACCTGGTCGTGTCATCGACGGTGGGGCGCGGCGGGGAGCGGGCCCCCGGGCCGCACGTGGAGCGCGCGCTCGCCTCCCCCGAGCGGTTCGGCATGGGAGACACGAGGCCGGGGGTGCTCGCGGAGGCGGGGCGGCCGTCGCAGGGCGGGCAGCTCCGGCCCATCCCGGGCGCCAGGGACGCGCACAGCCGGGCGGCGGCGGTCATGGACCAGGAGGCCGCGCCGCAGGACACGTGGCGGGGGGACCAGCTGCCGCAGATGGGGACGGCTGGGCGTCGCACGGAGGCCGGGTTCCCCCCCTCGTCCCCGATGCTCTCGTACGCTGGCGGGCCGCCCCAGCTGCAGCCCATCGAGTCCCCCCAGCACCAGCGGGGGCCCGGGCGCCGGCTTCCGGAGGCGTACGACGGCATCACGCCTATTGCCCTTGACAGCGCCCTGGGCCAGGCGGCGGGCGTCGACGGCGGCGCCACCTGGCCGGGGCAGGAGCCGCAGCAGGGCGGGGGGGCAGAGGAGAGCGAGGCCGCGGCCCGGCCGGCGCGGGCGCCCCGCGGCCCCGCCGCCTACTCGTCCAAGATCCGCCGGCCCGAGGTCCACGAGGCGTGGCGGACGCCCGGGGCGGAGGACCCCAGGTCCGAGGACGAGGGCGCCCGTTGGGACACGGAGAGGGCGGCGGAGCACGCGGCCCCGGCGGGCGCGGCCGCTCCCAGTGCTTACGACGACGACGACGACGCGAGCCTGGACTCGGGCCAGGCCGACGAGGCGGCCGAGGCCATCCGGCTGTTCCTGCCCGACGGGTCGCGGAAGCGAACGCTTCGCGCGGTGGTGTCCAGGGCTCTGCAGGCCTCCAAGTTCGACTCGGTGTCGGCTCTGCTCGCGACGCAGGAGGGGTCTGACGCCGTCGACCGGGCGGGGCAGCCGGCGGGGCACATGGGCCTGCATTCGCTGGGGCTGCGGATGCCCACGGGCGGCCTGCCTCCCTCCGCGGCGCGCCGGAAGAAGGCCGCGGCCAAGGGCAAGGGCAAGGGCAAGGGCAAGGGCGGGGACCGTTCGGGGTCGCGGAAGCGGGCCGGGCGGCGGAGGGAGGCGAGCATGGACGACGAGGGCCTGTCCCTCATCACCAGGCAGCCGGGGGAGCCGCCCGCGGTCCGGGCCGTCGGGGAGACGGGCGTGCGCGACGCCCTCGTCGAGGCCGGGCGGCGAACGGCCGCGCTCGTCGGGGGAGCCGACGCCGCGGCGGCCTCTGACGACGCCGAGCAGGAGGGCAAGGCGGACGGCCCGGTGCTTCCCCCGCGCGACCCGCCGGTCGCGCTGCCCCCCAAGCGGCGGCAGGAGGTATGCTTCGCGTGCTGGTCCATGGGCCGCGGCGGCCACTGCTCGCTCCACCGGAAGCAGGGCGAGAAGGCCCGCACGCTGCCCGGCCTCGAGGCCGACAAGAGCGTCATGGCCTGCGCGCACTGGAGCGTGGAGGCCCTGGGGCGGCAGTTCCGCGACGAGGCCGTGCACGAGGTCTTCAGCCGCACCACCGCCTCCCTCCGCTTCGACTCCCTCCGCCAGGCCTTTCACACCGTTACCGAGAGCCGGCACCCGGCCTACCGCGCCCTCTCCGACGCCGTGGCCTACTTCAACGAGCGGAAGCGGCGCCTCCGGCGGCGCCGCCGCTGGTGCGAGTCCCTCATGGAGGAGGTCAAGGCGGGGATGTGGACGCAGGGCTACCGCGGCGGCTCCGCGCAGAGCCGCATCCTCCGCCTCCGCGGCACGCTGCGCAACGCGGCGTGGGTCTCCAAGTTCCGCGTCCTCTCGCAGCACCGCTTCCCGCTGCCCCCGGCCACGGGCCAGATGCCGGTGGCGCCGGAGAACCGGGTGACGGACCGCGTCCTGGCCGACCGCACCGCGGACGCCCGCCGCAGGCGCAAGGCCGACGCCCTCAGGGAGCGGTCGGAGATGACCCCTCGGGACGGGGAGGAGGAGGAGAAGGACGGCGACGAGAGCGGGGGCGAGGGCGAGGGCGGGGCGTTCGAGCCGGTGGTGCTCGCACGAGCGCGCGGCAAGGGCCGCGAGCGGCCCAGGGGGTCCGGCAAGGGCCTCTACACCGCCGTTCCCACCTCGATGTGGCGGCCCGCGTCGGACTCGGAGGACGACGAGCTGGTGCTCGAGAACGACGACGAGGTGGCGGCCCGCGCGGCGGACGGCAGGAAGGCCGGGCCGAGGGTGCGCGGCGCCATCGCGGACACGTCGGCGCCGGGCCTGGACGACCCGATCGCGGCGAGGAGGGAGCGGCGGCGGCGCAGGAGGCGGTACCCCCGCTTCCTCACGGACTCGGAGCACCAGCTGGAGCCCATGACGGAGGGCGGGCTGCTCGAGAGCGGCACGGCGATGCGCTCGATCCGCAAGGAGGGCGTGGTCCTCGGCGACGAGGCCGGGGCCGGCCTCGGCCTCAGCCTGCGCCCGAAGGCCCACCGCGCGCTCACGGACCGCAGCCCGTCGTGGAGGGAGGGCGCGACGGAGGAGGAGCGGCAGGCGGTGGAGGCCGCGATGGACGCGGACCGGAAGGAGAAGGAGGTCGCGGGGGAGCGGCACGGCCGCGCGGAGAAGTACGACGTGGAGCTCAGCCGGGGCCCCGAGGGCCTCGGCGGCCCGTCGCACGTCCTCCTGGGCCACGCTGACGACAGCGGGCACGGGTGGAGGTACGTCGTGGCGCTGCCCGTGCCGGACCCGCAGTCGCTCCGCCGCCCCCTGGTGTACTACCCCTACGAGCCCAGGCACGTGCCGGTCCCCACCCCCGAGGGCTCGGCCCTCAAGGCGGCGGCCGACGAGAGCCGGCGGTACGAGGCGGAGCGGCCGGAGCGGCAGGCGCGGTCCGAGGCCGAGGCCGCGGCCGTCGAGACGCGCGTGAACTCGCGCGAGGCGCCCCTGGCCGGCGGCATCGCCGCCGACGGCACAACGGTCGCCGGTTCCGCCGCCGGGACGGAGGACGACGACTGGGCTCATGCCGCCCGCGTGATCCGGGGCGACACGGCGGCCTCTGCCGCGCCCCGCCTGCAGTCTCTCACCGCCTCGGAGCACGACGCCGACGCGGCCTCACGGCTCCCGCGGCCGCCCCGCGCGCTCCTCTACCCCGGGCCGTCGGGCCGGGAGGTGATGCTCGACACCACCACGGTGCCCTCCTTCACCTTCTTCCGCCGCCCCGCGCCGGCCCACGACCTCCGGTGCACCTTCTTCCGGCACACGGCGGGGCGTGAGTTCGTCTTCGGCGGCCTCCCGGCCCAGGTGAACCTCGTGGCGTGGGTCACGACGGCGGTGCCGCCGGCCTTTGGCGGCATGATGGCGCTCCGGCCCGCCTCGGTGGCCCCCGTCAGGGTCCCGGACGTGGTCCGGATGCGCGACCGCGGCGGGGACGTCGACGTCCGCGACATCGTCGAGCTCGGCGGCGGCAGGGGCGCGAGCGACACCGCGGCGAGCAGGGAGGAGGCCCGGGTCATGGCCTGGCGGACGGCGCTGGGCGACGAGGTGGCGTCCGCCGCGGCGGGGATCACGGCGGCGGACATGGAGCCGGTGAGCGAGGCCAGGGCCCGCAAGGCGCTGGGCCTAGTCAGGTTTGGCGGGGCCAAGGAGGAGGCGGTGTGGGCGGCGGGCGCGGCCGAGCGGGCCGAGGCTTCCGTCCGGGCCAGCGAGCTCGCAAGGCTGGCGGAGGAGGCAACCGGCGGCGCCGCTGCGGCCGCGGACGCTGCTCGAGAGCCGGGAATCGGCGCGGAGAAGGCGGCGGCGTTCCGGGCCGAGGCTGAGGAGGCGGCCCTCGAGGGCGCGGCGCTCCGGCGCGGGGCCGAAGACGCGGCCGGCACCCACCCGGGGCCCGAGGCGGCGCTCCGGCGGGCGGCGGAGGCCGCCACGGCGGAGTACGCGTCGCTGCCGGCGCTGCGCGGTTTCGTGGTGTTCGACACCGTGGACGTTCCCGCGTCGTCCCCGTCGTACTCGCTCGCTCCCCTCGTGTCCCCGCTCAACGACCGGGTGCCGCCCACCGTGACGCTGTCCACCGTGGCGGCGTACCACGCGGGCCTCGCCGAGCGCCGCAGGGGCGAGCGCGCGACCCTCGCGGAGGGGCGCGAGGACGGGGAGGAGGACGGCAGGGCGGGCGGTGACGTGTGGCCGACGTCCCTGAGCCAGGTTCCCGGCGTGACGGCGGACCCTGACGACGCGGTGGCGGACCGGGAGCGGGAGCGGGACAGGATCGCGCTCGCCGTGGGCATGCCGCTGCCGACCTCGGCGTCGGCGGGGAGGGGCCGCGGGGCCGACGCCTTCTCGGGCGCCGTGGGGCCGGGCGGCGCCGGCATCTCCGTGCTGGTCGTGGACGGCGACGCGCCCCTGTACATGGGGCAGAACCGCCCCGACCAGACGGGGGAGGCGTACTACGCCGGCTTCCGCACCGCCGAGGCGGTGGCGGGGCGCAGGGCGGACCCGGAGCTAGACGCGTCGCCGTTCCTGCCCCACGAGGAGATCGTCGCGCCCAACGAGGCGACGCCCATCGTGGGGACGACGACCCACGCGGACCGGTTCTACCCCTTCGCGGTGCCCTCGACGGCGCCGTCGACGGCGTCGGACCTGCTCTACGTCCTCCTCACCTCCCGCGCCTCCTCCAACGAGCCGTGCACCTTCACGGTGCTGGGCCACCAGGACGGCGGCGAGTTCCTCGTCAACGGCGACCCCACCGCCGACGTCGGGCCGCTCTCGATGCACGTGTACCGCTCCCTCGCCGCCGCCCAGTCGGGGGACATCGAGGAGTTCCGGACCGCCACGGGGGCGCCGTACTGGTACAACCGGCGGTCGGGGCAGACGTACTGGGAGCCGCCCCTGCCCGAGGCGCCCGACGAGGCGCTGCAGGAGGAGGACGAGGGCCGGGCCCTGCAGGAGCTGCTGGACAGGGAGCGGGCGGCGCTGCAGCGGCCGGGGCAGCGCCTGGTGGTGCGCCTGCCGGACAACCTGTACGAGCGGTGCCACGACGGCGCCTTCGTGCACGAGCGCCTCCTCGCCGAGGACGGGAGCCTCCGCCCCGACGCCATGGAGCAGCTCGAGGCGGAGGCCGCGGCCTCGGCCCAGGCCGAGCACGACGCCATCAAGGACCGCTGGAACGCGCCGGCGGGGCACGCCCCCCCGGAGTCGCTCACGCACCTCGCCGAGGGCGGCGGCGCCGCGGCCGGGGACCCCGCCACGGCCGGCGCGGTGCTCCACGGCGGCGAGTTCGTCCCCGAAGGCTGGCGGGCCGCCGGCCGCGCGACGTCGGGAGGCTTCGCCAAGGGCGCCGCCGCCGAGGCCGCTGGCGCGCGCGCGGCGGCCGGCGGCGGCTCGGCCTCGACTGGCGTTTCCAACGGCCCGGGCGGCACGGCCTCGGACGTCATCGCGGCGGGCCCGTACACGCAGCACCGGATGCGGCAGTACATGCTCGCGCCGCGGCAGACGGACGCGTTCGTGCAGGGCGCGGCGCCGTCGGTGATGCCGGAGCGGGAGCCGGACGACCCGGCGGCGGTGGGGTACGTGGAGCCGGCGGCCGAGGGCGCGGACACGCGGGGGAGGGCGGCGGGCGCCGCCGTGGTGGCGGTCGGGCAGCGCTTCGCCGTGCAGCGGCGGCAGGCGGACCCGAGGGAGGCGGGGAGCGCGGCGGTGGCGGACCCGGACGGGAGGGCGGCGGGGGCGGGGCTGGCGAGGGAGGGCGCGGTGCGCCGGGAGCGGCACCGCGTGGCGATGATGCGGCAGGCAGAGCGGCAGGCGGAGGAGGCGGTGCGGGCGGGGGCGGCGGCGGACGCGGCCGCGGCCGGCGCGCCGATGGTCGGTGCTCTCGGGCCCGTGGGCGCCCAGCCCCTGCGCCAGCCCGCCCCCCTTGCGTCCATGGCGAGGGGGAACGGCGCGGCAGAGCTGCTGCAGGCGGCCGCGGTGTCGTCGGCCGGCCTGGGCGGCGGCGGCGGCTTCCCGCACTCTCAGCTGCCACGGCCGGACCCCGGGCACATGGGAACTCCCGTCATGGCGGGGCCGCTCGGCGCGATGGCGGGCGCCGGGGGCGGCGCCGGCGGGAGCGACGACCTCGTCCAGCGCCTCAGCGCCGCCCTGGCAGCTGTGCTGCCCCAGCTGCAGGCCGGGGCGGGGGGCGCTGCCGGGGCCCAGCAGCAGCAGCAGCAGCTGCTCCAGCTCGGCCTCGGCCTCGGTCTCGGGATCGGGCTGGGGCAGAGCGGCGGCGGCGGCGCGGCGGCCGCCGGCGCCAGCGGGGGCGGGGCGCCGTACCCGGTCGACGACGGCGGGCCGCTCGGGGTGCCGCCGCCGCTCGACCATCGCGGCTTTCCCGGCACTGGCATCCCCGTCTCGCCCATGGGGGACGAGGCCTTCAGCGACGGGGGCGTGCCGTTCGGGGGCCACGGAGACGACGGGCGGGGCGGTTACGGCTACTACGGCGACGACGACGGCGGGCACGACGATGCGTACTCGCGCGACGACGAGGCGGCGGCGTGGGGCGGGCCCTCTGCCGCGGGCGACGGCGAGGGCGTCCTGCCCGCGTTCGCCGGCGAGGCCGGGGCCAGGGGCGCCGGCTTCGACCCCCCGTCGGCGACGGCGCCACCCGACGAGGCTGGCGGGCCGAACACCCGCCCCGGGCCGGCAGCGGCCGCCGCGGACCCCCGGCTGGCGCCCTACCGCACGCACGCGTCGGTGGCGGACCGAGGGGCCAAGGCCGCGGACCTGGGGGCGGCCCTGCAGGCCGTCCGGCCGCGGCTGGTGCGCGGTTTCGTGGACAAGGCGTACACGCCCTCGACGGTCCCGCAGCACGCCGAGTACATGCCCCGGTCGTCGAACAACAATAAGGCGCGGGTGCTGGGGGTGGTGGCGCCGCGGCAGATCATCGAGGACTGGGCGGCCGTGGGGTTCGACCCGTGGTCGGCGGGCAAGCGGCTGCGCACCACCGTCCTCGTCCGCGACATCGGCACCCTGCTGGAGCCGGACTCGGGCGTCAACGCCGCGACGGGGGCGCCCGACGCCGAGGAGGACGACCCGACCCTGCGGGGCCTGCCCCCCGGAGTGATGGGCCCCGCCAAGGCGTCCCTGACCAAGCAGCTCATGATGAGCTCGGACCTGCGGTCCCGCGCGGCCCGCGACGCCCGGTCCAAGGCCCAGCTCCTCCTCGAGCAGATCTTCTCCTACACGAGGAACAACCGCTACGACGAGCTCGAGGCGCTCCTCGCCGCCAAGCACACGGGCGCCGCGGCCGTGGACATCGACGCGCGGGACGACGCGGGGAACACGCTGCTCCACGTCTCGAGCCAGAACGGGAACAAGCGCATCGCCAAGCTCGCGCTCCGCCGCGGCGGCGACATCAACGCCCGGAACAACGGCGGGAACACGCCGCTCCACTACGCGTACGCCTACGGCTTCGACGAGCTGGGGGAGTACCTCAAGACCAAGGGGGCAGACGACACCCTGCAGAACCTGGAGGGCCTCACGCCGTACGAGGGACTGTCAAAGGACGACATTGCGGCGCTCTGAGTGACCGCCCCATTGCAACGACTGCTCTCCGGCTCCGCTCGCTCCATCCCCAGCCGCTCATTCGCGCACCTGCTCTCGCTGGCTCGTCCCAGCTGTGTTCGGGCGGCCCCGGAACGCGCAGGCACAGCCTCGCGCCCGCATCCGCATCCCCTGCCAGACAGGCCGCAAAGCGTGCGCGCTGCAAATGCCAGTGCGCGGCGTCGGTGTGCGCGGGCCGGGCAGAGGCGGCGTCACTCCGCGACACGTCCGAGGCTGGTGAGGCCTGCACGCACACAACATCCAGTTCCTGGGCTGCCTGCGCGGAGCTCTCTTGCCGCACTGATCCGGGCTGCGGCGGAGCTTTGTCTCAGCTGGGGTCGACGATGGCCGATGACCGACGGGCGCCGGACGAGGCGCTTGAGGTCGTGTGCATCGACGCCTCGACCGGCTCGCGGTTCAACCTGCACGCGCGCCCCGATGAGCCGTGAGTCCGCCAAAGCGCCAGGCATCGCGATTCGTGCGCGGCGAAGCGCCAGGGCCGGGCTAGGTGACTGTCGTTGCCGGCAAGCAAGCTTCCGGCTTGGTGTTTTCTGCGCCCGCTGCTGTCCCGCGCACGCCGGCCTCGGGAGCCCCGCGATGCGCGGCAGACACCGCCCGCGCTTTTGAAACGAGCTTGTTGCGTCTCTTGGGTCCATCCTTGCCCGCAGGCCTCGGCGTTTCCGGGAGCGGCTGGGGGCTGTCGTGGGCGTAGCAGAAGCCGACCTGATCGTTATCGTCGACGGGCGCTTCCAGCAGCTCGGCCCGACCGCACCTTTGTCGACGCTGACCGAGGCGGGCGAGGACCCGCCGGAGCTCTTCGTGTACACTCGCGGCCTGGTCCGTTCCGCGAGCAAGTCGTTCGCGGCGCAGGAGCCGCCGGCCTCCCAGGCCGCCGGCGATCCGTGGCAGCGCGAGGCTGGGCCGGCTGCCGTCTTGAACGTGCCGGAGGTCATCATGTCGGACATGGACGCCGACCTCGGCGGCGATGAGGAGGTTCGTGCCCTTCTCAAGCCGCTTGCCGAGTGGTTCGCCACCTCGGGCACGGACGAGATCGCCGCCGAACGGATGACGTGGACGGCGCGGTCCGTTCCGTCCGGGGCAGGTGCGGGCGGCGTGAGCGGCGCCTCGGCCGGATCGTCGTCGTCGTCATCCCCGCTTCTTGCCACAATTCCGGCGTACGTCCGCCGGCTGCGCCGGCTGCACCTGGCGGCCGCCGTATACCGGCGGACCGCGTGGCAGAGGGGCGCATGGTGCGCATCGGCGAGCAAGCGGGCCGTGGACACGTGTCGCTGCGGCGCGGCGGCGTCGAGCAACCTGGGCCGGCTGTCGCGCTCCCTGGAAGCCAAGGCCGACGCGACGCTCGCCCGGCTCAGGCCCAAGGCCAAGCGCTGGACCCGCCTCGCGGGCCGCTTCCCCGAGTACTGGTCCCGCCTCGAGGCCGTGGAGCTGAGCGAGAGCCTCGTGCCGCCGGGCGCCCTCCCAGACGCCCCGGAGGACGGGCCGGTGCTGACGCTCGCCGCCACGGTGCCGAAGGAGGCCATGCAGGGGTGGGCGGAGGCCTGCGGGTCCAACGCGTCGAGCCTGGACCGGGCCCTGGAGGAGCTCGCGGACGGGGTGACCCAGTTCCTGCGGGCCGACGCGGGGGACGGCGCCGCTTCGTCGTCGGGGGGAGCGGCGACGTCGTCGTCGTCGGGCGTGGGCGGGGACGACGACGCGGACGGCGGGGGCTCGGGCGACGCGGAGGTCGACGCCGACTGCCGCTCGGCCATCGGGCGCGCGGGCTCGTCGTCGGAGGCCGTCGCCGGCCTCGCGGCCAGGACAGAGCTCCAGGCGCAGGCGATGATGCGTCGCCTGCGCGAGGCCGCGCGCTCCGCGGCGTCGCTCGTCCTCGGCTCGGGCCCCGCGCCGACGTCGGCCGCCATCATCCAGGCCATCGGGGAGCTCGAGGCCGCCATCACGGAGGCCACGGACGACGTGCTGCCGGCCCTGGCCGCCCGTGACGCGGAGATGACCTCGGCGCAGGAGCGGAGCGCGGCGGCCTTTGCCGACTGCCGGGCGTCGCTGGGCCGCGTCCTTGCCCGCGTGGCGTCCCGGCAGGAGGGCGTGGTCTCGCTCTTCTCCCGCCGCAAGGCGGTCGAGGCGGCCGCTGACGTGGTGGCGGAGCAGTGCGCCGAGCTGGAGCACCTCCGATCCCTGCCCAAGGCCTACGCCGCGGCGGCCGCAGAGGTGGTCCGCCGCCGCGCCTTCGTCGACGAGCTCAACGCCAAGCTCCGCGCCGTCGGGGAGGACCTGGGGCGCATGCGCGCCGACGAGGCGGAGGCGAGGGACCGCTTCGCGAGGCGGCTGGGGCGGCACCTCCCCTCCCGCCTCGCGCCGTGGCTCCCCGAGCGGCCCCCGCACGTGGAGATCCGGTGTTTCCCCACCGTGACGGCGCTCCCCCCGGTCACGAGGGAGGAGGCGGAGGCCATCGCCCAGGCGGCCTCGGGGGGCAGCAGCGGGGCCAGGGCGGCGTCGGAGTCTCGGGACCGGGGGGCGAGCTTCGGCGGGGAGAGCCTCTCCCGCCAGGAGTCAGGCGACGACCCCGACGGGACGCGCGACGCCGACGCCGACGCCGACGCCGACGCCGACGCCGACGCGGGGGCCGCGGGCCGGGCGCTGCAGGCCGCCGCGGACGAGGACTCGCGGCAGCGGCTCTACACGACGGGGCTCGAGCGGGAGAACGCGAGCCTGCGCGCGGAGCTGACGGCACTGCTCGCCGTGGTGGACACCGGGGGCGCCAGCGACGAGGAGGACGAGGAGGACGAGGACGAGGACGAGGACGAGGACGAGGACGAGGACGAGGACGGGTCGGGCAGGGCTCACCGCGTCGACTCTGCCATGTCCCTGGTCCGCCGTCGAAGCAGCGGCTTCCCAAGCTCGGGCCGCCCCAGGCTCGGGACGGGCGACGACTCCGACGGGCCGTCCTCGGGCGGCGACGGGGCCCCGCGGTCGGCGTCCAGGCTCGGCGCCGTCTCGCCGCGCGCGGCGTGGGGCGGCGCCGGGGAGAGGGCGCGCTCCCCGCTGGCCGATGACGGCTCGGCGGACAGGGCGCGGAGCGCGGCTGCGGCCGGCCGCGTTGCGCGCAGCGCGGGCGCCCGCGGCCTCTCGCCCGTCGGCGGCGTCCTCCTCGCGGCGCGGAGCGGGCCGGGGGAGGCGCGCCCCGGGTCCGGGTCCGGGTCCGGGTCCGGGGAGCGGCGGCCCGCCTCCACGGTGCTATCTCTCCTCGCGGGCAGCAGGCCTGGGGGCTCGCAGGCGAGCCGCGGGCACGCCCCGTCGGGGATCGGCGCCCCGGGGGCGACCCGGGTGCCCGCATCGGTCCCCCGCCGCGGCAGCCTCAGCGAGGGCGGCGAGGACACGGCGCCCCTCCGCGCGGCGGCTGCGGCCGAGGCCGCCGCGACGGAAGCGGCAGCAGCGTCGGGAGACGCGGCTGTCAAGGGCAGCGCAGCATCGGGCGCCGCGTCGCCCTCGGACTCTCCCGCGGCCGGCACGTCGGGGCCCACCGACGACGCGCCGCCCCAGGCCGTGGGGCCGCCAACGTCCCCGTCCGCCCGGCCCGCGCAGCCCGGGAAGCGAGCGGCCGACGCGCCGCCGGCGTCGGCCCTCGGCCTCGGCGTGCCCCCGCTCAGCGCCCGCGCCGCGTCGGACGGCGCCTCCCCGCGGCGCCCCGGCTCGGCGCGCCTCTCGGCCCGCGAGGCCCTGCAGCGCGTGTACGAGATGGCGTGCGTCATCCTCGGCCAGGTGGGGCCGGCGGTCGGCCCGCTCCGCGCCGCGGCGGCCGACTCGAGGAAGCAGGCCGCAGCGTCGGAGCGGGCGCACGGGTACGGCGACAAGGCGTCTCCCTACCTCGCCGCGGCGCTCGTCTCTCGCGCCGTCTCGAGCCCGGCCAGCTCCCGCCCGGCCGCGCCCGCCCAGCCCGCCTCCGGGCAGCACCGTTCCCGCCCCTCCTCGGGCTCGGTCCGCCCCCCGCACCGCTCCAGGGAGGCCGGCCTCCTCCTCATCCGCGAGGCGGAGGACCTGGCCGCGAGGCGGCCCGCCCCCGTCCGTTCGCGCGGCCGAGGCGCGTCCCGCACCCCGTCCCGCTCCCCCGTCTCGCCCGGCGGCGCGCCGCCCTCGCCCTTCCCCCTCCACGCCGTCCCCGTCGTGTCGCAGTCCGCGGCCGCGCCGGTCCGCCCGTCCGCGGCCTCGGCGCCGGCGCACGCTCCCGCGCAGCCCCCGCCCCCCCTTGGCATGGCTCCCATCGACACCGCCGCCGGCGGCCCGTCGGCCGGCGTCCCATCGCCGCCCACGGACCAGCAGCAGGGGGCGCCCTCCAGCGTCGTGCGCCAGCACGGCGCCCTCCCCTTCCCCGCCGCCGCCCCGCCCGCGCACGGAGCCCCGGTGAGGGCGAGCGCCGCCGCCCCGGCGGGGATCTTCCTCGCCGCCGTGGCCGACCACTTCGTGGCGTCGGCGTCCCCCGGCCGGCTTTCCGCCGTCTCAGGGGCGGACGGGACGCCACGGTCGGAGGACGGCGGCATCCGCGTCGAGGCGGCCGACGCGGCCCAGGCTGGCTTCGGGGCGAGCCCGCGCGTGACGCCGCACGGCGTCGTGGCGACGGTGAAGCGCGCCATGACGGCGCTGCGCGACGCGGTGGCGGCGGGGCAGGCCCTGGGCGAGCGGGCGCAGCGCCTGGCGGAGCGGGACTGCACCCGCGTGTCCTTCCTCGCGTTCCGCCAGGGCGACCTCGCGCTCTTCATGCTCCAGCCGCAGGTGCGGTGCCCCGTCAGCGGGAAGCCGGTCTATGTGGCCCTTCACCACGCCTGCCCCAACTTCTACCTGTCGGAGGACACGGCGGAAAGCGCCAAGGACGGCGATCGCATCTGGCCCGACCTCGTGCTCGTGCGGCTCGAGGTCATCGCGCCGAGCGTCGCGGGGCCCCGGGGCGAGCGATCGAACCGGGCATCCATCGCTCCAGGCACCCTGCTCTGGGAGGCCACGGGCTCGGCGCTGTACACCCTCACGGACGGCATCGTGCGCACGAGCCCGGCCCTGGGGCCGATGCCCGCCCCCGGGGACCACGCCGCGCAGTGATGGTGGCCGCCGAGTGCGGGAGTCGTTCTGCAGATGCGAGCCGCGCGTGTGGCGAGGGTTCGGGTGCTGAAACAAACACGGCTGCCGTTCGGTTGCGCGCTGTCACTCAGTCCTCCTCGGCCCACGACTCGCTCTTGCGGACCTGCGACGACACGCAATCAGATTGGCAAGCCGTGGGATGCGGGGCACAGCGCGCGACCGGGGCGGGCACGGCGCGGCGCACTGCACGCGAAGTCCAAAAGGCCTTGCGCTCGAGAATCTCACGGCGGCCTCCTCCTCCGGGGTGAAGGGGCGGGACAGGCCAAAGGTCGCGTCCTTAACCTTGTCACTAAGATTCACGTAGTAGTGGGCAATGGTGGCCGCAAGGAAGTTCACCAGCTGCTCAAACTGGAGCTCATCGGCGGCCGCAAGCAGCTCGAACTTGTCGGCAAGCGGCAGGCTCTCCGCGAAGGCGACGGCCCACGCGGGGCACCCTTGCTCGGAAAGAGGGGCGCGCTTGATCGGCTGCGGGCAAGACGGGGCCAGGGGACGGAGCGCATTGCCGTGTGGAACGGGGGGGTGGCGAGAAGGTTGCGCCCTGAGAGCGACCCTCCTGCTGGGTCCAGCCCTCGGGTTGGCCGGCCGCGGACGAGAAAAGTGCCCCGCATCCGACAAATAACCGGATGCAAGGGAGCACGTGCAGTCCGTGGGCCTGGGCGCACGCACAAGCCCCTTGCTCGCCGCTGGAAAGGGAGAGCAACGACCATGGCGGAAAATGGATCGGGCGGCACCGTCACCCTTGAGCTTCTCACCTTGTTCGGAGCGAACTCTTCCGCGTTGAACTGCTCCGCGAACGAGAACACGCGCTCGAGCACCTTCTTCGACGCGCTGAGGGGCAGGTCCGTGCCCTCCTCGACGTCGTCGTCCTCGGCAAAGCCTGGAACCTCCTTGACGAAGCCAAGGTACTTCCTCAGGAGGTCCAGGTCGCCTGGAAGCTCCTCGCCGGCGGTGGTGGTCGTAACCTTGACAGTCGTAGGCATGTTCGGCGGGTGTTGTGAGAGGTGCCGCCGCGACGGAGGAATTTGGTTTGCGCAGTGCTTGGTCGATCGCAGGTGCGCGAGCAGCTCATGTTGTACGCCCCTCCACGAAGCAGGTGCCGATTTGCTTCGGCGGTCACTCGGGCACAGGTTCCTGAACAAACGCGCTGAACTGCTCCCCGCGCGACCCAGGCGCCACAGCCTGTGAAAGGGGAAAGGGAGGCGCGACACTCCTGTGTGGACACGCGCCGGGGCGCCGCGCAGGCAGGCACGTGGCGATCTCACCTCGCCGAGCATGCTCCCGGTCCACGGCTTGTCTGTGGCAAACGTCCCGTGAAGGGTGGCCTCGTCCATGTCCTTGATCAGCCACGCGACCCTCATGAGGCACGCGTTCTCGCACTCGATGAAGCGCACGGCCGACGCATCCTGCGCAGAAGGATAGTCGGGCACGCCGGGTCGCGTTTGGGGGCGATGCGGCGGGGCAGGGGGCCCGCGGGTCGCGTGCGGGAAGCAGGCCCGTGCGAGCGGCGTGCTCCGCCGCCGGCCGAGCCACGCACCTCGAGAAGGTCAAACAAGGATGCCACGTCCATGTCCTTGAGCCGGAGCTTGCACCACTCGGGCACGGTGGGGATCTCCATCCAGGGCACCGTCTTGAGCAGGCACTGCGGGACGACGGGAACACTGGCACGGCGTCGCTCGGGAGGCCGGTCGGTGCGCACACGCGCGCGCGAGGCCCGGGCGGCTGTCACCAGTCACCGTTAGCGCCAGCCTCCAAAATCTCACGGCCTTCCAGGCGATCCCCTGCTGAGCGTACTTGACCGAGAATTCGCAAAGCTCCGCGAGGCGCGCCTTGCTTGAAACCATGAGCAGCTCAACGGCCTCGCTGTCGTCGTCTGCGATGCCACTCCAGGGGTCAGGGCAGGCGGGCGATCAAGCTCGGTGCGCTCGAACTGTCCATTTGCGTGCTATGGCACCGTGCATGCCCGCACACCGCGCGGCTCACCGAGCTCGAGCTCCTTGACATACCCCCACATGTGCAGTGCCTGGACCGGCACGTCAATGGCCTCGCCGTCGGCCGCAACAACGCTGCGAGTTGTGGCGAGGTCGATCTCAACGGGGTCGGGGGGTGCCCCGGCAAGAAGGACTGCTGCGGACGGCGCCTCAGTCGCGGCCGAAGCGGACGCGGAGCCTGCAGCCATTCTTGGGCACGGTGTGCGATCGAGACCCCGGCCGGAGCTTTCGTCCAGAGCAGCGACAGTATTGGCATTGGGGAATAATATCCCGCCCCGAGACACCGACCCCGCAATCGCTCACCTTCCGCCCGCTCGGCGGACAAGAGGGAGCCCCGGACGGCCGGCAAGCCTCCCAGGCTCGCTTGCAAATGGCAGCCCCCCGCACGGCGTCAGGGAACCAGGGCTTCTGCCAGCTCAACCTCATCGTGAGCTCGCCGAGCTCGCGGGTTGACTCCGGCGGGCCACCCGTCTCCTGTTCGCAGGGCTTTGCCGTGCGGCAGCGATAGTTTCGCGCATGTGGCATCATCGGTGTACCGCTGCGGGCTGGGGAGCACTCGCGAGCACTTGCGGCCGGAATGCCCCGTGACCGACAGCCGCGCTCCGCCACGCTGAGCCTTCTGCGCGAGTCTGACCGTTCCCGGCATCGCAGGTACACCTGTCCAGGCCAGAGCGGAGGACGGTTGCGGTTGCCGGGAGCCTTCCCGCGCTTGGGTCGTGGGATGCGCCGGTGCCCTTGACGCCCGCCGCTGACGGCCTATCGTGGCGCACGGCCGAGCCAGTGGTCGTGCCGCGCGGTGCGGCGATTCGGTATAGGTACGCCATCCTGAGCGGCGGCCGCACCCTGGAGTTCGAGCCGCTCGACGAGGATCGCACCCTGGTGGCCACGTCCCGCCGGGTGACGGTGGAGGACGTGTTTGGCGACGCCGACGATGCCGACGCGCCGCCTGCGGCGGATGAGGCATCGTCCGAAGCAGCGGCGCACGGCGTCGCGGGGGAGGCGCCCGTCGCTGCGGCCGCGTCGACCCCCGCCGGGGAGCCCGCGGCCTCGGCCTCGCCCCGCCCCGAGGAGTCCCGCAGCCGGTCCGCCTCCTCGGGCGGCTCGGCCCGCCCGTTGCTGCAGCCCATCAGGACGCCGTCGGCCGACGAGCGCGCTGCCAAGGGTGCCGCCCGCGCCGCCGTGCTCCGCGCCGGGGTGGCGGCCTCGGCGGTGGAGCCGCCGCCTTCGGACGACGGGCGCGGGGAGGGCGTGGTCACCAGCTCCATGGTGTACCACGACGTCATCCCCGCGGTGCTGGGCCGCCTCATGCACAAGCGGCGCATGCTCTGCGTCACGCTGTCGCTCCCCGTCATCCTCCGGCGCGTCCCCGCGGCCCCCGGCGGCGGCCGCGGCGCCACCTGGACCGCCGTCTTCGACCCGGACCACTTCCTCGCCCGCGGCTCCAGCCGCTCCGTGGCCGACACCGTCGAGACCGTGTGGGTGGGCTTCGTCACGCGCGACTGCATGGACCGCGTAACGTCATCCGAGGCACCCCGCCGGTCGTCCATCGCCTCCTCCGCCGAGGGCGACGCGCGATTCCTCGCCGGGTCCGCGCCGCGCACCCCACCGCTGGACCCCTTTGGCAGCGCCGTCGACGCCGCGCTGGCAGGCCGGGCCGCCGACGCCGCCCCGCCCCGGCGCCCCGAGCTGGACGGCCTCCTCCTTGGCCTCGCCCAGTCCCTGGACGAGGAGCCCGCCGTCGAGGACCTCCTCATGCCCATGTGCGCCGAAGACCGCATCGGGATCGCGGCGGCCCTGGCAGAGCTGTCCTGCGTCCCCATCTTCCTCGAAGACCTCGCCCACGGCACGGCCGCCAGGCGTGCCGCCTCGCACTCCAAGGACGGGTCGGGTGCCAGCGATGCGCCGCTCGCCTCCGTCGGCGGCGCAGCGACCGGGCATGCCGAGGCGTCCCCGCTCATGGGGCCGGTGGAGGCGGCCGGCCCGGCAGGCCAGGGCGGCCCAGCTTCCGGCCTGCCCGCGGCGTCGGCAGGATCGCCGGCGCCCAACGGAAGCGCCGGGCCCGACCGCGGGCACGGCTCCCAGGGCGCTTCTGCGGCGGCAGCGGCCTCATCGTTCGGGGGTGGGTCGTCCTCCGACGCCCACATGTCGCCAGACGACGGCGGGGGCGGCCTCGTCGCTGGCATCGACACCCCAGCGGACCACGCCGGCGCGTACGAGCTGCCGTCCCTCACCGTGCGGCCTGGTTCTCCGAACAGCGCCGACGGGAGCACGGCTGAGGAGGCCAAGGAGGCGGCGGACGCCGACGAGGCCGCCGACGCCGACGTCTCGGCCTCGGGCAGCGCCACCACGGTGCGGGTGATGCCCACATCGAGCCCAGATGGGGAGGCCGCGTCGGCCTCCCGACGGGCGGGCACCGGGTCGTCGTCGTTGGCGGCAAAGGAGCCGCTGCTGCCCGTGAACGCCGCCGAGCCCGGCGCCCCCGCCATGGCTCACGCCCAGCGCACGCTGCGCCGCTTCGCCGCCTACCTCAGCATGGTCCTCGGCCCCAACCTCCACAACGTGCAGGAGCTCGGCGACCTCCCCTCGCTCATGGCGTGCGGGGGCATCGACCAGGCCGACGGGGCGGCATCGGCGGCCGGCGCCCCCGACCGGCCGCTCGCCCCCGCCTCCTCGCCGACGAGGCACTCGAGCGCTTCACCGTGGACAGCGGACACGCGCCGCCGCGCGGGCTTCGGCCGCCTGCACGTGGACGAGGTGGTGGCGGTCGCCCAGCGCGGCTGGAAAGCCTACCGCCGCGTGAACGAGGGCGTGGCCCGCGTCGTCGCCGCCCTCATCCGGCCCGGTGACGTGGTCTGGACCCACGACTACTGGCTCTGCCTCCTGCCGGCCTACCTCTCCCACCTCTGCCGGCCCTCCCCGTCGCTCATCTTCTTCATGCACGCCCCCTTCCCCACCTCGGAGATCTTCCGGACGCTGGGGAACCGGGAGGAGCTGATCCGCGGCCTCCTGGCCGCCGACGTCGTCGGTTTCCACACCTTCAACCACGCCCGCCACTTCCTCCGCGTGTGCAAGCGGGTCCTCGGCATCCCCTTTTCCAGCCGCGAAGGCGGCCGCATCGGCCTCAACGTCAGCGGTCGCGACGTCTCCGTGACCATCTCTCATGTGGGCGTGGAGCCGGAGGAGCTGGACCGGCTGATGGCGTCGGAGGAGACCGCGTCGTACGCGCGGGAGTTCCGTCGGAGCTACCCCGCGCGCGTGGTCATCGCCGGGATGGACTCTGCGGGGCGCCTGCAGGGCGTGGCGCTGAAGCTGCTGGCGTTCGAGCGGCTGCTGGAGCAGAACCAGGAGCTGGCCAAGGCCGTGGTGCTGGTGCAGTGCGTGGAGACGAGGACGCTGGCCATGCACTCGGACAGCGCCGTGGCCAAGCGGGAGCTCGCCGTCCTCGTCAACCGCATCAACACGCGCTTCGGCCCAGTGGTGGACTACATCGAGGCGGTGTCCTTCGGCCCCTCCTTCCGCGTCGGGCTCTTCCACTGCGCCGACGTCCTGTTCCAGACCCCCGTGCGGGAAGGCCTCAACCTCATGCCCCTGGAGTACATCTTCGTGCGCACGCGCTGGCAGCTGCGCCGAACGGCCATGATGTACGGCAAGGCGGGCGAGCCCGACTCGCCGGCCGTCAGCCCGACGGGGTCCGGCTGGGGCGGCGCGGCGAGGCGGGAGGCGACCGACGCCGAGGAGGCCGGCACGCCCGGCCTCGTCGTCGGGGCCGCGGGGCCCGGCGCGCGGGGCATCCCCGGCCTCGCCCCCGACGCCTTTATGGACGCCGTCACGGGTGTGCGCCTCGACGACGGCTCGCTGCGCGATGCCGACTCCGACCCGTCCTCGGCGCGGCTCTCCGAGAGCCTGGGCCGGGCCACCACCGCCGAGGTGCACGGCGCCCTCCTTGCCTCCACGAGGCAGCGACAGCAGGCGGCCGCGCCCGGAGCCCAGCTCAGCTCTGCCATGGAGAACCAGATGCCTGAGCACTACGCTAACATCGCCTCGGAGCTGCCCAGGGGCATGGACCACGGCTCTGGCCACCCGACGCCGCGGCGCTCCGTCGTGCCGCCAAGGCCTGTCGGCGTGAGCGGCCTCCTCGACGACGCGGTGCCCGAGGAGGAGAACGAGGAGGAGGACGACGAGGCGCGCTCATCCTCGGCCGCGCGCTCGCACCGCCTCGTGAGCCTTAGCTCTGGCGGCCCGGCCTGGCGCATGTCCTCGACGCCGGTGCCGTCCCCGGCCGGCTCCGCCGGCAGGGCCCCCTCCGCCGACGGCATCGCCGCGAGCGGCGGCCGGCGCGGGCCCTCGCCGTCGCTCCTCCCCCGGAGCCGGACCCTGCCTGCCTCCGCGCAGCCCGGCTACTCGGGTGCCGCCGCTCAGGGCGGCTCGCCCGCGAGGGGGCCGGCCTCCAGGGCCGCCTCAACCGCCGCCGAGCCGCCCTCGATGCAGCACTCCGCGTCGCTCCCGTACCTGCCCCGCGTCCGTAGCTTCGCCCACGTGCTGGTGCCCAACCTCGCCAACGTTGACGCCCTGACGGCGCCGCTGCCGCCCCCGGACCGCGGCGGTTGCGTCGTCCTGTCGGAGTTCTCCACCGCCTCGCACATCCTCAACTCCACGCTCCGTGTGAACCCCTTCCACATCGACGACACGGCCAAGACGCTCGCCAAGGCCGTGAGCATGGACGACAGGGAGCGCTCCCACCGCCAGTGGCGCGACTACCACTACGCCAAGCGCAACCCGTCGGCGCACTGGTCCAGGCGCGTCCTGGCAGAGCTCCTCACCGTCGAGGCGGAGGCTGCCACGGGGGTCTCCGCCTTCACGGAGCTGGAGCCGTCGGTATCGACGCAGGCGGCGTTCTCCCGGCAGACGGTGCTCGGCAGGCAGGGCGAGGGCGCGACGTGCTCGCATCTGATCGCGTCCGCGGCCGCGGAGTCCTTCCGCCTCGCCCGCCGCCGCGTGCTCTTCGTCGACTACGGTGGCACGCTCATCGGGCGGGAGGGGAGCGGGATGTACGTCAAGCACGAGTTCCTCGGGCAGTCCGAGAGCGCCCGCACCCTGCCCCCGCAGGTCCTGGAGAACCTGTCGCGCCTGGCCAGCGACCCCCACACCTCCGTGGTCGTGCTCATCGGCATGAACATCTCCAACGGCGACGCCGCAAGCCTTGCCGCCATCCCTGAGCTCACCATCGCCCTGGAGAACTCGGCCGTGGTCTCGTGGGGCGCCGCCGACAGCGCCTCCCTCGGGCCCCTCGTCACGGGCAGGCCCGTGGGCGCCGAGGGCATCGCCGTCAACGTCAACCCGGCGGTCTTCGCGGGGCGCGCCTGGGTGCGGCTGGAGGAGTCGGCACGCTATCTTGTCCCGCCGCTCTGCGACGACTGGAGGGTGGCTGTCGACACGGCGCGGACCACGATGAACGAGTACCGCTGGCGCGTCAACGGCTCCACCGTCCGCGAAACGGGCGCGATGATCTCCTGGGACTACAGCAACGCCGACCCGGAGTGGGGGCAGAAGCAGGCGGCGCACCTGGCGGAGGACCTGCGGGCGAGCATCCGCAGCTCGTCCGTTGCCGTGGGGCGCCGCCGGGTGCTCGTGGAGGTGGCGCCCGCCGGCGTGACCAAGGGCACCCTCGCCGAGCGGATCCTCGCCACGCTCTCGGGCGAGGACGCGGCCGGGGCGTTCGCGCTGGCGGTCGGGGACGACTCCAGCGACGAGGACATGTTCCGGGCAGCGCACTCCTTCCTCGTCAGGTCGTCGCCGCAGCCCTCGCCGGACAGGGCAGGGGACTCCGCCGCCTCGGCAGCAGCGGCTGCGCCCGGAAAGCGCGTCTACAGCGTGTGCGTGGGGCGCAAGCACACCGGCGCCCGCTACTTCCTGGGCAACGTCAAGGAGGTCCGCTCCCTCATCGCCGAGCTTGCCGGCACCCTGTGATCGTGCTCCCCGCCAGTTCGTGTGTGACCGCTTCCCGTGTATGACCCGCTCGTGCGCTCGCCGTGTGGGTGCCTCTTCGTGCCGTGATGGGAGGGTTCTGGTGCGCAGGCAGTGTCTCACTCAAAAATCGGCCGCGGCTGCCGGGGCCCTGGACCGGCTGCTGGAGCGCGACGAATACACGCTCTTGCGCTGCGTCGACTTGGCGACGTTGGTGGATCCGGAGCGCATGGCCCTGCGGTTCGGCTTCCTCGCCGGCGCGGCAAACGCCTCGGCGGCCGGGCGGAACTCCGCGTCGTCGTCGTTCTCGTCGTCGCTGTCGTCCGCGGCGACTGTGAAGGAGGGCCGCGATGCGGCCGCAGGTGCTGCTGACCGCGCGACTCGGCGCCGTGCGGCCGGCGCGGCAACCTCCACCTCCACGGCAGCGCTAGTCGCAGCACCGGCCGGCGCGGCAGCAGAAGGCTGCTGAGGAGCCGCCGGGGTCGACCCGGCGGCGCCTGCGTCCGCTCCGGCTGCTAGGTCGATCAGTGCCTGCACCTCGGGCGCGATTCCCGATCTGCCGACACGGGAGAGCATGGCGAGCTTGCCAAGGTCCAGGTAGCCGTTCCCCTCCCGGATCGCGTCGGCCGCTCTGATGTAGCGAAGGGACAGGGACGTGATACCCGACTCGAACTTGGCCAGGAGCGATTCCCGCACGCTCAGCTCGTGCTTCATCTCCGCCGCCTCGGTCCTGGCGCTGAGGAGCTCTGTCTCCGCGGCCGCACGCTTCGCCCGCTCCGCGGCCACGTCGGCGTCGGCCCTGGACATCGCAGCCCCGACGTTCTCGGCCATGTCCGTCGAGTCGAGGGCCGTCGCCGAGAGGCCGCGCTTGCCCACACGGCGTGGAGGGGCGTGAGCCGAGGCAAACGCCACCGAGGGGCCGGCGGAGGTGCCGCTCGGGGGCTCCGGCCCGATGGGGCCGCCCGCCGTCACCATGTCGGGCGTGAGGCCGTAGTCGCTGAACAGGCCCTTGAGGTGGGCGAGCTGCTGGGCGAGGCCCGCGTTCTCCTCCTCGCGCTGCCTGCAGAGGTCCTGGATCGCGCGCACGCTGTCGTCGGCCTTGGCCTCGCGGGCCTTGCGGACGACCTGCTGCTTCAGGGAGCTGGCCTCCCTCCGCAGCTTCGACTCCCGCGCCTCCATCGCCGTGAGCTCCTCCTCCATGCGCCGGTGCCGCTCCTCGCTGCTCGAGAGCCTCTTGGTGAGGTCGTCGTTGCCGCGCTCCGAGCAGTCGAGCTTCCCCGCGAGCGCCGTGAGCTCCGCCTTCAGGCCCTCCCTCTGAGCCGTCAGCTCTGCCACCGCGGCCGCGTGGTCGTCCGACGCCACCGCGTGAGACGCCATGTATGCCTCCAGCTCCTCGCGCACCGAGTCGCGTTCCGCGACGGCGGCATCCACGGCCGCCCGCGCGGCTGCCTGCGCGTCCTGGACCTGCTTTGCGGCGGCGCTCGCAGCGGCCGCCTTCTCCGATGCCACCTCCTCGAGCAGCCGCCGCTTCTCCGCCTCGAGGCTCTCCTCGGACTCCTGCACGATCGCCTCCACCCGGTCCATCTCCTCCTTGCACCCGGACCGGACGTCGGCGACTGTCTGCTGTGCCTCCTGCTTGGCGGCCGCTACGGCCTCGGCTGCGCCCTGCTGGGCGGCAGCGACTGCCTGCGACGCAGCCTCCTGCCCTGCCCTGACTGCCTCGGCCGCCTCCTCCGAAGCTCGCTGCGCGGCTGCGATGGCCTCCGCGACCTGCTCCTCGAGCTTCTCAATGCGGCTCGCGCCCTCGGCCAGTCGCTCCCGGAGCTGCTCTACCGTCTTTGTCCGGCCGGCCAGGTCTGCCTCCGCCAGGCCCAGCTTTCCCTCTGTGTCCTCCAGCCGTGATGCGAGCCGCTGCCTGTCCGACTCCGTCTCGCCGAGCGACTTGGCGGTGGCTTCCAGCTCGGCCTCGAGCCTCGCCACCGACGCCTTGGCCTCCTTCAGGTTCCGCTGGTAGAGCTCGCGGAGCATGACCTGCTCTGCCAGCTCCGAGCTGAGCCGCTTGACCGAGTCCTCGCCGCTCTCCTGCAGCGTCTCCCGGAGCTGGCGGTTGTCCGCCTCGAGCCTGGCGAGCTTCTCCGCCATCTCGGGGTTGAACTCGCTCACGCCGCCCCCGATGGACGACGCGGCGCCGCTGCCCCCGACACCCCCGCCGCCGGTCTCCCGGAGCACGGCCATCTCGGACTTGATGCGCTCGTGGGAGTCTCGCATCTCCTCCAGCGCGGAGCGGAGCGTCGCCGCCTTGGTCTCGGCGTCCTCGGCCCTGGACCCGACCTGGCCCATCTCGAACTGCAGGGAGCACTTCTCGCCGAGCACGCGGTCCAGCTGCTCGCGGACCGACGGCAGCTTGGATGCCTCCCGCTCCAGCTCGATCGTCTGCTGCGTCAGCGCCGCGTTCCGCTCCCGCAGCTCCTCGGCGCTGGCCGCCGCCAGCTTGGACGCCTCGAGCTGCTCCCGCAGCAGCGACAGCTCGCGGCCGGCGCGGCTTCCCGCGACGGCCTGGGACCGCAGCACATCGACCTCGTCCCTGAGGCGCGCCGCCTCGTCGGCGTCGTCCCGGAGGCTGCGAGCGATGGAACAAGGGGGCAACAACGGTGCAGCCGGGGTTGTGAGAAGCAGCCAGCCGGCGGACGCGGTGCGCAAGGTGCTGTCTGCAGCGCCCTCACTGTGCTGCCTCGGCCTTGAGGGCGCGCATGGCCTCGCGCGCCTCCTCCAGGTCGTGCTCCCGGGCGTTCAGCTGCGCAGCGGCAGCGGCCGCGGCCTCGATATGCGTGTTGACCTCGGCGTCGCTTCCCCGGTTGTCGCGCTCGTGCTTGGCCAGCGCCTCCGTGACGCCTGCCAGCTCCGTCTCGGCGTCATCGGCGCGGCGCTCTGCAGCAGCGAGCGCCCTGGCGACGCGCTCCAGCTCGGCCGCCATCGCAGCCCGTCCCGCCGCGGCAGCTTCGTCGTCTTCGGCATCGCAGCCCGCCGCGCTCGGCTGCTCGGCCTCATCGCGCGAAAACGAGATGCCCTCGTCGTCGGAGACCTCACCACCGTCACCGTCCTGGGAGCACGCGTCACCTGCAGCATCGCTCATGAAGCCTTGGCATGCTTCCATGAGCTCCGTCTGGTGCGCCTCGGACATGCTGGTGATGATCTCGATGAACTCCGCAGGGTCCTCCGACTGGACGCAGGCCGCAAGCACCGCTGCTGCAACGGCAGCGATCGCATTGACATCACCCTTGACCGCTGCGGTAGCGCTGAGCTCCACGTCGATCCCCTTGGCAGCAAAATGCGCCTCCAGGCGCTGGCACACGGCAAGCATCGGGCTCTCCGCGTCCTCGTCCTCGTCCTCGGCAAAGTCAGCGCTGCGACCCTCACGGATTCGAATGGAAATGCGAGGCTGTGGCGTGCAGGCGCATGCTGCGGCGGCGGGGCCGGCGAACCTGCGTCTGCCCTTGCCGGGCAACGGGTGCCGGGCTCAGCCGGCCTCACACCTCTGCAAGGATCGTTGAGAAGATGCTCCCATCCGAGAAGGCTTCCAGGCTCTCGTCCTCTGCCCCAGCGTAGCCGTTAGCCCACGCGAGGAGCGCCTCGATGCGATCCGCTGTTGGGCCGGCCATCGGAGGTTGTCAGCCACTGATTCGGCGGAGCAGCCCTTCTGAGCGGACCCCTTTGAGCTTAAGCGGCTGCGCGCGCGGAGCGCCGCTGCTTTCAAGCTGAGACGATGTCCCGGTGCTCGCAGCGCGGGTCTCTTGACGGTGTGGGCCGGGTGCAGGGGCGCTGGCAGTTGTCATGCCGTGATTCGGCCAACCCTGCAGCTCTGCTGCTCAAATCTGCAGAGCTACCGGAAGGATGACCGAAGCAGGACCCACCTCGCGTGCAGTCTCCACAAGTCTGACAGCGTTTGCAGATGGCAGCTTCAGCCGAGTCCGACGGCCCCGATGGCAGGATTGATGTTGGCGAGGCCGTTCGCAGGCTCACGCAGCTTGCGCATGCCACGCGCTCGCTGTGAGAGGCTCAGAGCCGGGCGTCACGCGGACGCCGTTGGCTGGTGCCAACTGCCGCGACCAGCATTGGGCATCTTGCCTGCTCTTGTGGCGAGCAATCACCTGCCATTCGCCATACATTCCGCCCTCGCAGTGCTGATGCCACCATCGCGGCGGCCGAGGCAATGGCGAAGCTCGGCAGCGAATCGTTCGGTGCCTCGAGCTCCGGAAAGCTCAAGCTCCACGTCAAGCGCGCGAAGAAGCACCCGGACGCACCTAAGCGCCCAGCTACGGCGTATACGCTGTTTGTGGCGGACAACCGGCACTTGCACGCCAGCGAGGGCGTGAGCGCCCAGGAGGTCATGCGCCGTGTGGCTGGCTCCTGGCGCGCCATCTCCGATCAGGACCGGTTGCCCTACGAGCTTCGTGCCAAGGAGTCGCGGAACGACTACCAGAAGAAGATCCGCGAGTTCCGCAGCCGCAACGCGTCCGAGGACCATTCGGACCCAACGGCCGCCGCGATGACGTTTCCCTCCACGCTCCCCGCGCACGGCGTGACCATTCCCACCTCGGCAGTCGGCCTCGGCGCCTCGATCAGCAGCGCCGCCGCCGCCGCCGCTGCCGCAGCGTCGGCTTCGGTCAGCAACATGGGATTCTCCGTCCCCACCTCCGCGCCAGGCACGCTCGGAGCCACCATGCCGCTTTTCGGCACCGACGACCTTACGGTGTCGCCGGCCAAGAAGGCCAAGAAGGCCAAGAAGACCAAGAAGGGGCGTGAGTGAGCCCACGACGTGCATGAACACAGCAACCTGCCCGAAGGCCGGGACTCGGCACCCCGCGGCGCACGGCACTCGCGTATGGTGATTGGCTCGCAATGGCGGTCACAGCATCGGGGTGGCGATTTCGCCCGCACGAGCGCTGTCACACCCGTTCGTGCCGGCGCTGCACGCGCTCCCCGCGCTGGCTGCTCAATCGCTCTTCTTCCCGATCGCGGAGTCGACCTCGGCGTCGTCGCGCCCGGCGCCCTCCCACCCGGCCTCCACGGGCGCCATCACATCGGGGTCAGCGTCGGCCGGCATGCCGCTGGAAATGCTCGCGAACGCCTCCTCGATCATGGGGCGGTAGTTGCGAAACATCTGGGCGAGGAAGCCGTCGTAGAGGTACTCGGCGCCGCGCGCAAAGTCCATGAGGCCGACGAGGAACGCCGCCTTCAGCAGCATCGGGATCCACATGGTCACGATCGCGCCGAACGAGTCCACGAGGGTGAACGTAGCGTAGCACAGCCAGTACTTGAGCCTGCGGGCGGTGCGGCGGGGTCCGGCGGTCGCGCGAGCGGGGAGTGATGGAAATGGAAGCATTGCCAGGAAAGGCTCGTTGCCAGCAGCGAGCCCTCCAGCCTCACCAGAACTTGTCATCCGCCTTGGTCTCGCTGGCGATGGCCTTGAACGTCTGGAACAAAGGGTACACCAGGCCGATGAGGTTAAGAACGAACTGGGCACCGAAGCCGAAGAACACGACACCCAGGAAGCCCAGCACCACGACGATGGCGACGAGCGCGCGGGGCGCCTTGGTCACCTCGTGGGCCTTCTCCAGGAGAGCTGCGATCAGTTTGGGTGCCGCAAGGGCGGGGTGTCAAGGACCGCACGGCGGGAAATGGTACGAACGGGCTGCAACGTTGCGCGTGCTCACGGTACTTTCTCTCCTTCAGGCCTTCGTCAAGAGTCTGGTAGAACCCCTGCGCGGAAGTCATGGCCTTGAGTGCGACCTCCATGGTTTGGCGTCGGCAGTGCCTTGGCGGTGTGCGCGGGAGCAGGGCGCTCGCGGCGGCCCGCCGGGCTGGCAGAGGCTCCCCGACCGTGCGAAAGACTGTCCGCCGTTTGAGCGCCCTCCCTCCACCTCAGCAACGAAGCATGGTGAGGCACCAGCCCGGCCGAGCAATGGGTCCTTGCCCTGCGGATCCGCCCGCGTGCCCGCGCTGCCAGCGGGAAGCCTGCAGGCGCGGGCGGGGGCCGGCGCCTCATCAGGGCGTTGCGGATCAAACGGCATGCGGCCGGTCCTTTGGGCGTCGGGCGGCACCCGCTGGCATGCAGCGCCTCGGGAATCATCGCACGTTTCGATTGCGGGCGCAAGCTGCAGCTTTGGCAGGCGGTGCAAGCCGTGGGCGTGATGCCGGGCTTTGCTCGGCCGCCGAGCGTCCTCCCCGCTGCTCCAACCGCCTGCGCGCGTGCATGCTTGCCTCCCTTCGGAGCACCTAGCGCTTCTGTCCGATGCTGGTTCAGCCGTTACGCGCCAGCGTGAGCCCGTCTTGCACCGCAGGCAGCCAGCGCTTCGTCGTCGTCGGCGGCAGCCGCTGCGGCGTCGTCCTCGGCCAGCGGCGGGGACGTCAAGGTGTCCGAGGTCAAGGACGTTTCTAAGCTTGAGCGCATCAGCGTGCACAGCCACATCCGGGGCCTGGGCCTCGATGACGCGCTCGAGCCGAGGCGGTCAAGCCAAGGCATGGTCGGACAGCGCGAGGCGCGCAAGGTGAGCCGGCACGGCCCGCTCCCCGCTCCGCGCGCGCCATCCGATGTCATGCGCACCGTTCGGCGCGCATGGGCCGCCCTGTCTTCGTGCTGGCCCGTCGCGCCGGCCTTCCAATCGCTGTGCGAGCCTCGCCCCCCCTGGCTGCTCCTGTGCGCCCCCCGCAGGCCGCTGGTGTTGTCACCCGCATGATCTCGGAGGGCCGCATCGCCGGGCGGGCGGTGCTGCTCGCCGGCCAGCCGGGGACCGGGAAGACCGCCATCGCGATGGGCATGGCGCAGGCTCTCGGTGAGGACACGCCGTTCACGATGCTGGCGGCGTCGGAGATCTTCTCGCTGGAGATGAGCAAGACCGAGGCGCTGACGCAGGCGTTCCGCCGGGCCATAGGCGTCCGTATCGTCGAGGAGACGGAGCTGATCGAGGGCGAGGTGGTGGAGATTGACGTGGACGAGCCCGAGGACGGCGTCGGGGACAAGACGGGCCGGCTGACGCTGCGGACGACGGACATGGAGAGCGAGTACGAGCTGGGGCAGAAGATGATCGAGGCCCTGACCAAGGAGCACGTCACCGCGGGCGACGTCATCACCATCGACAAGGCCAGCGGCCGCGTCACCAAGCTCGGGCGCTCCTTCGCGCGCGCCCAGGACTACGACGCCATGGGCTCCCAGACCCGCTTCGTCCAGTGCCCCGAGGGCGAGATGATCAAGCGCAAGGAGGTGGTGCACGTCGTGACGCTGCACGAGATCGACGTCATCAACTCGAGGCAGCAGGGCTTCCTCGCCCTCTTCGCCGGCGACACGGGCGAGATCAAGGCCGAGGTGCGCGAGCAGATCGACGCCCGCGTGGCCGAGTGGCGGGAGGAGGGCAAGGCCTCGGTCATCCCCGGCGTGCTCTTCATCGACGAGGTCCACATGCTCGACATCGAGTGCTTCTCCTGGCTCAACCGCGCCCTCGAGTCCGACCTCGCGCCCGTCCTGGTCATCGCGACCAACCGGGGCATCACCAAGATCCGCGGCACCGAGTACAAGAGCCCCCACGGCATCCCCATCGACCTCCTCGACCGCCTGCTCATCATCATGACGCACCCGTACAAGCCCGAGGAGCTTCGCGAGATCCTGCACATCCGCGCGTCAGAGGAGGACGTCACCATGACCGACGACTCCCTCGACCTCCTCACGCGCATCGCCCAGGGCACCTCCCTGCGCTACGCCATGCACATGATCACGGCCGCCCACTTCGTGTGCCGCAAGCGCCAGGGCGCCGAGGTGGACGTCAGCGACATCCGCCGCGTGTACAAGCTGTTCATCGACGTGAAGCGCAGCACGCAGTTCCTGCTCGAGTTCCAGAAGCAGTTCATGTTCCACGAGCTCGGCGCCGAGGACGACGAGGACGACGAGGACGACGAGGACGACGAGGACGACGAGGACGAGGACGACGAGGAGGAGGAGGCCGTGCCGTCGTCCAGCTCCGCCGCCGCTGCCACCGCGTGATTGGCCCCGGCTGGCCCTCGCGTGCGGCGGCCGAGGACGTGGTGCCGCGGACGCGTCGGGCACGAAGCGTGCCGCAAGGGTGTGAGGGCGTGTGACGTGCGGCGCCCGCAACACCGGGCCCGAGAATGCGCTCGCAAGCCGACGCGCGGCGATTTGATGCATGCGGCACGCACGGTTGAGGGGGCGGGCACGCACCAGCTGCCCCGGTCGGCTCACGCGGTCACACGCACGCCGGTGACGAGCCCCGCGCCCACGGTCCGGGCGGCCTTGAGGACGCCGAGCAGCGTCAGCCAGCCGGCGCCCCCGGCCTTCTCCCCGGCGGAGCCCTCGAGCGCCGACGCCATCCCTGCGACGGCAGCGCCGTCCTTGAGGTACACGCCGACCTCGGCGGAGGACGAGTCGTCGAGGACAAACGTGGCCACGCGGCCGAACCTGCCGCGCAGGGCCGTGAGCAGGCTCGCAGCGGGGTCCATGGCGGGCAGCAGGTGCGCGCGGGCCTCGGCGGCTGAGGTCACGGCGGCGGGGACCGCGAGCATGGACGATGCCGCGCTGCCCGCGGCGTGCGTGGCCGGGCAGCCCGAGGCCGCGAGAGCGCCGGCGGTGACGCCTCGGTCCGTGCCCATGACGGCCATGGTGCCGCCGAGCTCCATGGCGAAGCGGTCTTCCGGGTCGGCGCACAGCTGCTCCGGCGCCCCGGTGAGGCGGCCGTCGCGGCGCGGGAGGAGGCTGGCGTCGAGGCTGATGATGGCGTGTGCGCCGGCCGTGGCAGAGCCCGGCGCGAAGAGCGCCTGCCACGCGTCGCCGCTGACCGGGACGGTGTGCGACGGCGGGGCCGCAGCGGCCGGGCGGGCGACGAAGTAGGGCGCGAGGCTGCCGACGCCGCACTCGGTACCCTCTGGCGCGCCCCTGGCCAGGGCGGACCCGACCGAGTCCATGACGACTCCCGCCGCCATGCGCTCTGGGCGCGGGGGTGGTGCGCCGTCGGAGGCCGCGGCCGCCTGGCGGGAGGCCACGACGACGGCGTGGCCCAGGAGGTCGGCCGCCCGGGCCGCGAGCATGGCCTGGGCTGCGGCGGAGGCGAGGCCGTTGCATGCGCCGAGGTCGGACGGGGAGGCCAGGGCGCGGCGGAGGGCTCGGAGGCCGCGGTGGGCGGCGGCGTCCAGGCCCGAGGGGCGGAGGGCCGCTGTCGCGGACGCGGCCTTGCTGGGGCCGGTGCGCGTGGCGATGGAGACGAGGGACGTGAGTGACGAGGGCGGGGCTGGCACGCGGGCGACGAGGGCGTCGTCGGGGCCCGGGCCGGCGAGGATGCCGGCGACGACGACGTCGGGGCTGAGGGCCGCGCGGCGCCACGCGGCGACGGCGTGGAGGGAGGCGCGGGCGCGGGCGACAAGGAGGCCGAGGCCCTGGGCGGACGGCTCGTGCCGGGTCCACGCGGCCTGCCAGCGCCCCGCGGCGCGGAGGAGGGGCTCGACGACGAACATGGGGGCCCCGCCAGGGCTGCCGTCCTCCTTCTTGGCGGCACGGACGGCGCGGAAGCGGGCGGCGAGCACGCGGTGGTCGTCGGCCGTGGAATCGCCGCCGAGGTCGACGAGGAGCGGGGCGGCGGCCCAGTCGTGGGTGGCGAGGAGGCGCAGGGCCCTGTCAAAGGCCAGGGACGGGGTGTTGGGGATGCGGCCGGGGCGGGGGTCGGCGAAGGCCGAGGCGCAGAGCAGCTCCGCGGCCTCCTGGGGGAGTGAGGCGGCGAGGCCCTGGGCGCGGAGCCAGAGGCGGAGAAGGCGGACGCCGCCGGCAAAGGCGGGGGACTTGCGGGCGAGGGCGTGGGCGAGGTCGGCGTGGCGGGGGCGGAGCACGCAGGAGAGGCGGAGGTCCTGAAGGCGGCGGGCGGCCTCGGCAGGGCCGACGCGGGTGGGGATGACGGGGAGGGAGCGGCCGGCGACGCCGAAGCCCGAGGCCCTGGTGTCGAGCTCGCCGACGTTGACGAATCCCGCGATGGGGCGGGAGGCCGCGGTGGGGTCGTCGTCGAGGACGCCCTCCAGGGCGGGGTCGACGGCCACGGGGATGGCGGCGTCGGCGGCGATGGCCGCGGACGAGGCGGCTGCGCCGGCCGCGGCGGCGATCATGGCCGGGGAGAGGACGCCCCTGACGGTCCGGCGGGCGATCTTGGCGAGGACGACCATCTCCCGGGGGTGGTGGAGGCGGAGGCGGAAGGAGTATCCGTCCACCATGACGAGGAGGCCGTCGCGGGAGGCGACGGCGACGATGCCGGAGGACTTGCCGCCCATGCCGGCCTCCTCGGCCGTCTCGCTGGCGTGGTGCCGGCGCTTGGCCGCCGACGCGGCGAGGCCGAACCGGCCCTCGATAGCGCTGGCGATGCGCAGGAGCAGGGCCGTCTTGGTGGCGGCGATGGCGTCGGGCTCGTCGGGCCAGCGCGGGCTCGCCTCCAGCTGCATCACGCCGTCGACGACGGGGAGGGCCTGGCTGGCTGAGGTGCCGGCGGTGGTGGTTGCCGCGTGGGCGGCGGCGGCGAGGACCCGCGCGCGAGGGCCATCGGGGGCGGCGGCGTCGGGCTCCACGGCCTGGGCGAGGCCCCCCAGGGCGGCGCGCCGGGCTGCGCGGCCTCCCGCCAGGGGGTGGGGCGAAGGCGGCAGCTCCGATGTGCCGCGCGCCTCCGCACCGACGAGCCTGACGTCACGGACCTTGAGGGGAACGCTGGGCCCGAGGTCGCCGAGGACGGCGCGGAGGCGGGTGGCGGCGGTCTCGAGCTCAGCGAAGGCGACGGCGGCCGAGGCGGTCCAGCGGGAGGCGGCCGCCGAGGGGTCGGCAGCGTGGGGGGCGGGTCGCTCGAGGAGGGCGTCGAGGGCGAGGGACGGGCAGGAGACGGCGTCGGGCGGGATGCCGAGGTGGAGGGCGAGGAGGTGGGAGACGATGCGGAGGGGGAGGGCCGTCCGGTGGCTGTCCGGCCCGTCGAAGACGGCGGCCTCCACCACGGCGCCGTCCTTGAACCGGCGCAGCTGGGACTTGGGGCCCCACAGGGAGCGGAAGGCCGCGGCGGCCTCCCGGGCCTTGCGCCCGGCGCCGTCCCCGGCGAGGGGGCCGCGAACGGTCGCGCGGAAGGCCGCGGACGGGTCGAGGCGGAGGCAGACCCACACGCCGACGATGGGCGCGGCGGCGGGTGCCACGGACGGCGCGTCTGCGCCGGAGGGGCCGGCATCGGCGCCGTCCGCGGCGCCAGAGGACCAGAGCACCTCGTCGGGGGACCACCACTCCGCGGTGTCGTCGGTGCGGCGCCTGTTCCTGTCCGACGCCAGGGGCGATGGCCTCGCGCGGCAGGGGAGGAGGCGGAGCGCCGTGGCGCGGCCCTCGAGGCCGCGGCTGAGCACGTCGTGGGCGCGCTGCAGGACGAAGACGTGCCAGGCCCGGTCCAGCATCGCCTCGGCGTCGCCCGCGGGGAGGGAGCCGGTGGAAAGCTCGGCCTCCTCGTGCATGGCCTGGTAGGCACCGGTCCCGGTCCGGGGACCCGGTCCGACGGAGCCTGCGGCCACGACCCTGCCGCGCTTGACGGCCCTGGCCGCCGCGGCGGGCGCGCCCGCCTCTGGCGCCGCGGCGGCGCCGCCGGAAAGCAGCTTGGCGACGCTGTCGGGCCGGGGGGGCAGGGGGAAGGCCATGACGACGTCGTAGCGGTCGTGAACCGAGACGGAGCCGCCGAAGACGGAGGCGAAGGCGTCGGTCAGGGGCACGGCGCCCACCGTGGCGACGGCGGTGGGGAGCTGGACGCTGTCGGCCTTGGCCTCGGACGCCAGCGCGGCCGTGACGCCCGCCTCCCGCAGCGTGGTCGGGTCGGTCCCGACGGCCACGGCGGTGATACGCCGGCCCGGGTTGCCCAGCGCCGTGGCGGCCGTGGCGGCCTCGGCGCGGAGCTCGTCGCACGCCGAGGCCGACACCGCCCACGTGAGGTTGGCTCTGGGCGCCCCTGGCACGTCCAGGATGACGCAGCACGCGTACGCGGCGCGGAAGTCGCCCTCGGGCGCGCGGTCGGTGAACGTGTCGCCGGCAGCATCGGCCGCCTCGGCCTCGTCGTCGGACACGTCGTCGTGCTCCGACCCGTCGCTGCCCTCGTCGTCCTCGTCGTCCTCGTCGTCCTCGTCGTCCTCGTCGTCCTCGTCGTCCTCGTCGTCCTCGTCGTCCTCGTCGTCGTCCGCCTCGCTGTCCTCCTCCCCGTCCTCCTCGCTCGCCTCTCCGCTGTCTGCAACCGGCACCGCCCCACCGCGCACCCACATGGTCGTGGCCGTCAGGTCCGTGTCGGCGAAGAAGAGCATTGCGGCGCGCAGCGCGCCGGGGAGGTCGTCCGGGCAGGCGGCGAAGACCCCGCGCTCTGCCATGCCCACCAGCAGAGCCGTGAGGGCAAAGCCGCTGAGGCCGTCCTCGGAGCGGTGCAGGCCGCGCCGGCGCGCCCAGGTCTTGACGAGCCCGATCAGGCGGCCGAGGACGGGGGTCGCCGACGCGGTGGCGTGGGCGGCGCGGCGCCAGGGCTCGGCCGTCGCCTCGGCGAGCAGCCTCCCGTTGTACACGGGCGTCGGCGGCTGGGGCCGGCCCTCGTGGGTCAGCCTGGCCAAGTTGTTCCACAGCGGGCGGAGGACCGCGGCGCCGAGCGCGGCGGCCGGGAGCGTGGCCACCACCCTCACCGAGACGGACCTCACCACGCCGGAGACGCGGGAGCGGGCCGCGGCCTCGGCTGCGGCGCCGCCGTCCGACCCTGCCTTGCCAGCGGCCGCGTCCGCGGGACGCTGGCGCTTGCCCGGGCGTGCCGGGGAGCCGAAGACCGGAGCGGGCTCCCCCGCGTCCTCTGCCTCCTGCTCGAGCTGCAGGCGGCCCCACCGCATCCACACGCGCAGGCAAGGCCACAGGTCATCCTGGCCCAGCGCCTCGAGGTCCACGCGGGCGACCTGGGGGCAGGCCGCGAGGCTGCGCCCCAGCTGCGACAGGAAGAGCGAGCGCTTGTCCGCGTACGCGCTGTTCTTGGCGTCCCGCGGGCCGAGGTCCGCAGCGGCCGGCATCTCGACCATGACATCCACGGTAGTGGCAGGCCGCACCATGGACCTGAGGAGAAAGCTGCCGCCAACTCGGACACCAGCCCCGTCGGGCGGAGAGAAGCCGAGCACCGACCCCTCGACCCTCGAGGCGGCCCTGCTCATGCCCGGGAGCGCATCCGCTCCCCATGTAAGCCTCTTGGGCTCGCTGCCGAGCATTGCGCCCCTGACCGACTTGAGCGCGCGGGTCACCAATCCCATCGAATCGTACGCCACACCCACGGCCGACTCGATCGCCTCGACCTGCATCGCCGCGACGGTCCCTCCGGAGCCTGCCATGCCTCGCAAACCGGGCTGAGGATGAGTGCTCTGCCGAAGACTGTGCTGCTCTGCCGGCTCGGGGTTTGGCATGGTCAATCGCGAGTGACTCTGCCTTCCTCGCAGGATGAACAAGCAGGGCAGGTTGATGCCGGCAGCTCCGTGGCGGGCGACTGGCACAGGCCTGGCCTTGCGCGCCCGGACCCAGGTGCTGGGCTGCCGAATCTCGCCCGCCGGCCGCATTCTCTTGCGTCTCGCCGTGCCCTGCGCGCAGCAGGACCCCGGAAGCAGCGCGTCGCTGTACGACCGGACACCGGTGACCCTGCCGTCAGCGGCTCGCCAGCGCCTAGACCGCCCAAAGGCCTGCCAGAACGAGCATGGCAGCATCAGGCCCGGGAGGGCGCGACCGCGCCGGCTCGTCGTCGTACGCCGCCCCTCGCGTGCGCAAGTTCAGCGTGATCAAGCGCAACATGTTCGGCAGGCACCAGCCACGGCTCTTCGAGGTGGTGGACTCTGGAGAAGACGGCGTTGAGGGCGCCGATTCGGGCCACAGGCTCCGGATCTACTCGGGAGATGCGGCGCCAAAGCTGAAGCGGGACATTGATGCGTCCAAGGTATCGGCGCTGGAGCCCGTGGAGTCCGGCCTGTCCGACAGCGAGGCAGCACGGGCCCTGACGCTGCGGTTTGCGGCGGAGCTGGGAGAGGCGCGGCGCCTGGTGCTGTTCTCCAACAAGGGGGAGCGCGACGAGTTTGTCAAGTGCATCCTCGCCGTCAACCCGCGCTGCAAGGTCGGAAGCCTGTTGGAGCACGCCCTGGGCGAGCACACGAGCGCCAGCGGCGGCTCGGACGACGCGTCGGCGGCCCTGCGCCGCATGGGGCTGGACCCCAAGGCCGCGGGCGTCCACCTCGTCCGCGTGGAGAACGCGTGGGGCGAGATGGAGCGCAGGGTGACGGAGCTGGTGACGGAGGAGCTCGCGCTCCGCCTCCGCAACGGCCCCGGGCGGCCCGAGGCCTCGGAGTCGCTGAGCCTCCGCCTGCTCGAGCGGGTCCGCAAGCACCGCACGGACCGCCGGGTCGTCGGCCTCGGCTTCGGCGGCGACCGCGTCACGCGCAAGCCCGCCCGCACCGTCATTGCCGCCTTCGCCTCCCAGGCGGAGCGCGACCGCTTCGTGGAGGACGCACTGGCGGTCCTGGCCGGCGCCACCTCGACGCGCCCCGCCCCCACGGTGGCGGAGGATTGGGTGGAGGCCCTCCCCACCAAGCAGTGGGGCCGCTTCCCCGCCACGGAGGTGACCTCGGGCAAGTCCACCAAGTGCGTCGTCCTCGTGGGCCCGGCCGAGCGCCGCATCTGCATCATCCTGGCGTCGGACTCGACCGAGCTGGACGGCACCCTGTTCGACGACATCGGCATCGACAGCAGCATCGGGGTCCTCCCCGGCCGCCTCGTCCTCGACTGCCTCCCCGACTCGAGCCGCGTCAGGGTGCACACCCCCGCGGCCAACGAGCCGCCCGACCTGAAGTCCGGCCGCGTCTTTGAGTTCCGCTCCAACAGCGACCGGGCCAGGTTCTGCGCCTTTGCGCATGCCGCCGCCGCGGCGCGCACCGGTGCTGCGGCCAGGGACGCCGCCGCGGCCGCTGCAGCGGCCGACACCGCCGCCTCGGGGGAGGGGTCCGGCCCCGGCTGGGAGGGGGCGGCCGACGACGACCCCGCGGACCTCGTGACGGGCGGCGGGCTGGGGCGCGTGGCCGCCACGCAGCCGACGCCCGCGGACCTCGCCGTGCTGTGGCGGTCCGAGTGGCCGCACGACGACAAGAAGCTCTTTGTTGGGACGTACAACGCGTCGGGGACGCCGCCGCCGCCGCAGGAGGACCTGAGCGAGTGGATCCCGGACACGCTGGACGAGCCCACGCAGTTCGACCTCGTCGTCATCGGCATGCAGGAGCTCGGGACGAGCGCCAACCGGGAGGCCTGGGGCAAGGCCCTCCTCGCGTACCTCAATGCCGAGCCCCGCACGCGGTCCATGTCCTTCGGCTCCGCCGCCGCCGCCGCCCGGGCGTCGGTCCGCCGCAGCCCGGACAAGTTCTTCACCGTCGCACACGCCTTCATGTGGGAGATCGGCCTATGGGTCTTCGTGCGCGCCTCCGCCTCGGCGGATCTCAGCCGCGTGGTCAGCGGCGTCGAGGCCACCGGCATCTCCCTAGCCAAGGGCGTCACGGGGAAGCAGCTGGGCAACAAGGGCGGCGTGGGCATCGGCCTCCGCTGGCGCGAGGTCCCGCTCGCCTTTGTCGTCTGCCACCTCGCGGCCCGTCCGGACCGCATCGTGCAGCGCGAGGGGGACTACACCCAGATCGTGCGCCGCCTCCAGCTCGACACCGAGTCGGCCTCAACCCGCTCCGGCCTCGATTTCCTCCACACCCACGAGCACGTGGTCTACTTTGGCGACGTCAACTACCGCGTCGAGCTGCCCTTTGACCGCGCCGTGCAGCTCCACAAGGACGGCCGCTTCTCCGACCTCGTGGCCCAGGACCAGCTGCGCGCCCAGCAGGCCATGCGCCGCGTCTTCGTCGACTTCACGGAGCCGCAGATCACCTTCGGCCCCACCTACCGCTGGCAGCGCAAGGAGGACGAGTTCTCCAACAAGCGCGGTCAGTGCCCCTCGTACACCGACCGCATCCTCTTCCACAGCGCCCCTGGCGTGGAGTGGTGCCTCCGCTGCTCCCGCTACGACAGCGCCCCCACCATGTTCGGGTCGGACCACCGCGCCGTCGGCGCCCGTCTCGACCTCAAGCTCCGGCAGTTCTACACCATCCACGCCCCGCCCCGCCGGCACCCCGTCGTGCCGCGCCCCAGCTTCTTCGGCTCCGGCGACTCCGCCCTCATGCCAACGCCCGTCGTCCTCGTCCTCGGCCTCAAGATCCGCGGCTTCCAGGCCATCCTGGCGCCCAGGACCATGTACTGCTCCGTCAGTGGCTCCCGCTTCGAGGCGGGGCCCTACCGCACAGGCACAATGCGCGCCGGCGGGATCTCGTCGGCGCAGCTCGAGGACCTCAAGGCCCTCAGGGCGGAGCTCAAGGCCGAGGCCAAGGAGCGCAAGAGCAAGAAGAAGCCCAAGGACAAGAAGGGCAAGGGCGCCGAGGCCGCCGCGGACGCCGACGCAGACGGCGCGGCGGCGGGGGCCGAAGACGCCGACGAGGAGGACGACGACGCCGCGTCGGTGGCCTCCCCCGACGTGTCGGTCGCCACCACCGACGTCGCCGACTCGCTGGACCTCATGCGCGGAGAGAACGAGGCCCTCGCGCACATCACCGTGCAGTCGTGCGGCGCGGGCGACGCCTCCACCCCTATCGACTCGCGCCGCGCGGAGCTCCTCGGCCTGGTCTGCAACTTTGACTTTGACCCGTCCAGGGGGGAGGCGGCCCGTGAGGCGCAGCGGTCCATGTCCAAGCTGGGCGCCGCGGCGGCCGCGGCGGCCGAGGCGGACGCCGCCGCAACCGCCGTCGGCCTCGCCGCGGTCGAGGACGCCGACCTGGGCGAGGAATCGGACGACGAGGACTCGGGCGGCATGCTCCTCCGCCCCGCGGTGTGGGACCCGCGGCTGCTGCGCGCCAGCGCCCTCCGCGTCGTGGCCTCGGCCCCGCCGGAGCGCGACGGCAGCCGCCCCGTCGTGGTCGGCAACGCCAGCCTCCCCCTCTCCCCGCTGTGCGAGGCCGCCTCCTCCATGCTCGCCGTGGGGCAGATGCAGGCCTCCCAGCAGCGCTCCAAGCGCCTCCCCGCCTCCTCCACCGGCCGCTTCGCGCGGCGCTCCGTCGCCCAGGTGGCCACCTACCGCTCCCTCTTTGACGAGCGCGGCATCCCCTGGTCCATGCAGGCGCCACCCCTCCCCTTCTGCGTCGACGTCCTCCACGGCGGGCAGCCCGTCGCCAAGCTCGAGGGACGCATCGCCCTCCGCGCCTCCAACGACCCCGTCGTCCTCGCCAGGACGGACCTGCGCGTCGTGGGGCGCAACTGGGACTTCACGTCCCGCATGGAGGGCCTGGAGGCCAGGGTGGAGGAGGCCGAGGCGGCGGCCCTCGCCGAGGCGGCCGGCGGCGCCGGAGCCGGCGACGAAGCCTCGGGCGGCAGGAGCCGCAGCGCGTCGTCGGTGAGCGACGCGGGCGACGACTTCCTCGTCGGCAGAGCGGCGTGGAGGACGTCGGCGCCGGACGCGGACGACGCCCTCGCGCTCGCCGCCGCCGCCGCGCTCGGCACGGCGGTGGACGACCACGCCCTCGCCGGCTTTGAGCCGGAGGCGCGACGCTCGAGCGTCTCGGAGATGGACCTGGCCCTGTCCGGAGTGTCCGGGGCGGACTTTGGGGGCGGCGCCGTCGCGTCCAAGCCTGCCCGCCGGTCTTCCGCACCCCCCTCCTCTTTCGCCACGGAGGTGGCGTTCGACCAGGCTGCGGCCCTGGGCGTCATCGCGGAGACGGAAGAGCAGGAGGAGGCCGCCCCCGGTCCTCCGCCGCCGTCGGCCCCGCCGCCCGTGCCGCCGCCGCGGCCTTCCGGCCCCCCGCCACCCCTCCCCGCACCCCCCGCTGGCGAGCCCCTGCCACCCCCGCCCAGCATGCCGGCGCAGGCGTCGGCGGCCCCCCCGGACCCCGCCCCCGGCCGCCCCGCCCTGGACCCCGCCGTCGCGGCCGAAGGCTTCGTCTTCCCGCACCTCGTCATGCCCTCCCTCCCCGGCGCCGGGCAGGAAGCGGATTCCGGCGCCGGCGCCGACGCCGCGCGGCCCGGCCGCAGGCCTCGCGTCAAGCGCATGAAGGGCCGCGTCGTCACGGGGGCGGACGCCGCGTCTGCATCGTCAGCGGCGCCGTCCGCCGCCCGCCCGGGCCACACCGCGCACGGCGTGCACCTGTCTGCCCTCGTGCACAAGGACCTCCTCCCCCACCAGATTGCCGCCCTTATGGCCGCGAGGTCACGGGGCGAGGCCCCGTCCGAGAGGCTCGTCACGGCTGAGCGCGAGGCCGCAGCCGTGGCCGCGCCGGCCATCGTTCGCCCCAAGCCCAAGCCCGGCGCCGTCAAGGCGCCCCCAAGGCAGCAGCGCGTCGTCGCCGCGCTCGGCGGCTCCTCCCGGGGCTCCGCCTCCCCGTCCTCCTCGGCGGGGAACCTGACGCCAAAAGGCGTCTCCCCGCCCCAGTCGCCCGCGCAGCCGCCCTCGCCCTCGAGCGTCGGCCCGCCTCGCGGCTCGACCACCGCCCCGGCTCGGGCTGCCGCCGTCTCTGCGCCCAAGGCCACCACGTCGTCCCCGAGAGCCACGCTCGGCGGGAACGCAAAGGCGGCCGGATCGCCCCTCGCCGGGAAGCCCAGGCCCGCCGCCAGCCCCATCAGCGCCGCAAAACCGCGCCCCGTCGCGGCGAGGCCGAGAACGGCTGCCCCGGCGCCCCCGAGCCCGGCGCCGCCCGTCTCGTCCAGACGGGGTGCCGCTGTGTCAGCACCATCTCCCGCTCCCGCGGCCAAGGCGGCGGGGAGGCCCAAGCCCGCAGCCGCGTCGTCGCCGGCGCCCGCGCCGTCTGGCGGCAGCGGCAAGCCCGCCTTCCTGGCCAAGGTGGCGGGGAGGCCCAAGCCCGCAGCCGCCGCGTCATCGTCGCCGGCGCCCGCGCCGTCTGGCGGCAGTGGCAAGCCCGCCTCCCTGGCCAAGGTGGTGGGGAGGCCCAAGCCCGCAGCCGCAGCGTCGTCGCCGCCGGCGCCCGCGCCGTCTGGCGACAGCGGCAAGCCCAAGCCCGCGGCTGGCGGCAAGCCCAGGGCCGCAGCCGCTTCTGCACCGTCGCCCGCGCCTTCGCCTGTGTCGTCGCCGGTGTCGGCGCCGCCAAGCAGCAGCAGTGGCAAGCCCAAGCCCGCGGCTGGTGGTAAGCCCAAGCCGGCCGCTGTGGTCGCGGCCAAGCCCAAGCCGGCAGCGGTG